>Ga0224512_10000760_pt1 | contig 33099 bp, 31 predicted proteins | sample SF_May12_sed_USG_4_FD_169103 | JGI IMG/M metagenome (GOLD analysis project Ga0224512, IMG submission 169103) | Sediment microbial communities from San Francisco Bay, California, United States - SF_May12_sed_USGS_13 | ecosystem: Environmental > Aquatic > Marine > Sediment | place: USA... | reverse complement strand
AGCGTTAGATCCATCGTCTATTCCTAGTCTTTTCCCAGCACCACTACGCGTTAGCCTCGGCCCGAGGTACAACAACCGCATCAACCGCGATAACGCGATCCGGAAACACCAATAATGGGTTGACGTCGATCTCGCCGAGCACATCGCGCAATGCTATGGCCAATTGCGATAGGTTCACGATTGCGCGCGCCAACCCGACCGTATCCAGCGCCGCGCCACCGCGTATACCATCAAGCAGAGATTTGATCCGTAATGTGCCGATGAGCCGAAGTGCCTCATCGAGTCCAACCGGCGCGAGTGCGTAGGCCCGTTCGTCGAGGACTTCGATCAATCGGCCTCCGGCCGCGAGCATGATATACGGACCGAACTGCGGGTCATTGACCACTCCCAACGCGATCTCTGCTCCACCGGACAGCATTGGCGCAATCAAAACCTCAGCGCCGAGTCGCGCATTCAAATCGTCGTAAGCCTCCAGCAATTCTTTTTCGCAACGCAGATCCAATGCCACGCCTGCGACATCGGACTTGTGGACAATCCCTCGTACCGCGGTCTTCGCTACTAGCGGGCACCCAAACTCTGTCGCTGCTTCGAGAGCTGCGCCGCGGTTCGACACCAAACGACATGACACGATTTCGATATCGAAATCCGCCAGCATCGCCATCGCATCGTACTCGCCCAGCACTTCGCCATCAGCCAATCGCCTCTGCCACTGAGCCGTTTGCTCCGACACCCTACTTTTAGTCCAAGCACGGACTCCCCACTCGTTTTGAAAATCGCGAAATGCGAACAAATGTTTAATCGCGCATAACCCTGGTTCCGTACCGCGCAACACCGGAATGCCCGCCGTGTAGAGCGCCCGGATTGGCATGCTGTCTTTTATCCCGGCGTAATTGGACACCAGTGCCACGGGTTTGTCCGTAGCCATGGCTACGGTCTTTAGCACCTCGACGATTCGTTTGTGGTGATAATGGTGGTCGCGCGGATTGGTGACGAGAATACCCGCACCGCTATGGTCGTCATCCAACAGCGCGGCCAAGCAACGTTCAAATATTTCCTGGGCATTATGCCCCGTACCCCATGCGTCGAGTGGGTTCACAGCCGCCAAACCCGGATCGAGCCACCTCGACAATATCGACTTCGTGTGTTCGCTGAGCGGCGCGATCGGCACACCTATATCGGCGGCCAAATCGATAAGCACCTCACATTCACCGCCCGAGTCGTGAATGCTGACCAATCCGCCGGGCGCCGCAGTGCGTCCCGCCGAAAATAACATCAACGTCGCCGCCATTTCATCGATACTGCGAACCCGAAGCACACCGTACTTCCTAAATAATGCGGAATACGCCGCATCACTACCAGCCATCGCGCCGGTATGAGTCTGCGCCATCGCAGCGCTTTGCGCGGTACGCCCGGTTTTCAGAATCACAACCGGAATTTGGCGATCGGCCGCACGCCGTAAACAGTCCTGAAACAACACGGGATCGCGCAACGCCTCGAGAAACAGCCCGACGACCGCCGTTTCGTCTTGGTGTAATGCCCAATCGAAGTAATCGCTCGCGGTCGTGACCAATTCCGCGCCGGTCGATACACACAGATTGAACCGTAATTGCGGCTCGTTAAACGGCAACACGCCGAACACCGATCCTGATTGCGCGATCCACGTAACCCGGCCTGGCTCTAAATTCATCGGCGCCGGAAACACACCGATATTCAAACCCACTATCGGGTTGATAAATCCCATGCCGTTACCACCGCACAATGCGAGGCCCGCGTCGGCGGCGATAGCCGCCAAGCGGGCGGTCAGCGGCGGCTCAGTATCGATCTCCAAGATGCAGCTTGCGAAGATCGTTGCGGCGCGCGCGCCGTGCTCGACACAATTCGACAGCGCCGCTTCCAAGTGTGCATTGGCAACGGCAATAACAACATGGTCGACCGTTTCCGGCAGCTCCTGCAAAGACGGGTAGCAACGCTCTCCGGCGACTTGATCGTAGCGTGGATTGACGGGGTAAATTCGACCTGAATAGGGGCCCCCCAATGCCAGGCGTAACATATCGTTTCCCGGCGAATCGGGGCGTTGCGACGCACCCACGAGTGCAATGCTGGCCGGGGTCAGCAGCGGATCCAGAGTGTGCGATTCCAATGCATCGTTCGGCGCGGATTCCGAAACGGGATTACTCATTTGTTGTTATGCTCACGACGGCATTCGAATTAGTAGCTCGAATTATGCGCCGTTTGTGAAACCCTGCGTTGCGTTATTCGTTTGATTGTCAAACCAGCCCGCGATTGATGAAATATCCCGGCTACGAATCTTCCAAATAACGTTTAAGGTTAGCGAGCCCGGCTTCATAATCCGGGCCAATCATGCCGTCGAAAAACAGCCCGAGATAGCGGCCAAGCAAGTCATAGCCAAACGCCGTATCGAGCTGCCACGTCACCCGGCTACCATTCGGCACTGGCGCGATGTCGAATACTGAAGTCGCAGTACCTTGTCCGCCAAAATCCAAATGTACGGTGATCGAGCGCCCCGGTTGCGTAGCGATGATTTCCTGACTCCCGGATCCCACCTCAGGCACCTCGCTATTCCAGATAAACTTCGCGCCGACGCCCGTCGCCGGCCCCTGTGTCCGATAGTCGGCGTCGGGATCCTTGCCAAACCACGGTGACCAGCGGTTAAAGTGTTTATAATCATTAAGCACCGCGAAGACCTTATCGGGGGGCGCGGCCACCGTAACGGATCGTTCCACATGAACGCTGGACGGCAGTAAAACTCCCACTGCAATCGCCGCAATTATCAGGCCAAATAATACCAGCAGGGTTTTCTTTACGAAGCGCATCGACCGCAACCCGTCACAATAAACTCTACATTAGCGGCTTGGCCGGTATTGTTTGAGCGCGGCCGCGATAACACCATCAGCTTAGCCAGACCGTGAGTGCGACCGCCAGTACGACCAAAACAAGTATCGCAGCAAACGAATAACGTAAGACAGGATCGGACTTACGCGGGATCATTTTGATGACGCTCGAATCGATGAGAAATCGGCAACGCGCGCCCACCACTAAAACAACTATTCGCAGCGGAACCAGTAGTTAATCACGACTGCGACCCGGTGGCGATATCGGCATTGGAAATGGCGTTACCGTGCTGCTTTTATCGCCGGTCGCCGGGAGGATTTTATTGGCGCCTTCCTTGTCGACCTCATCAATACGCACCACTGCGTGTAACGGAATATATGTACGTTTGACTCCTGCGAATTCCGTCTTGAGTTGTTCCTCGGCCGGATCCACCACGAGTTTAGTCCGTTCACCGAAAATAAGATCGCTGACTTCGACAAACGCATACATCTCGTCCTGGGTCACTTTGCGAGCGTACAGCTCATAAACCTTGCCTTGGTTATGAAAGACGATTCGATAAATACGTTTTTGAGCCATGACTAAGCGTTTTCTCTCCGTAGTCGACCGGCGACGTTCAGGGCCAGCCGTACATTATAAGTGTGTTTCACTCCTATACGGAATGGGGTCGCTCATGTATTTTCCAATTCAATTTCTCTCGGATTCGCTCGCATCGGAGCGAATAGTGGCTCGGTTCACCAAGTCGAGCCCACCCGGTAAAATGGCCCGCCAGACTAAATTTCACTCGCGGATATATCGATCGACCCCATGAACCTTGCATCCCGACGATACTGGATATTTGACATGGACGGCACCCTGACCCACCCGATCCACAATTTCGAGGCGATTCGAGCGGAGATCGGCGTTCCCGAGGGGCGCCCCATCCTCGAATACCTCGATACGCTACCCACCGAAACGGCGGACCCACTTCACACGAAACTACATGCGATTGAACTCGACCTCGCAAGTCAAGCGACTCGGCCCGACGGTGCTCTCGAATTGCTAGTGAACTTGCGCCAGCGCGGCGCGCAACTCGGTATCGTAACCCGCAACAGCCGGGACATCGCATATCAGACGCTGGAGGCTTGTGGGTTGGACGGGATTTTTGCGGCCAACGCCGTAATCGGTCGCGAACAGGCCGATCCAAAACCCCAGCCCGACGGCATCCACCTATTGCTGCGCAATTGGGGTGCAGAGCCAAACGAAGCGGTTATGGTGGGCGACTTCCTATACGACTTGCAGGCCGGCCGGGCCGCTGGCACCGCGACGGTCTACGTGGATTCGAGCGGTGAGTTTCCGTGGGCGAGCTATGCCGACCGCATCGTTGAACAGCTGGATTGGTTGCTGGCAGATTTGGTCTGATAATCCTCGGCAACATCCACAATAAGGCGAAACGGTGATACTGAAGCACCGACAACATTGCGCATGGCTAATGGCCGTTGTGTTGCTGTGGCCGGGATATACGCTTGGCGATGGCGACCCACGGGCCGAATTACTGGAAATTCTGCAGCGCTTTAACATTGATCGACAAGCCGTCGGTTTGTATATCGAACCGCTCGATGGTGGTAACGCGGTCGAGCATCATGCCGACCAGCCGCGACACCCGGCTTCGGTCATTAAACTCCTCACGACCCTGGTCGCGCTTGAAGTACTTGGGCCTACTTACACTTGGCGCACCGATATCTATGGCTCCACGCCGACCGCGAACGGAACCGTCGACGGCGACTTAGTATTACGAGGCGGTGGCGATCCGTTTTTGGTGACCGAGCAATTTTGGAAGTTGCTGAAAGGATTGCGGGATCGGGGCGTACGTCATGTTAACGGCGACCTGATCATAGACGATTCATTGTTTGCCAGCACCGCGTCCGACCGTGGCGCGTTCGACGGGAAACCCTATCGCGCTTATAACGTACCGCCCTACGCGTTGCTGGTGAACTTTGGCGTCACCCGATTCGTCATTCGACCACAGCCCGCGGCAAATACAATTCACGTATTTGCCGATCCGCCAGCGACAAATCTTGTCGTCGATAACCGAATGACTCTTCAATCAAGCGGCTGCCCACGCCCGGCGCTGCGGGTCCAGCATACATCCGAAGTTACTACCGTCACGTTGACGGGCTCGTACGCGTTGACGTGCCGAGAATTTAGTCTTTATCGATCGGTCATGCCACACCCGGAATATGTAACCGGTGTATTCAAGGCACTATGGCGTGATCTGGATGGCACCCATGCTGGCGGCGTACGCATAGAGCCGAACAAACCAGAGCAAGACTTGCTACATGGCCACGAGTCGCAAACACTCGCCGAATCGATTCGCCACGTTAACAAATTCAGCAACAACGTGATGGCGCAACAACTCTTATTGACCCTCGCAGTAAACCGTTTCGGGACACCGGGTACGACCGCCAATGGCATCGCCGCGCTGCACGAATGGCTGGCAACGAGCGAATTACGCATGCCCGAATTGGTAATCGATAATGGCGCAGGCCTGTCCCGGGCCACTCGCATCTCGCCGCGCAGTCTGGGACGCATTCTGGCGGCCGGCATGCGCAGCACCTACCAACCCGAATTCGTCGCGTCGCTGCCGTTATTAGCGGCCGATGGCGCACTGACCAAGCGCTTGCCGAACGCTGCGGTCAACGGTCGAATCCGCGTCAAAACCGGACTCGTGGATCATGTCCGCTCACTAGCGGGATATGTCACCGCACGCAGCGGTCATCGGTTTATCGTTGTACTGATGTTGAACCAACACAATATTCATCGTTCCCGCGGGGCGCAAGCACAGGATGCGGTGCTAAAGTGGTTGCTAGAACAATAAAAGAACAGAAAGACAAGAGATAAGGGGCAGACTTTTCTTGCCATACGCTACGATGAGGTAAATCCGGCAAAAATAAATTTGCCCGCGTTTCCCCTCAGCTAGTCAAAACCAGAATGCTGAACCTGCATTAAACCGGTATCCATCTCACGCCTTCCAGCAGCAGCCGAATAATGCCGCTTACCAGTAATGCTACACCCACGGACAGGGCGATGGAGAAAAGCGCGTCTCTGCGTCCAATGGTTTTGAGCATAACAGCGAAGGTGGATATGCAGGGGACGTAGAAAGTCAGGAAAATTAGAAAAGTCATGATCTGCACCCAGTCGAGGTACGTGCCGATTTCGAAACTGCCCAGCGCCTGGTAGACCATCAACAGGGAAAGTTCCTTGCGCAATACACCAAACAATATCGGCACTCCCAGCGCCACCGGCAGGCCTAACCACCAGCTGGTGATAGGCGTAAACAGGGTGTTAATCAGGTTGTCGGCGCCAATATAACCGAGCAACGCCAGCACGATGCTGCCTCCAACCAGTAACGGTGTGACGATGGACAGGATATCGCTGGTGCGATTCCAGGTTTGACTGACGATCGAGCGGGCGGCGGGCATGGCAAAGTGCGGGATTTCTAAAACCTGTCCGGGGCCGGTTTCAGGATAACGCCGTGTGAGCAGGCGCCCGAGTAGGGCAATCACGATCATGGTGAGCAAAAACACCGCGAACACGCCCAGGCCGCCGAGATATTTTCCGCCGATGGCAAGAATGATGGCCGAGCGTGCCGAGCAGGGTACAAAGGTAATCAGCAACGACGCGACGATGCGATCACGCCCGCTGGCCACCGCCGCCGCGCAGGATATGGCCGGCACATTGCAGCCCAGACCCAGCAGAAACGACAGCGCAACACCGCCGTGTAAACCGATTTTGTGGAATCCCCGGTCCACTACGAACGCAATGCGCTGCATGATGCCGGCTTCCTCCAGCCACACCAGTAACAGCACCAGCGGGATCATGTAGGGCACAACGATACCGACCAGGCCGATCAGCCCATCCGCCACGGCACGACCCACGATCCCGCTGACGGTCTGCGGCTGCCAGTCGGATATCGCGTTGATGAGTTTTGCCGCGGTAATGCTATCCAGGTAAACGCTGCCCTCGAACACGACTAACAATACCAAAGCGAACACCGCCAGGCTGCCCAGCAGACCCCAACGCGGGTGCAGAAACAGCTCGTCCAGCCAGTAGCGCCAGCCGCGGCCTTGCAGTGGCGGACCAAGGCGGCTGACGGCCTCAAACAGGGTCGCCACGCGGTGGTGCCGGTCGGCGTGCAGCTCTTCTTCCAGTGGGCGCGGTAATGTTTGTTCAGCCGCGGTGCGAAGTCGCAAAATCTCGGGCAGCCGTTCCGGGAAATGCTGTGCCAGTTCATCCATAAAATAGCCGTCGTTTGCGGCCACCTGCATCACCAAAAAGGAGTAAGGCACGCAGAAAGCTTTCTGTAATTCAGGATCGTGCAACGATTTATTTAGGGGCTTCAGCGCTTTAACAATATGTTCACTGGGCCGTTGGGGGTGCGGGTATTCACCCTCACGCACGGCGTCCGCCGCTGCGGTGAACAACTCCGATATGCCATGGCCCATCAGCGCCACCGTCGGCACCACTCGTATACCCAGTTTCTCACTCAAGGTTCTGCTGTTGATGTGTATGCCCTTTGCCCGGGCCTCATCCATCATATTTAACGCCAGCACCATGGGCTTGCCGATTTGACTGAGCTCAATGGTGAGTTCCAGATGCCGCTCCAGCGCAGTAGCATCCACAACCTGGATGATGACATCGGGCGACGCAAACGGTGCCGGTGGTGCGCTGTGTTCGTGCGCCGACACTAGTGGCAATTTGTCGCCCCACAACAGGTACTGCAAGGCAACCAGGTCTTCTCGCGGTAAGTTGTTGAGGGACTGGATACTGGGAAGAGACACCAGTCGGGCTTCATCGAATCCGATCTGGACCGGGCATTCCTGGTAAGTACGGTAGGTTCCTGTCAGTTCTCCGGTCCGTATAGAAGTTGCAGACACGGCCTGAAATAGCGTGCTCTTACCACTGTTGGGCATGCCTACTAGGGCCAGGCGCAAATGCTTCTTGCCTCGAAACAACGGGGTCGAGAGTGGAACCTCGAATTGAGAGCTGATGTGCTGCTTCTTCATTCAGCTTATTGTTCCTGAAAATTCTTTATTAGTACAAAGAAATCGATAGTGTCTGACCCACAATTGCCCCACGAATGACTCCTCGGGCGACCAGGAGAAAAACTGCTACCGGCTTTGGCTGCCACCATTAGTTGTTAGCCTAGTGCGTATAACGAAAGCTTCAACTCCGACTTTCGCACAACCCGACTGGACCGGTGGCGTGCCCCCTCGGAATTAGACCGTTTGTTATGTTAGGTTTTTCGAACGAGGAGGAACCTATGAAAGGCAATCGATTTAGTGAAGAGAGGATCATTGGGATATTACAGGAGGCGGAAACGGGGGCACAGGTCCAGAAGGATAGTAATGAACATACTCGGATGCCTCGGGGAAGTTAAGGCACACAAACCCGAAGCAAGTAAACTTGCCAACTTCTAGACCCTGTAAATAAATCTGTGTAACTGCTTGGAATTAACTGGATTTGCCCGGGATTTATCTTATTCCTTGCGTATATTCGTACCTAAGGGGTCCCGCAATTCCGTATTGCCGTAGCGGAGATCTCAACTTTGATCTTAGGATCAACAAACCCAGTACACACACCTGCATTAACCGGCCGCACATCTTTGAGCCACTCATTCAGCGCAGCTCCTATGGCGTCCCAGTCACCTTGATTGGCGTAGTATGTAACGATCTGAACAACATCCGCCAGGGATGATCCTGCGTCCTCTAGAGCACGTTGGATATTACGGAAAGCCTGATGGGTCTGCTCGGCAGGATCATCCGAGACCGTATGGGTCTCGTAGTCAAAGCCAACTGTGCCAGATACAAATACCATTTCTCCCACCGCTACTGCCCGCGAATAACCATATAATTCCTCGAACCTGGATCCGGAAGAGATGTTTTGACGTTTCATAAACACTGTCTCCTTAGCTGATTAAAATGTTCAAAAAGGAATATATCCTCTAGAATTCAGGTTCGACGTAGTGATCGGCGATATAGTAAAAGGAAAGGGAGTTCGCCGGACAGTTTAGCTATGGAACCTCTGCATTATTATCGATGCCACTGGCTTGCCCGTCTACCTACGCACGATGCAGATTAGTTAAGTAACCGATCCCCCGCAATTCGAATGTAGTTTCGAGTCCAGTAAAATCGTTGAATATCTTATATCTAGCCGGTCTGATATTGCCGATGATTCGTCTACTCGAAGAGATTGAAGGTGAAATCCTGAATATGATTTTCATAAATCTTCTGACCGCATGTTTGAAATTTTGACCATGGGTCAGTCGCAGAGCTGGAACAACAAACTTTGATTGTAGAAGAAATCCAGGACATCGTGACGTGGTTCTCCGATGCCAGCTTTCGTTTACGAATCTAGCTAATCCTAGCGGTGTCACTTGACGTCAATCGGATGGTGGCCAGCCGATAATCGAATCTTGAGGTCTTATCGACGATTCGGCCGAGCAAAAGCGTCTGCTATACTACGATTTGTGTCTTTTGGGTGTCATCTCCGGTTTTTATCGCGCGCTGAAAGTCATTGCAGCGTGCGTGGTACCAGAGTTGATGTCGTAAACTAGAAACCTATCCGAATCACTGCTCATCGAACCCGGCACTAACTCGAACAGTAGTAGTCAAGACACCACGGCATTACCGTCTTCAGGAGGACGCGCTATTGTAGCGGTCGCGACAATTTCGGTAGCGGGTGCGGGGCTGCTGTTGTGGTGCTTACATTGGGGCGTTGGAATCTCCCCTGACTCGTCTACCTATTTGGCAGGCGCAAATAATCTTATACGAGGGTATGGACTCGCGATCGAGACGAACCCTGGTCACTTCAATCCTATCACTCATTATCCGCCGCTATACCCACTAATTGTGGCCGCAGTGCTGGCTATCGGAGGCGCGTCGGTAACAGCCCTTAAAATACTTAATGCCGTTATTTTCGGACTCAATATTTTTGTAGTAGGCATCACACTAATCCGAATTACCGGTGGAACGATCTGGCCGGCCGTGCTTGGTAGCACCGTGACGATGATCTGCTTTGACATGCTGTTTCAGCACTCTTGGCTGCTCACCGACGCCCTGTTCGTTTTGTTAGTGATAATTAGTCTCGTCTGCTTGGATCGGTTTGTGCGCAATCGATTGCGCAGCTACTTCCTCGCCGCTGTAGTTCTAACCGGCTTGGCTTGCCTGACCCGTTACGCCGGGCTTGGAATTTTGCTGGCCCAGGCAGTCTTCTTAATGTTTTTCGATCGGGCAAATCCGTTCTTCGCGCGCGTCGTTCGTGCGACGATATTGTGCGTGGGCTCGTTGTTGCCACTCGCACTCTGGTTACTACGAAATTTCCTGTTGGAGAGCGATCTAACGGACCGACCTCTGGCGGTTCACATAATCAGTTGGCAGCATGTGAACATGGCGCTCCCAGTACTCGCCAAATGGCTGCTCCCCGGATTCCTGGGTTTGATTCTGTTGTATTCACTACGTAACTCTTTCAGAGCACGGTCGCAGCTGGATGATTTTTCGGTGGGTTCACTCGAAACGCTCCTTTTACTCTATATGGTTTCATATTCGACGTTTCTCTTGTTCACGATTACATTCGTGGATGCTCACACCCCTCTAAATGGCCGAATACTACTTAGCCTTTTTCCCTGTGCAGTGATTGTGTTTGTGAGTCTCGGCAATAAGATATGCCAACCGATTTCCACCCGACTCAGCTGCCGCGCTTTAATAGGCCTCATTTTTCTCGGCACGAGCGTCACTTACGGCAAAGAAAGCCTGGAATTCGTGCGCTACGCGCACGAAAACGGATTGGGCTATGCGAGTCGTCAGTGGATTAGCTCGCCGACAATGGCCACGCTCCATTCCTATCGCGAACCGATTCGCGTTTATAGCAACGGCACTGACGTGGTACGGGTGTTGACGAGACATCACGCGTTCCCGATTCCACGCCTTGTGAACCCAACATCGCGACGATCCAATCCGAACTTTGAGCAACAGCTACTCAATATGAAACGGACGCTCAAATCTCAACCCAGCGTTCTGGTATGGTTTCGCGAGCTCGAGTCAAGGCGCTGGTATCTTCCCTCTGAATCCGAATTGATTGATACGCTCGAGTTGCGCGTAGTTCGGAAGTTACAGGATGGGACGGTCTATCGTTTGATCGGCGATACTAACTGATCGGCAGTCTAATTATTTCATTAGCTGGCGCGCTCATTTCAGGCCTCCAAAACTTGTTTTTCATTCTCGATAATACGGCGAACTCGACTGAGTTCGACGAGGCGTACATTTTCCCAAAATCGTTATTGCCCCCAACACCTTCATCTTTTTTAACAATAACTCCAGGACATCCACCGCCTCACACGACGGTGGATAGCGTTAGGGGAAATTTTGGCTGGTCGACTCCAGAAGATAATCGCATTATCAATCGTAGAACGCGTTCACGGCCGCTGCCACGGATTCCGCATGGTCGAGATGCAGGTGATGCCCGCCGGGTAGATCGACGATTTCAATCCCCGTTACCGCAGCGCATCGAGTTGCGAATTTTTCTTGATTGAATATCGCGCTGTGATTGCCACGCACTAAGAGCGTGGGAACGGTGATGCGCTGCAGAAATGCTCTGACTTGTGACTCCGTGAAATACAACAGCGAGCCCATTCGTAGCTGTGGATCGGTGCGCCAAGTGTAGCCTTTGTCAATCTCACGCAGGTTACGCTCCACCAACGCTTGCACCGATTCCGGTTGCATGTCGCTGACTGCGTGCCGAATTTTTACAGCAGCATCGATAGTGGGATAATGCGGTGGTGATTTGCGGCGGCTGGCGCGGCGTTTGTTCAATGCTTGTAACAAGCGCTCGGGCGCCGCGTGGTCGGGCGCGACCGACGGGCCAAGTCCTTCGATCAACGCCAGTTTCTCGACACGCTCGGCCAGCATCGGCGCGGCAATGCACGCGATGCCGGCGCCCAACGAATGTCCGAGAAAAGAAAACCGGTCCCATCCGAGCGTGTCGGCCGCCTCGACGACAATCGCAACATAGTCGACGAAGTGATAAGCATCGCCAGGGGGACGGTGATCGGAGTGACCGTGACCGGGCAGATCCAAAGCGACAAGCTCGACGTTGCGAAGTAGCGGTGCGAGATTTTTGAAGCTTGCAGCGTTATCGAGCCAACCGTGCAGCGCAAGCACACGGCGCCCGCCCGCGCCAAATCGTAAACCGCGTAGCGTTAGATGTCGCATGGCAATTTCGAACTCTCTGGTCTCGGGATTGGTGGTCACGGTTGCTCCACTGTTAGAAAATTGTAAGTTGCTCATCCACGATGTCGTCAAAATTAGCGCCAACAAACTGTAATACGCTGTCGGCAACCGGCCGCAACTGTCGCTCTCGATAGTGTTCGTAGTCAATGGCCGATACGCGATTATCGATCGGCTCCGGGCCTTGCTGGGTAATCACATAGCGCACGGTGCGGCCGGGATTTTTCTGTTTGCGCGCGGCTTGTACATGCGGCGGCACGTTGCGTTTATAGGCGTCCAACGGCCGGCGAATACGCTTACGGTATACGAGCTTGTCGTCCAGCGCGCCGGACATCAACTCAGTGACGGTCTGTTTCACGAAATCGTGAAATGGCTCCGAGAAGAAAACCCGGCGGTACAGCTCGCGTTGAAACTCCTTCGCCAACGGCGTCCAGTCAGTGCGCACCGACTCCAGGCCTTTAAACACCAACTCGAATTCGTTGTGACCATTGCGGACATAGCCCGCATAGCGTTTCTTGCTGCCCTTGTCGGTGCCGCGTATCGTCGGCATTAGAAACCGAATAAACAACGTTTCGAATTCAATTTCGAGATGGCTTTGAATACCAAAGCGTCGCTCCAATTCCTGCTTCCACCAATCGTTTAACAATCCCGCCAAACGCAGTCCAGTATCCCGGGCGAACGTTTCCGAGCATTGCGCCCCAATGTGCACAAACAACGAGTCAGTGTCGCCGTAGATAACCTCAAATCCCTCATGTTCTATCTGTTCGCGGCTCTGCAAAATAATTTCGTGGCCACGCCGAGTGATGCTGCTCGCGAGTCGCGAATCGTAGAATCGGCAACCAGTCGTGCCCAGCACGCCATAAAACGAATTCATGATAATTTTTATGGCCTGCGACAACGGGGCATCGTGTTGCGCTTTGGCCTGGTCGCGGGAATGCCACAGCGACTCGATGAGTTCCGGCAAAATTGCCGGCCCGCGCGCGAACTCCGCGCCCTCGTAGCCCGGTAGCGAATCGGTGCCGGGTTGCGCGAGCCCGAGCGGATCGATATTAAAGGTACGGATGATGCTGGGATACAGGCTTTTGAAATCCAATACCAGCACATGGTCGTAGAGTCCTGGCCGCGAATTCATCACATACCCGCCCGGACTGCCGACGCCCGATTCGGTGCTGCCCACATCGGGCGCCACAAAGCCTTTGCGATGCAACCTCGGCAAATACAGATTATCGAACGCTGCGACCGAGCCGCCGTGGCGGTCCAACGCTAAGCCAGTCAGCCGCGCACGCTGCATCGCGAACTCGACGAGGCCAGTCTTGGCGAATATTTCCCGGACCAATCGACAATCTTCGATGTTGTAGGTCGCGAGTTCGACCTTATCGGTTTCATATAATCGAATCACCTCATCGATGCGATTGTGATCGGGGCCGATCAGCTTGCCGCGCCCCAGCAGCTCGCGCGCGACGGCCTCGAGGCTAAAACTGTCGAACGACCAAAACGCGGCCCGCAGCGTGTCGATACCGTCCAGCACCACCCGACCGGGAATGCGTGCGATCGTCATCTGGTCTTCGTTCTGCGGCGCCAATAGCGTCGCTTGCGCGCCGCCACGGCCTAGCTGCAACGGCACCCGCAGTGCACTCGCGCGGCGCGCGAGGAACGCCAGATCGAAGTTGACGACATTCCAGCCAGTGATGAGATCGGGGTCGTGATGTTGCATCCACGCACACAGCGCTCGCAGTAAAGCGGCCTCGTCTTCGAGGTAATCGATGATCTTGTCCGCAGCCGCGGGGTTCGCATGCGCGCCCACCCGCGAACTGGGTGGCCCCAACACAAATACGCGCTCGTTTTTGTCGCCGGATACCGCAATCGACAACAGCGTATCGGAATGAACGTCGATTTCAATATCCAATGCGACACCGCGTAACGCAATCGTATAGTCGCACGCAGCGATGGTGGGGTTTACATACTCCCGCCAACCGTCGTGCTGAATCGCCTCGCCGCGCACTTCGAATGTCGCGCCGATGAATCGCTCCATCAAATACCGATCGACGGGCTTTAGATCGGATTCGTATACCCGAATACCGTTTTGCGCCAAGCTCTGCCGTAGCCGTGGCATATCACGTTGCGCAGCGACGTACAATGCATCCACCGCATCGCCTTGCAGCGTCGCGAGGGCAGTCGATTTACGTCGCCACGAAATCGGGGCTAACCAGTTGTAATCGATGACCGCGGCGCTTGGCACAAAACACACCGCATCTTGGCGGGTTATGCGCAAACATACCGGGCCGGTGTCAGTCGCCCCCCATAGCTCGATGCCGATACCCTGCGGCGTGTCACGCCAGTCCCGGGTCAACAAAAACCCTTGTACCGCATCGTTCAACGTTGGATATCACCAACCGCAGATGACCTAACGCGTTTGAGTTCGGCTCGTTTAGACCGCAGGTGAAATCGACACGCCAATAGCGATGCGGCCACAACCGCGGCCGCGGCGACCGCGCCCATAAGAGCGGCGGCGCCGCCATTTCTGTCCACGCCGAACCAATACGCAAGCGGTACCATCACCAGCCAGAACGACACCAGCAGTATTCCCGTCGCGGGCCAAACATCCGCCATACCCCGTAACCCACCTACCAATACGGCCTGCAATCCATCTGGAATCAACGCCAACCCAGCTACTGCGATCGTCGGCGTTGCCACAGCGATGACCAGCGGGTCTACCGAAAATAATCGCGCCAGAAATTCGGCGAATGCCACAAACGTTACAGCGAAAATCGACAGCACTGCCAACGCTAAAATCACGGCTACCCATCCGGCGGCTGCGACTTGCCGGCTATCATGGCGTGCTGCGGCATTAGCGACACGCACGCTGGCGGCGGTTCCAAAACCGAGCGCCACCATAAATATCATCGCCACCAAGTTTAACGCGATGGCAAAAGCCGAAACCGCGACCGAACCCAACAACCCGGCGAACAATACGACTGTCGAAAACGCACTCGATTCCAAGCCATGGCCCAACGCCATGGGATAGCCGAGTCGACGCAGTCGCTTACCCAACTCACGGCCGTCATTAAAGGGCAGATTGATTCCATAGTGGTGGCGATCGATTCGCGCGAGTACATACACCAACACGACGACGAACAATAACCATCGCACTATCGCGGTTGCCAACGCCGCACCGTCCGCGCCCATCGCCGCAAACCCTCCGTTGCCGTAGATAAACATCCAGTTGAGGCCAACGTTCACCACATTTCCAACGATCATCGCCATCATCCCGGGCAATGGTCTATGTAAGCCTTCGAGGAAACCGATCGTGGCGATATACAACAACATTCCAGGCAATCCCCAGCCCAACACAATCAATACGCTGGCCGCGCCTTCTGCGAGATCGCTCGATTGTCCCGTGGACAACAAGAACCATTCTCCGAATTGGCAGATGCCGACCAATACGACACCGTAAATAAGCGCATGCATCATCCCGACACACCAAACCGCACCACAGTGACCGGCATCACCGCGTCCGTCGGCCTGGGCAGTGAGAATCACGACCCCCAACAATAACCCGATACCTACCAGTAACAGCGGTACTTGCGGCGCACCGGCCAACCCGTAATAGGCCAACTCCGAACCGCCCACTTGCCCCACCATGGCAGAATCGACGACGACCAGAAGCAATGCGCCCAACCGCGCGAACATCACCGGTACCGCCAGTCGCAGCGTCGGTCGAACGTGCGGTCTCCAAGCTGTCAAATCCACGCTCCAGGTCATCGTGATTCGCTAAAAAGCGGAGGGAAAACAGTGAGATGTAGCGGAACGTCACACCAACGACGCTGCGGCTAGCCGATATCACCAACAACTGTCAAGTTTGACAGAGCAATAGTACGCTGCGCTACTATAAATAGCGGTCGCGGACTCACTTTCGGTTTCTTGCCGCCAACGGTGGCGATATCTCGGGTTGCACGTAGCTGCGGGCCGACCAAATGATGATCGGTGACGACCGAATCCACGTAATTACGAATGGCCGTGCCAGTCGCGTCGCGGCGCCGGTCACAGATTGAGTTCTTAATAACGTCGATTTTAGGCGACAACTGAAACAACAGATGTTGAGGCGGGCACAATGACAAACGAACAGAACAACGTGCAAGAACAAGATGAACCGCAGCACTATGTCACGCTGCACGACAATATGACCGGTCAATCCTACGAGCTTCCGGTGATGTCTGGCACCGAAGGACCGCGCGCGATCGATATGCGCCGTCTCTATGCCGAAACCGGGATGTTCACTTATGACCCGGGGTTTACCTCAACCGCCGCTTGCGAATCGGATATCACCTTCATCGATGGCGAAAAAGGCATACTGCGGCACCGCGGTTATGCTATCGATGAACTCGCCGAGCACAGCGATTATATGGATGTGTGTTTTCTGCTGCTGCACGGCGAGTTACCGTCTCCCGAGGAACGCGCCGATTTTGTGCAATCGATCATGTACCACACGATGTTGCACGATCAACTCAGCATGTTCTATCGCGGCTTCACCCGCAGCGCCCACCCAATGGCCATCATGGTAGGGGTGGTGGGTGCACTGTCGGCGTTTTATCATGACAGCACCGACATCAACGACCCAATGCAGCGCATGACGGCAGCACACCGATTGATCGCAAAGATGCCGACCATCGGTGCCTACGCCTATAAATACTCGCTCGGCCAGCCGTTTATATTTCCCAGCAACGAATTGTCGTTTTCGGAAAATCTGCTGAAGATGATGTTCGCGGCACCGACCGAAGAGTACGTCGTGAATCCGGTGCTGGCCAAAGCCATGGACAAAGTTCTGATTCTCCATGCCGACCACGAGCAAAACGCTTCCACTTCGACGGTACGGCTGGCGGGCTCCTCGGGCGCTAATCCATTCGCGTGCATAGCCGCCGGTATCGCATCGTTATGGGGCCCCGCCCACGGCGGCGCCAACGAAGCAGTACTTGAAATGCTCGCGGAGATCGGCAGCAAAGATCGCATCCCGGAATTTATCGAACGCGCTAAGGACAAAGACGATCCGTTCCGGTTGATGGGGTTTGGCCATCGCGTCTATAAAAACTACGATCCGCGCGCAAAAGTCATGCGTGCCGCATGCCACGAAGTGCTGGATGAATTGGGGATCGAAGACGACCCACAGTTAGAGATCGCCCAGGAGCTCGAAAAGATCGCTTTGGAGGACGAGTATTTTATTTCGAAAAAGTTATATCCAAACGTCGATTTTTATTCGGGGATTATTTTGCGCGCAATGGGCTTCCCGAACAACATGTTTACCGTGTTGTTCGCGATCGGGCGCACCGTGGGCTGGATCGCACACTGGAAAGAAATGCTGGCGGATCCGACGAAGAAAATTGGCCGCCCGCGACAACTGTACACCGGCCAGACGCAGCGCGCTTTTGCCGCGGTAGACAACCGCTCGCACACCAAGAAACCGAACTGGTGGTCGTTGTGGAGCCGCACTAACAACAACAATTAATCGGTCGTTCGCTATCGACCTGGCCCACCGCAACGCCGTGTTATTGGCCCGAATAGATTTCGGAATCGGGGTTGAACGCTAACCAGGCGAACGCAAAATGCACACCGTCGTTCATCGCATCTAACGACTCTCCTTGAAGCTCACCGTTCACGGCGCGGCCGAACATATCCCACTGGGATCCGGTTTCGCGATCAACCACCCGGCCGTCTTCGACGTCGAATGTTAATACGTCGCCGCCATGCCGACGGTCGTAGGCGGCGGCCGATGGAATCGATCGCGAATCCGCGATTGTGCCGTCATCCAGCACCGACAATGTGCCGTCGCGGCTGAATACCACCATTGGCACGGTGTTAATCGTGTCGTTGATAACGGGTTGCGTCTTAAACGCGCTGAATGGATAGAGGCGGTGCACACCGTCTACCGACACATTGATCACACGCTCCATGGCCGGTAATCGCGAATCGACCGGATCTCGGAACAGAAACGGTTGTTGGCCGATACGATCGTATCCGCGATATGGATTATTGCCGTAGGGACGACGGAAACCGGTATTGCGTGACAGCACGTCGCTAGTCGGAAAGGCACTGCGGAAATCTTCATAAGCGACGATACGGGCCGATACCGTCTGCAATACCGTGCCGGCGTAATCCCCAATAATGCCGCGGCCGGTAAATTGCTGCCACCACGTTTCGGTTTGCCGGTCGTACATTACCAAATCGCTTTTTCGCAATCGCCCGGTCGTGCCAAAGTCGAGAACCCGACCATCGACGCGCCGATCAAACACGATGGAGGCGTTACAGAGCGGGCAGAACGTTACTGAAATCGGTCTACCGTCAAGAGTGTCGTTGACAATCTCGTGGTACATCAGAATCTGCAGGGGATAGGCGCGCGCTTGTTCCCCAAGTTGCACGACGATGACCGGCTCACGGTCATCGAGCCAACTGCTCGCGTCGCTATGGGGTACGAATTTCGGATTATCGATCGCCGGTATGCCATCCTTCGGTGGTCCGCCCGACATTATTTCGCTGAAGTCCACGATGGCGTTGTCGAAGTTAGTCTTCGGCCACTCTCCGGAATCGCCCGGCGCAGGCTGTCCAAATGCTGTGAGACGCAGCACCCACCACAGTGCGATCGCGAGGATACTCGACCACAACAAGCGCCGTGGCCAGGGCTTCGAAATAAACGCAGAGTTCATCGTTATTGATCCTTAAGTTTTGAATCGTTTCGGTTGTTGGACATTCATCGCTCGCTAATTACTGCATAAAATTCTTTCGTTTGTCTGACGGCTACTGCAACCGCGGGCGACACAACGCGAGCAATGCCACCGGACCTAGCAATACGGTCAATGCCATCGCGGTGAATGCCATACCCCAGGCCGACGATTTCGATTCGCCACCGGCCAGATCCAATACCAAACCAAACACTACGGGCCCAATAAACGAACCCACGAACCCTAGCATTGAGTGCACCGCCATCGTCGCACCCCGGTAGCTCGGCTCGGCCGCGTCGACCAATCCCGCCGTGAGCGTCGCCGAATCGGCGGTAATCATAAATCCGTACATCACGAGTAGCACCAACACCCACCAAAACGGCGCAGTCGCGGAAAATCCCAGGGCCACCGCCAACCCCGCCGATAGCGACATCGCCACGACCAAGGTAGCTACACGGCCGCACCGGCCCGCAATTTCATTGGTGATAATACTGGCCGGCAACCCGGCGAGATTAATGATCGCTGCAATCGTGGCCGCGCTATACAAAAGCCCTATCGCCCCGTCGCTTTGAATCGATTGACTGAACACGAGAAACGCCACGACCCAGGTGCGGAAACCAAATAATTCGGCATTATGCGCCGCATAACCCAACGTGAATCCTAGCGCGGGGCGATTCGAAAATACCGGTCGAAAATTTAGCCACCGCGAGGCGCTCCACACCCCGGCGGCCTTGGCGGGGAGCACGACCCAAACCAACAAAAACGCGAGCGCAGGACCGGCCGCGCAAACGCTAAAGACATGACGCCAACCAATAGACGGTTCCAACCATCCTGCCAAGAAGATCGAGACGCTGGCGCCGACGCCAAAGCTCGCCGTGTAAAAGCTTACAAACCGGCTGCGCAATCGAGCTGGCGCGATATCGGTTAGGGCTTTCAATCCCGGCATATAGGTACCCGCGAGACCGATTCCCTGCAGACACCGCCATAAGCTCGCCGAGACAAAACCATCGGCGGCGAGTCCGTATCCCAGCGCTGCTCCGAAGCTGACCAGCATCGAAGTCAGATAGACGCGTTTTGGGTCGACACGGTCGGTTATCGCGGTAAGTATGCCGACGGCGATGACATAACCGCCGAAGTACACACCGCCGATCCAACCGGCTTCGGTATTACTTAATGTCCACTCGGCTTGGAATCGGGGTATCAGGGTCGGGAAAGTCGCGAATGCCGTCATACCCAGCACTTCGCTCACACACATGACGACCAGGAGGAGGACAGGGCGGTGCAGCATCGGTGGATTATGCGCGACTTGGCCGCAATATCAGAAGCGGTATAACGCCGTCTTCAATAATATCCGGGCTTGGTTTCTTTCGACCTATGGATGTGTCACCATTTTCGCTGACTGGCGACAACAGTGGCGCCAGCAGTGTAATTCGAACTGCGCCGATATTGACTCGGTGCTGTTGCCCAACACATGAGTCAAGACATGCCCTCATCACACAACGAACCACCCGATACGCTAGATGTCCCACTCGAGATAGACCCCGGCGATTGGCAAGCGCGGCAAATCTACTTTTTAATGACGGGCATGGTGATTCCACGTCCGATCGGCTGGATATCGACCATATCGGCGGACGGCATAAATAATCTCGCGCCGCATTCGTATTTCAATGCGGTGGCCCACGACCCGCCCCATGTAATGTTCAGCTCATCGGGCATCAAAGATACGCTGCGAAATATCAAGGCGGTACCGGAGTTCGTTGTGAATATCGTAACGCTCGATCTCGTGGAGCGGATGAATTTTACATCGACGGATTTCCCCGAAACCGAGGACGAATTTTCGTGGGCAGGGCTCACGCCGACACCGTCGCGATGCGTCCGCCCGCTTCGCGTGGGGGTTGCGAAGTCCCATCTTGAATGCCGTTGTAGCAATATCGTGCAAGCCGGTAACGGGCATATTGTAATCGGCGAAGTCGTGCACATTCATGTCGAACCATCAGTCTGGAAAGACGGCCGCATCGATCCCGCTTTGCTCAATCCGGTATGCCGGCTTGCGGGTTCGGGATACGCGCAACTTGGTACTATATTTGACATTCCAAGACCCGCGTGGCGCGATGTACAACATACGACGGCACTCGAAGGCATGCCCGGGCGCAAGGCTTAAGATGAAATGTTCAGTGTATAAAGGCGAGCGACGCCAAGACAGTTATTTATTTGTCCCTGCCGAACACGAATTGTCGCAAGTTCCGAAGGCGCTGCTGGATATGTTGGGCACCTTGAGCTTGGTTTTGACGATGGACTTAACGCCCACCACCAAACTCGCTCAGGCGGACCCCGCGTCGGTCTTCGAAAAGCTAAAAATTCACGGTTATTTTTTGCAGCTGCCCCCGGGCGATCCGGTTCACTAGCGACGATCATGCTCACGAAAATCCTGTATACCATCGCCGTCGCCGTTGCGGTGTATCTGTTTTATCGAGGCCGCGGCCGTCGGGCCGCTGCACCTCCGCCACAACGTCAAGCACCACCGAAATCGACGATCTCTCCGCATCTCATTGCCTACTCTTTTCTAGGAATATTAGCGGTGGTCTCAGCGGTGCTGTTCTACCTGAATTGGAGCGACGACCATCGCGTCATTGAAATTCGAGTCACCAATTCCCGTACGGGCGATGCCACCTCATACCAAGCACAGAAAATGACGATCGAAGGGCGTTCATTTGAAACATTGGACGGGCGCGCCGTAACCTTGGGCGCCGACGACCGCATCGAGATGCTCGAGCCGGAGTGATACTATGTCGTACTGTCGCAAGACCCGCGCCTATGATCGAGCTGGGGAACCATCGTGACACAGATCGTGTCAATATTTATAGGCAGATCGCTCGCCATCGATACAGCACTGACGGAATGTCTATCATCGCGGAGGAGTTATGCAGCGGAAATCAGCCGTACTATTGAGGATCTGGGTTATAGCATGGTTGTTCTGGACCACGACGGCCTACGCCGGGCCAGAGCTCATCGATCCATTTATTGGTGAATACACCGGACAGGCGAAAGTAGAAGTCGATGGAGTCGAACATAATCGAGATTTAAAGGTTAGCATCGCCCATACCAAGGGTGGATTCAATGTGACCTGGGATACGACGAAGATTAAAGCGTCCGGCAAATCCAAGACCAAATCGTACTCAATCAACTTTGTTTCGAGTCCGCGACCCAACGTGTTTGCGTCCGCGATGAAAGTCAACGTGTTTGGCGGCCACGTGGCACTTGACCCGATGCAAGGCGACCCCTACGTATGGGCGCGCATCGAAGGTCCTACCCTTACGGTCTACGCGTTGCATATTCTGGATGATGGCGGCTACGAAATGCAGGTCTACGATCGAACCATTGCTGAGGGCGGACTTGAATTGCGCTTTTCCCGCATTCGCAATGGCACCTCGTTGCGTGACATCCGTGCATCGCTAGGCAGAATAGGGAGCGGCGGTTAATCAGACGGCGGTTTTCGGCTACGCGTCCAACCGCCCGACGGATGACCAGCGGCAATTAATCACGGTGGTAATCGCGAGCTTGTGTTTCCCAGCACTGACACCGCCGCGGGTCAATCCCAATGCATAATCACTTTACCGGACTGCCCTGAGTCCATGATCTTAAACGCAGAATCGAACTGATCGATAGCATAACGATGCGTGATGATTGGCGCGATGGCTAAACCGCTTTGCAGCATGCTGGCCATCTTGTACCAGGTTTCGAACATCTCTCGGCCATAAATGCCCTTTACGACCAAGCCCTTGAATATTATTTGATTCCAGTCGACCGCGAACGGTTCCGGTGGAATGCCCAGCACGGCAACACGGCCACCATGATGCATAGCTTGGAACAGATCATGAAATGCGCTGGCATTACCCGACATCTCCATACCCACATCGAAGCCTTCCGTCATACCGAGTTCACTCATTACGTCATCCAGCGACTCGTGCTGTACATTTACGGTTCGCGTCGCCCCCATCTGTGCAGCCAGAGACAAGCGGTAATCGTTGACGTCGGTGATAACCACGAACCGCGCCCCGACGTGCCGAGCCACGGCCGCGGCCATCACACCGATCGGACCCGCGCCGGTGATTAATACATCTTCACCCACCAAATCGAACGACAGCGCCGTATGTACCGCGTTGCCGAGCGGATCGAGTATGGCGGCCACGTCATCGTCAATGACATCCGGCAACTTAAACGCGTTTACCGCGGGGATCGCAAGATACTCCGCAAAGCACCCGGGTCGATTTACACCGACGCCCACCGTATTACGACATAAATGCCGCTTGCCGGCTCGGCAGTTACGACAGTGTCCACAGGTAATGTGGCCTTCGCCGGAGACCCGCTCGCCGCGACGATACCCACGAACCTCGCCGCCCATATCCACGATCTCTCCCATGTACTCGTGGCCGACCGCCATGGGCACCGGGATCGTTTGCTGCGCCCAATTGTCCCAGTGGTAGATATGGATATCCGTTCCACAGATCGCCGTATTCTTAATTTTAATGAGCACATCGTTGTGACCGACTGAGGGTTCGGTAATATCATCGAGCCAAATTCCGGGCTCGGCTCTACTTTTTACCAATGCTTTCATTTATCCGCCCCGATTTCTATTGGTTAACTGGTAACTCCAAGTTCGCGGCCGACGTTCACGAACGCCTCGATCGCCGTATCGAGTTGCTGGCGGTCATGGGCTGCTGACATCTGCGTGCGAATTCGCGCTTTCCCTTCCGGTACCACTGGATACGAAAATGCGACAACGTACACACCGCGTTGCAACAACCGCTGCGCCATGTCGCCGGCCAGTTTTGCATCGCCCAACATGATCGGAATAATCGGATGGTGACCCGAAATCAGGTCAAACCCCGCGGCCGCAAGTTCCGCCCGAAAATAGTCTGTGTTGTCCCAAAGTCGATTCCGCAAATGTGGCGACAATCGCATCATGTCCAGCACTTTTATCGATGTCGCAACGATAACCGGCGCCAGCGAGTTGGAAAAGAGATAGGGGCGCGAGCGCTGCCGCAACCAATCGACAATTTCCTGCCGCGCGGCGGTATACCCGCCTGAAGCGCCGCCGAGTGCTTTGCCGAACGTACCGGTAACAATATCGACGCGATCGATTACGTCGCAATACTCATGGGTACCGCGGCCTTCGTTACCGACGAATCCCACGGCGTGCGAATCGTCCACCATGACGATTGCGTCGTACTCATCGGCGAGATCGCATATGGTCTTTAGATCCGCGAATGTCCCGTCCATCGAAAACACACCGTCGGTGGCGATCAAGCGTACACCGCAGGCTCGGGTCGCCTCGAGTTTTGCACGCAGATCCTGCATATCGTTATTGCGATAGCGTTCGCGACGCGCTTTACACAAGCGGATGCCGTCGATAATACTCGCATGATTGAGTGCGTCGCTAATGACCGCATCGTCCTCACCGAGCAACGTCTCGAACAATCCGCCGTTCGCATCGAAACACGATGAGTACAAAATCGCGTCGTCGGTGCCAAGAAATTCCGACAAATCGGCCTCCAGCTGCTTATGGATAGTTTGCGTACCACAGATAAAACGCACCGACGACATCCCATAGCCGAAGTCCAACAATGCTTGACGGGCTTCGTCGATGAGGTCACTGTGACCGGACAAGCCCAAATAGTTATTGGCACACAGATTGATGACTTCTGCGTCATCCGCGACTCGAACTAATCCGCCTTGTGGCGATCTGAGTATTCGTTCACTCTTGTATAATCCGGTTTCGCGCAGCCCCTGGGTCTGCCGGCGGAGTGATTCGAGGAATTTTTCGTTCATGATCTATAGAAATTTAAGTTGATCCTGCCAGGTAACCACCTGTGTATGCGATCACGAAATTAATACGCTATCTTCTCACGATGGCCGGTTCGGTAGCGATAGCAGCATTCGCGGTGCCCGTAATCGCGGATCAAACGCGACCCAGCGGCACCGCGGAAATCCCCACCGAATACGCCATCGATGACCCACCCGGCATCGGCCCACTACCGGCGTCCCCGCGTCAGGAACTCACGCTGGCGGTTGCAGAACTGGGCTTCGCCAATTTGACTTATAGAAAAAGCAACTCCGACTTTTTGAGCAATTGTCATGGCCCCGCGATCTGATTGGGCACGGGCGGAATCGATTTCAAGTAATCCACAATCGCTTCGATATCGGAGCCACTCAAGTGACGCAGACTCTCGTCGATTACGTCCACCATGACCCCACCGGCGAAGTCACCGTCCGGCTCCATTCCTTTGGTTAGGTAGCGAATGAGCGTGGTACGGCTCCAGCGTCCGATTCCAGTCTTGCGATCGGGCGTAATGTTTGGAACCGCGTCTCCATCTGGCCCATCCTTCGCCCCCGCAAGAAACAACTCGTCGTCCAGAACGCCAAACAGGTTGCGCGGCGTATGACATTCGCCGCAATGCATCAGCACGGTTACCAGATAGGCACCGCGGCGAACCGGTTCACTCATATCAATGGGGGGCTCATTCGGTTCGAAGAACAAGTACTTCCAAACCCGGTTAACGAACCGAAATTGTAGGTACCAAGGAAGGTCGTGCAGTTTGTCCGCTTGTGGCACTGGTTTTACGCTTCGAAGATACGTAAACAGCGCCTGGATATCTTCGGTTCGCATGCCGGAGTACGACGTGTAGGGAAACACAGGATAATAATGCAGGCCCTCGGGACCCTCGCCGCGCGTTACCGCTTTGCTGAAATCAGCAAGGCTCCAAGCTCCGATCCCGTGGCTCGGGTCAGGTGTGATGTTCGGCGAGAAAAAAGTCCCGAATGGGGTGTTGAACGCCCGCCCCCCGGCGAGATACACGCCATCGTTGTCAAGATCCGTGTGGCATACGGCACAGCCTCCCGCTCGGAGCACGTATTCGCCGCGCTCGATCAGCGATTGCCCCGGCGCCACTGGCGCCAATAGCGACACGAAAACACCGAACACGAGCGCCGTAACTCGCGTTCGATCTGTACGGCCGTGAATCAGCCTACCCGTATAAAGTCAAAGGCGAAACCTACCTACTCCTTCTTCTTCCGGAACGTCTCGTGGCAACCCTTGCAAGCGTCCCACACCCCGTCCAGTTTCCCGCCAAACGCATCCGCGTCAGCACCTTTTACGGCCACGGAGAAGGCACTGACCGCGCTCTCTAGATCGCCCGCCTTTTCCTGAAATTCATCCCACCGTTCCCAGATGACCGCCTTGGCGCTGCTCGGCGTGTCTTCCATAACAAACGCATTTTCCTCGAATGCGCTCACGATCATCCCACTCAGCGCGGCCAGCGCATCTATGTGGGCGACCAGCTGCTCGTTATGATCGACTCCACCGTAGGCGATTTGGGCGATGGCACCCGCGTGTCCGCCCTGAGCTGCCATGACGCCCTGTCGATATTTGATCGGCCCTTCCTGAGCGCCGATACTGCCCGCCAACACAAACAACGCAAGAGATAATGTCAATCTCGTTATACTTTTCATTGGGCCTCCAATTGATTGGTGCTGCTCGCTTCGGTGTTGAGAGTACGGGCAATTACTTTTTCGGGTTGTGACTCTTAACTTTCGATTTAGCGACGCGGGAGAAATTCCAAAATGAGGTCGGGATGGCCAGACAAACCCAAATAGTTATTGGCACACAGGTTATTGGCTTCCGAATTATCGACCACTCGAACTAATCCGCCTCGTGGCGATCTGAGTAATCGTTCGCTCTTATATAATATAATCTGGATTCCCGCAACTCCTGATTCTGCTGCCGGAGCGATTCTAGAAATGCTTTGGTCATGAGTTGGAAGTTGACTGAATGATGCAGGATAACCACGCGTGTACACGATCAGGATATTAATACGCTATCTTCTCACGATGGCCGGCTCGGTAGCGATAGCCGTATTCGCGGTAACCGCAATCGCGGATCAAACGCCGCCCGGCAGCACCGCGGAAATCCCCACCGATTACGCCATCGATGATCCACCCGGCGCCGACTCACTGTCGGTATCCCTGCGCCGGGATCTCGCGCTGGCCGTTGCACGGCTCGGCGACGACTACGTGCCACGCACCGAATACCTGCGCGACGACGGCCAGCCGCGTTACACCAACCGCCTGGCGCTCGAGGACTCGCCGTATTTACTGCAGCACGCCCATAACCCCGTGAACTGGTATCCCTGGGGTGACGAAGCCATGGCGGCCGCGCGCCAGGCGCAGAAACCGATATTCCTGTCGATCGGCTACTCGACCTGCCATTGGTGTCACGTTATGGAGCGCGAAAGCTTCGATAACGAAACCATCGCCCGGCTGCTTAACGAAAACTTCATCGCCATCAAGGTCGATCGGGAACAACGCCCGGATATCGACGAGATATACATGACGGCGGTGCAGATGATCAGTGGCCAAGGCGGCTGGCCGATGTCCAATTTTCTGATGCCCGACGGCAAGCCGTTTTACGGCGGAACTTATTTTAACCCGGAGCAATTCAGCGAATTGTTGGAGCGAGTCATGACCGTTTGGGAAACACAGCGTGACATGCTCGCCGACAATGCCGGCGTCGTGACCGATAATCTCAAACTGGTGTTGAATTCGACTCAGCAAGGCCCAGCGATAACGGCTGAGACCATCGAACGGGCTATCGCTGAGGTACTCGCAGAATACGACTCCGAATGGGGCGGATTCGGTATCGGACCAAAGTTCCCGCGCGAGTCGGAATTACTGATGCTGTTGCGCGCAGCGCAACGCGACGGTAATGCCGAGGCACTTAGTGCCGCCGACAAAACCCTGGAGGCGATGGCCCAGGGCGGGATTTTCGACCAAATCGGCGGCGGCTTTCACCGCTACGCGACAGACCGGCGCTGGGTGGTGCCGCATTTCGAGAAAACGTTGTATAACCAAGCGTTGTTGGCGCGCGCCTATACGATCGGATTTCAAATTACCGGTAAACCCCAACACCGTCGAGTCGCCAAGCAGACATTTGCCTATGTGCTACGGGACATGCGCCACAGCGATGGCGGATTCTATTCGGCCACCGATGCCGATAGCGAAGGCCGCGAAGGGGCGTTTTTCGTGTGGACCGCCGAGCAACTCGATCGCGAGCTTGAGGCCGATGACGCGCGCCTCGCCAAATCGGTATTCGGCATTACGGCACACGGCAATTTTGAAGGCGCCAATATCTTACACCTGCCGGAGTCCCTGGAAGATTACGCGAGCCGCCACGACAGGCCGATCGACGCACTGCGTTCGCAGCTCGACAGGATTCGAGACCGGTTGCGCCGCGCGCGCGATCGACGTGAGCGGCCACTGCGTGATGAGAAGGTCTTGACGGCGTGGAACGGCATGATGATCACGACGCTGGCCATCGCTTCCGATGTGTTGGGCACGCCGGAGTATTTGCGCGCCGCAACCGATGCGGCGGCGTTCCTATGGAATCGCAATCGCGACGATCAGGGTCGCTTATATCGAATCAATTCAAATGGCCGGCGCTCGATATCGGCCACCCAAGAAGACTATGCCTATCTGTCCGAGGCGTTGATTACGTTGTATGACGTGACCGGCGATCGGCTATGGTTGAATCGCGCGGTGAATCTCGCGCGCACAATGCTTGCGTTGTTTTGGGACGAGTCCTATGGCGGCTTTTTCATGGTATCGAATCGCTACGATCCGCACCTTATCATTAGACCTAAGAATTCGCAGGACGGGTCGATTCCGTCTGGAAGTTCGGTCGCGGTGCGCGTACTTGCGATGCTCGCGCAGCGGACCGATTATGACGAGTTTTCGAAAAAAATAGCAGCGACGCTGGCCTCGCACGCCGCATTCATCGACAAGTATCCGTCCGCTTTTTCGTATATGCTGGCCGGTGCCGACGAATGGTTTTCCGGCGCAGTTGGCGCACGCCAATACGCGGCACGCGGACACATCACGGTCCAGGCTGTCATCACTGAAGCCGATTCAGTCACTATGCGACTCCGGCTACAACTCGCGATGGATAATGATTGGTTGGTACCGGCCCGCGGCGCGTCCGCAACCGGCATGACCGCCATCGATGTGGCACTGGATGGCAACTCGCCGTGGCGGCTTGCATCGATACAATACCCGAAACCGCGCGATGCGAGTATCGGCGCCGAGTCGGTACCCGTTTATCGGGGCAATGTGGAGTTGACCGCGCAGCTTGAACATCGCACCGGTATCACCTCCTCACCGCCAATACCGATTGTTCCGCTGACGGTGCGTCTGCAAAGTTGCCACACGGGAGCTTGCCTGGAACCCGAGAGCGTGCGTCTCGAGTTGCCACACCAGCCCGTGCCATTCTAGCGGCATCGAACATTCGCGTGAGACAACGACGCGAGCCGATTCTGCGCGCATCACCGTTGTAACGAGCGCTTGATCATCGAGTCCGCAGTGGCTTCGATCGACTCGATTTGCTTGGGGAAATTGGCGTTAAGGGCCAACCACCATTTATCACGGCCCCGGTCACGAATATCCCCGGGCGTTGGGCCGCCGGCATTATTAATCCGAATATCGATACGATCCGACATCTCCAGCGCCGCCACGCGGCCTTCGGGAGTGGTGATATCGGTGCATACCGTATCGACCCGTCCGGGCGCGACCGCTGCCACTTCGCCAACCACCTCATCGAGCGTCGTCTGAGTTCAACCGCTTAACAGCACATTGACTCCTTCGCGCACCAGCGACATGGCAAAGGCTTCGCCAAGATCTTTGCTGAAGGCCTCTACCAACGCACTCTTACCCGCTATTCCTAAATCCACACGATGTCCTCATCGGCCAAAGGTTGGCAACGAATACCCTAGCCCGATTTATTCGCACCTGAATTGCAGGCTAGGAACTAGCCCTAAGCCTAATGAGTTGGTTCTGCTAAGATCAATGGGCTATTCGAATATTTGGTATTTACCCTAGTGCGGTAACCATTATTTCTAACCAGCGAGTAATGTCGTATGTATCTACATCACTGTACTTGGCCCGAAATCGAGAGTTACCTAAGCGAATCCAGTGGCATACTCATCCCGATCGGATCGACCGAACAACACGGCCCGAATGGACTCATCGGCACGGATGCGATCTGCCCAGAAACGATTGCCAAAGGCGTCGGGGCGACGGCCAATGCGCTCATCGCGCCCACCATCAACGTCGGAGTGGCGCAACACCATCTGGGGTTTCCCGGAACGATAAGTCTGCGGCCATCCACATTAATTGCCGTGATCAAAGATACGATCGACTCCTTGAGGCTGCACGGTCTTAATCGCTTTTACTTCCTCAATGGGCACGGTGGCAATATTGCGACAATATCGGCTGCATTCTCCGAGATTTATTCCGCTGATAGCACTGGATCCGTACCCGGACCGACCATTCGCTTGCGGCTTACGAATTGGTGGCAAGGCGACGAAGTGCAAACACTGTCGCGCCGCCTGTATGGCAATGCCGAAGGCAGCCACGCCACTCCGTCTGAGGTGTCGGTCACCTATTTTGCATTTCCAGACTGCGTGAAGACAGTGCCTATGTCACCGAAAATTGCGCCGCGCGGCACAATTCGCGATGCGGCAGACTACCGTCGACAGTTTCCCGATGGCCGCATCGGCTCGGATCCTTCGCTCGCATCCGTCGAGGCCGGTGAACAACTCTATGCGGCCTCGGTGCGTGATATCACGTCCGACTACCGCGAATTCATGAGTCACGAATGAGAATTCGCACCATCTGCATTATTGCCGCTCAAGTATTTGCCACCATGAGCGGTTTGGCGATCGCGCCGGAGCTACCGGCACAGACCGAGGGGAGCAGCGCGGTCCGCGCGGCGGGTTGCTACATTGCGACTCCGCACGGCGTGGTAGTGAGTATTAACCGATTGCTCAATAAAATTCAGATGCCTATGGGCAGACATAAAAAGGGGGAAACGGCCGCACAGACGGCAGCGCGCGAAACCTTTGAGGAAACCGGCATTGCGGTCGAGGTGGGCGCGCCGATATTACACTTAGAAAGCCGCCAGATCGTACTGTTCGCGTGTACGCCACTCAGTCCGGTTGCCAATTACTCGGCATTATCCGCGCCGGATACGGTTGAGGTGTCTGAAGTGTTAGTTCTGGATCCCCATACCATGCAGAACGTCGATGGCAGAGTCGTCGATACCCCGTGGCGGTTCCCGAATACACGACTGCTACTGCGAATGCTTTACGTCGGCGCCGCCGCGCCGTAAGTCAACGGGTCATCGATAAACTGCCATGGTGTTGCCATATTTCGACGCAGTAATCGCCAACTTTAGACGCTAGGCTGCACCCAGATCGCAAACAGCCCAAATTATGGGCTGACTAAAGACTTACGATGGCCATGTTTCATCCTCCCGGCAGTAAGAATTCGGGCCGCCTTAGGCGGCTCTTTTTTTACAGGCAGTCCAAGCATCAGCCCATTTCATTGAGATCCGCAAGGTACCGAGCCCGGGTCCGATCCCACTCCTCATCGGCGGCACGCAGGTCCGTCGTACCGACATGTTGCATCCATTGTCTGGCGAGAATCAGAAACAACGATTTTTCTTCGGCCTGCCAGCGCTCGAAATCCCAACTTTGATTCTCGTCAACACGCAACTGACTGTTGAGATGCACTTCGGCGACAACTATGCCGACACCATCCACCACTACCTCACAGGGTTCACTGTCGTATTCGCTTTCTTCGAAGAAACGGATGCTTTCTGCGTCGGCCGCCGTCAGTTTTTCTATGACCACACCCGATACCGACGCTCCGGGCGCGACACGCAAGACTGGCACGGCTTCATCAATTGCGATTCGGGTGCAGTATCCCTCCAACCTCGCCGGCTTCAAACACCCAGCGTCGAGCGCCCGACCTAACACGATTTCGATTACATCGTGATCCATCAATGTGCCGTAGAAAAAGAAACGCATCGTGGCGATTAGGCTTCGATGGACGTCAGCGTCGATATGAAACGGGTAGTTCAGGACTACGATGAAAACAATTCGGAGCGCCCGATGTTGTCTGCAACGAAATCGACAAAGGCACGAACTTTAAGCGGCAGGTTTTTCTGGTTGGGATACAGCACATAAATACCGCGCTCTTGCTTGGTATGACCCGGCAATACTACTTGTAATCGCCCGGCCGCAATATCCGCGCTCACCATAAATTCCGGTACATAGGCGACACCATGGCCAGCCAATACGGCTTCATGAATCGCCGCATCACTATTTGTCTGCATGCGACTGCTAATCCGTACGGAGATCGTTCCGTTGGCACCTTGAAATCGCCAGTATGGGACGCCACTGCCTACAGTCGTTAAGGTAATACAGTCGTGCTCGGAAAGCTCTTCGGGTGATGTGGGAATGCCGTTAGCACCGAAGTATGTCGGAGTGGCACATACGATGAGCCTAGTGCCGCCCACCTTCCGCGCAACCAAGCTGGAATCGCTCAATATCCCGATCCGGACCGCCGCGTCGTAACCATCGCCCACCAGATCGACATAATCGTTGGTAAGTTCGAGATTGATGCTCAACGCAGGATAGCAGGCCAGCAATTGCTGCACTATGGGAGGCGTCAATAGTTGGCCGAGAATGAGAGACATACTGATTTTGAGCTCGCCGCTGGGTTGGCTTTGCATCGCCTTTACCGCTGCGGTCGCATCATCGACCGAGGTAACCACGTCACGGCAATAACCGTAAAAAATATCGCCGGCTTCGGTAAGACTCAGGCGCCGCGTAGTACGGTTCAGCAAGCGGACCCCAAGTCGATTCTCAAGCTGTGTAATGCGTTTGCTGACTACCGAACGAGACACCGCAAGGTCTTGGGCAGCACGCGTAAAGCTCATCGTCTTTACTACGCGCGCGAAGATCAGCATATCAGTAGAATTATCGACGGAGGCGATCATTAATTAGCGTCTATTTGTTACAAATTAGTGTACTTTAGTGCGATTTGATCGACAAATCGAGACCCCGGGCGGCCCATTCATCGCCTCGTGGGAGGCGTTTGATTCGCTGCCTCATTTCACACTGCAGCGCCGGGAAGATCGGGGCTCCGTAAGCAGGTATGATTGTTGACGGTAACGAAGCCTATAGTCGTGGATTCGGACCCGGGGCTATGGTGCGAAAACCACATCAACCATCAACGTCTAAAAATGGAGAACTCACTATGAGTGTCGCGCGCGTAACTGAAATTACTTCTTCTTCTAAAAAAAGCCTCGACGATGCGATGAAAGTTGGCATTCGTCGGGCCAATAAAACAATAAACGGCATAACCGGCGCATGGATCAAGGA
>Ga0224512_10000759_pt1 | contig 33102 bp, 32 predicted proteins | sample SF_May12_sed_USG_4_FD_169103 | JGI IMG/M metagenome (GOLD analysis project Ga0224512, IMG submission 169103) | Sediment microbial communities from San Francisco Bay, California, United States - SF_May12_sed_USGS_13 | ecosystem: Environmental > Aquatic > Marine > Sediment | place: USA... | reverse complement strand
GAACCTTCGCTGGAGGCGTTACTCGAGGCGGTGGCCCGGGGCGGCGACACTCGCGACGAGGCTCGCAAAGCCATGCTGGATGTGTTCGAGGTGATCGGAACCGAACATGAGCTGACGGTTGACTACAGGCGCCGTCTGGCCAGCGCCCTTTTCTAGTTACGCACCGCTAAGTTGCCATACCGAAGCGCCGCTCGAACGCTTCCGCCCGTCGCAGAACCTTGGCCGGAAGATCCATGATCGCTTGCTGTACTTCCCGGGCTTGAGCCGTCAGACCGGTCAGTTGGTCGATCTTCCAATCCCGCAGAAGAGGGCTGATCACCCGATCGTGATGAATCCGGAGGTTGTAGACGGCTGCCCGGGCCATCTCGATCGAACGGCGGAGGTAGCCAGGTATGCCGGTGCCCGGCATCTGGAAGTTAGCGAGCACCCGATATATGGATGCGAGAACAGCCGAAGGGTCCTCCTTCAACATCTCCAGGACCACCCCTCGGTAAAACATGAAGTGGTGGTTCTCATCGGTGGCAATGCGTCCCATGATCTGATAGGCCACCTCTTCATCGGCCAGCTTCCCGGCGTTGCGATGACTGACCCGGGTGGCCAGCTCCTGGGCGGCCGTGTAGGCAAAGACCTCGATCGGGTTCTCGAAAGTGTCCTGGTAGCCGCGCGACATCGTCGCGTAGCGGTCGTCTTCCAGTTCGTCGGGGTCGCAGTTGCGGCTGGTCAGCAGGTAGCTGCGGATGGCGATCGAATGCTGCGCTTCTTCGGCGGTCCACAGCCGGTTCCATTCGCCGTAGACGGAATCCTGCGGGAGATGATGTTCGAGGGCGGTGTGATAGTACGGCAGGTTGTCTTCGGTCAGCAGGTTGAAGACCAACGACGTTCGCACCTCCGGAGAGAGCGTCGCTTGCGATTCTTCCCACGGCTCGGTTCGGAAGTTGCGGCCCTGTTCCCAAGGAACGTAGTCGTGGGCATACCAATGCTCACGGCGCTCGACATGTTCGGCGTGCAGCCGGGCTACCGTCGGAGAGACCGCCTCGAGCAGTTCGTAATACTCGTCCCTGGCCATAACGGCTCCTAACGCTTCGTCGACCGCCGCCGCGGTCCTCACTAACGTACAAGAAGTTCAAAACTACACGGGTCCTATGGATTGGCATTCTCGTTTGCCCACGCCTCGACACCGGCCCGCGTGCCGAAGTGCTCGCAAGAATTAGCCGCCACCGCGGCCGCCTGTTCCAACGCCGTCAGATCGTCGATCCCCTCGTCAAAAGCGAAGTGCATGAATGCTCCGTGGAGCACATCACCGGCGCCCAGCGTGTCCACGGCCGTGACCTGCGGGACAGCGAGTTGCCCGGAGGCCGCCCGGGTCGCCCACACAATGGGATCACCACCGCAACTGACGGCGACCAACCGAAGTGGATACTGGTCCAGTAACGCAGCGATCACACTCTCCGGCGATTCGGCGAAGCCGTCGGGTTGCCTGAATTCCTGCGAAAGGATCGCTACCGAAGCCAGTGGCAAGAGATCGACGAATACATCGCGCCAGCTTCCGCAATCGAGGACCACTGGAACGTCCTGTTCAGCCGCGGCCTGGGCCGCCGCTCTGGCCAGATCGGGATAGAACCCGTCGAACAGCACCGCTGCTGCGCCACGCAGATCGACGCTATCGGGTTGCGGGCCGTGGAAGCTGGCGGCGGTTGACATGAGCGTCCGATCTCCCTCCGCCACCCAGACGCTCGACACCGGAACGGCCGGGTCATCTCCGTAGCCGGTGCGACTTACCTCTCGCCGTTCAATGAGAGCGGTCACGAGGTCACCGAGTGGGCCTCTCCCGAAGGCAGAGTGCAGAGACACCGGACTACCAAGGATCGAGGCGGTGATGGCGGCGTTCGCCGCCGGGCCACCCACATCGAGATAGGCGTGACTTGCCCAACCTTTCCGGTTGGGTTCCGGAAGGTCATCGGCTATTTGCACGATGTCGATGGTGGTCATCCCAACAAAACTGAGATGCTGGTCACGAGTCATCATGGTCTTCCGGAGTCTGCCACAGCAGGCAATAGGCTTTCGGTCCGGTACCCTGGCCCTCGTTCATCTCAGGAAAGGCGCCTCATGGCCAACCAGTACTCCGCTCCTCCGTCGCTCGATATCGATCTCGCCACGACCTACTCGGCGACCCTCGAAACCAACCATGGGGAGATCTCCATCCGCCTCTTCGCCGAAGACACGCCCCAGGCCGTCAACAACTTCGTGTTCCTCGCCCGAAAGGGTTTTTACGATGGCGTCATCTTCCACCGGGTGGTGCCAGGATTTGTCATTCAGGGTGGCGATCCGACTGGGACGGGCCGCAGCGGGCCGGGCTACACGTTCCGAGACGAACTCGAGAAGCCCCGGTCGTACTCACGGGGAACGGTGGCCATGGCCAACGCCGGGCCGAACACCAACGGCAGCCAGTTCTTTATCTGCCTGGACAACGTGGGACTCCCCCATTCGTACACGATCTTTGGTGAGGTGACCGACGGGATGGACGCGGTCGATGCGATCGCGGGGTTGCGCTTGCGCGGCGAAAAACCCATCGACGACGCGGTGATCCGCTCAGTGACGATCACCGAGAGCTGACCAAGCGGCCGAACACCAGAACGAGACCGTTACGGGATCGTTACTCGCTCGTTGCTTTGGCGTGACTCGCCATCGGCACACTGACGACAGAGCAAACGAGAGGGATCGGCAATGCGACGCAGTTTCATCATCGGGTTGGCATTGGTGGCGACCGCCTGCGGCCCTCCGGTAGTTACCTACGACCGACCGCCAACAACCTCGACGAGACCCTCAACAACCTCAACAACCGCCCCCGACGTGCCAACCACGATTCCGGACGAGCCGAGCACGGCAGACCCGGACGACACTCAGTGGGCCTACCAGGAGTGGTCGGTCCTGTCGGATGTTGACCCTTACGACGCCGTCTGGGGCGACCCCGGAATGATGGTGTTGGGTTATTCCCGCCTCGGCTTTGACGACAGTCCCATGGCCAACGGGTTGTGGCTATTCGACGGCGAGACCTGGTCCGGAACAATGCTCAGCGAGGTGACCATCCCCGACGAATACGGCTTCACCCCCGACGTCACGGACCTGGTGTGGTTCGGCGGCCGATACCTCGCCTTCCTAATGGGCGACACGACCACCACACCGGGCCGGGCCTCGATGCTGACCTCGAGCGACGGCCTCAACTGGGATCTCGAGTACCTCGGTTCGGCCCTGGCTGCCGCGCTGCCGGCCGGGCTCTATGCCACTCCGGAGTCGCCGCCCTGGCCCGGAAGTTCCGCCGCTACCCAGGCTTCCATCCACGGGAATGAGATCACGGTGGCGGGATGGGCGGTGCTGGGTGGCCCCGGCGAAGGCTCCGTTTCGGTTCCTGTGATCTGGCGCTCAACCGACGGACGCACCTGGTCGACGACGGCTCTCCCCAACGCCAACTTCGACAACGAATGGGCAAGCGACGTTTCGATCGGGCCGCTCGGCTACCTCGTGGAAGTGGCCGGCCCGGTGCACCAATCCGCCAGCTTCTGGTACTCACCGGACGGCGAAGACTGGACCTATATCGGAGATCGTTTCGACGCAGAATCGCGCATGCTGGTTTCGATGGCGGTAGGAGAGGGAGCTTTGCTGGCGCTGATGATGGACCTGGAGAACGACACGCAACCCACCAGTTTGTGGAGATCCACGAACGGGTTGGATTGGGAAGAAGTCGAACCCCCTTTCCGCCTCGAGCCGCCACCCGACGGGTATCCGGCGGCCAGCCTCGCCAACAGCCGGAAAGGCCTCGTCGCGATTGTCGCAACCAGCGGCGGCAACGACCTATGGCGGACGATTGACGGCCTGACGTGGGTGGCGCTGCCTTCGATCTCCCTCCCCAATGGCGAACCCCCCGGTCGCTTGACCCTGGCCGTTGCCTCCTCCACGGGTAATCACCTTTCGCTGACGACCGCAGCCCCCGGAATGGTGGCGAGGTGGACGGAGGCGGCGGAGACCAGAGACGTGGTGCTGGTTTCGTACGACGATGTGCTCAACGTCCGCTCCAGTGCGGGAGTCGCGAACGAAATCGTGGCCACCCTGTCCCCCGCAACCACCGGAGTGGTCCTCACCGGCAGGGCATCCGCCGCGGGTTCTTCGATCTGGGTCGAAATCATCACCAACGAGGGAACCGGATGGGTCAACGGGTACTACCTCTCCGTGCAGGACTCAGCGGCCAACCCGTTCTCAGAAACCATCGGTGTGGATCTGATCGGTGAATTGGCCGCAGTGTTCGCCGGACGCGGAGACCTGACCGAGTTAGGCAGCCGGCGCGGGATCTTTGTGGCCCACCACGATCGCGCCAAGGCTTTCAAGTCGCTCGACGGCTTGCTGACGGACCCGACCCTCCACATGTGGGCCGGTACCGGATGCTCAGCGGAAGAGTGCCCCGACGAAACGCCCAAACGGACATTCGCCAAGGGAGTGGCCGATTCGTTCCTGAGCGCCTGGAACGACGACGACCGTCTTATCTCGGTCGACAACGTCATCCCGGGTGGAAACGGGATGCTGGTCGAGTCCATCGTCCCCACCGAATTCGCCAATCTCCACTTCGTGGCGGTTAAGGACCCCGGCGATCACCCGGAATACGGTGGAACGGATTGGTTCACCTGGTACGTCTACTTCACCTACGAGGACGGGGTCCCGGTGGTGCTCGGTATGTCGATCGACCAGTGGGCTCCGTAATGCGAGAAGAGTCCGCCCAGGCTTGACCGGGAGGCCCTGAGCCGCTGGCTACCATCGAAGGCCGTGAACGATCCTGCTACCGATCCTGGTTCTCCCGGATGCGGCCTGGCCGTGGCTGGAGCGGGGATCCTGCTCGGCCTGGCGGGTCTCGGTTTCTGGATCGGATTCTTCGTTTTGGAGCCACCCAATTACTTGCTCGTTTTCGCCGCGCTGCCGGTATCGGCTTTGTTCACTGTTCTCGGAGCGGCCCTGTCGTCGACCAGCAGCGATTTCCTTCTGGCCTGGCCGGTCGACTGCGGGGTGTGGTTGGCGGTGGCGTTTGTCGCCTCACGTTGGGCGACGCGCAAGGGTCTCAATCTGCGCGCATACGGGTCCGTGTTCCTGGTGGTCATTGCCGTCGCGCTCGTATACGGCCTCGCCCTCAGCTTGCTGGTGGAACCGGCCGCTTAGCCACCCTGCTTGCTGAGTGCGTAGAGCGTCGGTGATGTAGGTGGGGCAGAATGTTTGGTGTGGGTTCAGGTCTCGGGCCGCTCAGCGACTGCTTTGAGCCGCTCAAGGCCCTTGTCGAAGTCGGGGCCGATCATCTTGTCCATGCTCTTGAAGAGGCCCATTATCCGGGTCATCAGCGTCTTCGGCCCGGTCATCGTCCACGTAACCCGGGTCGCCTCCCCCTCGGCTCTCAGGTCGAACGTCGTGGTGCTGCTGGACTTGAAAGGCTTCAGGAAGTCCAGCGCGACTTTCACCCGGGCGGGCTCGACCACCTCGGTGATCTCCATCCGGCCCTCGCCCGCTTTGCGATTCCCCGACCAGGCGTAGGTCGCGCCCGTGCCCGAGTCCGGCCCCGAGTAGGTCCGCTGCATGTCCGGGTCGAGGTCCTCCCACGGGGACCAGGCGGTCCATCGGTGGAAGTCGGCTATCTGCGCGTAGATGGGTTCGGCCGGTGCTTTGATGGTCGCAGAACGCTCAACGGCGTACGTGTCAGCCATGGCCGGAGCCTACACATGTTGGCGGATAGGGCCTGTCGCCTGTGGTGCAAGATTCGCGCTCTCTTTCATCCGATGGGCAGGTACCGCATAATCGCGCTTCACGCAGCCCACTCGAACCCACCCTCGAACGGGCAATCCTCGCGAGCTCTACAGTTGCCCGAAACCGAACCTACCCCGCTCAACTCACAACTCGAGCAGACCCTCGATCCCAACAGTGACTCCCGGCAGATCGGCGACGGTGCGGACCGCTAACAACACCCCGGCTACAAACGCACTCCGATCAGTCGTGTCGTGGCGGATGGTCAACCACTCCCCCTCGTTTCCGAGGAGCACCTCCTGGTGTGCAACCAGACCGGGAAGCCGGACGGCGTGCACCGGCACACCGGCAACGGAAGCGCCCCGCGCACCCTGGGCGAGTTCCTGTGAGGTCACGGCTCGTTGTTGTTCGGGCTTGGCACGACCGATACGTTCAGCCGTGCTGGTAGCGGTGCCACTCGGAGCGTCGGCTTTCTGATCGTGGTGCAGCTCAACTACTTCCGCCGCGGCGAAATGCGGCGCGGCCAGTTCGGCGAATCGCATCATGAGGACCGCACCGATCGAGAAATTGGGAGCCACCAGGCAGTTGGGCGGGCCCTCGCCCCAGAGTTCGGAAACTTTGGCCAGGCGCTCAGTTGAGAACCCGGAGGTGCCCACCACCACGTGGCTGCCCTGATCCCGCCATAGAGCGAGATTGCCCATCACCACATCGGGGTTAGTGAATTCAACCACCACCTCGCACCCGGCCAGCGCGTTGGCATCATCCGTGATCGGGACACCGGCAGTTTCTTCGCCGACCCCGGCCGGGTCGAACAACCCGGCCAGTTCCAGGTCCATAGCCTGTGCGACACTGGCCGCCACCAGCCTGCCCATACGACCGTGTGCTCCGGATACGCCTATTCGGATCATGCGAGAAACTCCTCGAACTCGACGCCTTCGAACGGACCGACCGCTCCGATCACCTTGGTTCCGCTCAACACGGTTTCGGCAACCTCTTGCACGTCCGAGCGGGTCACCGCCTCAATACGCTGGATCCTTTCGTCGACCGACAAGTGTTCCATCCGGGTGAGCTCATCCCGACCCAACCGGACCATCCGGCCGTTCGGGTCCTCGAGGGCTAGAGCCATGCTGCCTCGCATATTGCCTTTGACGCGCTCGAGTTCCTCGGCCGTGACGCCGTCGGCGACCAGATCGCTGATCTCGGCCCGGATCAACTCGAGCACGGTGAAAGCCTGGGAGGGGGTGGTACCGGCATAGACGCCCCAAGCGCCGGCATCGGCGTACGGGGCCCGGAAGCTGTACACGGCGTAGGCAAGCCCTCGTTCTTCGCGAATGATGCGGAAGAGGCGCGACGACAGACCCCCGCCGAGCGCATGGTTGAGCACCTCGAAAGCAAAACGTCGGTCGTCGCTTCGCTCCAGCCCCCTTCCGCCGATCACCAGATGGGCTTGCTCGGTGGGCCGGTTGACGACGCGGGCGTGCGGCCTCGGTTGCAGTGAGGCCAACTCGTGATCGACCTCGCCGCCGTCCCAGGCTCCGAAGTATCGGTTGGCCAATTCCACCACTTGTGAGTGTTCGACGCTGCCGGCGACAGCCACGACGGCGGACCCGGCCTGATATCGCCGCTTCCAGTAGCCGGCCAAATCGTCCCGCGTCATGCCGGTGATCGAGGCCCGGGTCCCGAGCACGGGACGCTCGAGTGGGTGCCCGGCGAACACCGCCTGGAAGAACTCCTCGTGGGCAAGATCCCCCGGATCGTCTTCGTTCATGTTGATTTCCTCGATGACGACCTGCCGTTCGGAGTCGATCTCTTCGACCCGAAAGGCGGGTCGCTGCAGCATCTCGGCAAGCAGTTCAAAACCCTCTTCCAGGTCGTCGTCGAGCAGCCGGACCCAAAAACACGTGTAATCCTTCGACGTGAAGGCATTCGACTGGGCACCCATCGCATCAAATCGTTCCGAGATCTCCCGCGCCGAGAGCTGCTCGGATCCTTTGAAGAGAAGATGCTCGAGGAAGTGCGAAGCCCCAGCCTCGGAATCCACTTCGTCGCGCGTACCGGTATCGACCCAACATCCCACCGCCGCGGAGCGGACGCCTGCCATGGGCTCGGTGATTACGCGTAGACCATTGGGGAGGGTTGTGAGATCGAAATGCATGGGCGGATGATAGGACCGGTCCCACGGACAACCACATGAACATTCCAACGAGACCGATAAGGTAGATGACTCTATGGACGAAGCCACCGTCACGACCTGTTACCGCCATCCGGATAGAGCAACCGCCCTGTCTTGTTCGACCTGTGGCCGACCCATTTGTGTCGACTGTTCTCGCGACACGCCAGTCGGCCAGAAATGCCCGGAGTGCGCAGCGCCGACCGGCCGGCATCAGATCATCACGGCCCGCCACCTGAATCGCCCGACTCCGGTGACCCAGGTCATTCTGTATATCAACATCGGCGTTTTCCTGGTCTCCTACTTGGTGGGTGGCTCCGAGTTGACCCTCCGGTTCGGTCAGATCAACGCGCTGGTGCTGGACGGTGAGTGGTACCGGATGCTGACTGCGGCCTTCCTCCACGCCTCACCGTTTCACATCTTCTTCAACATGTACGCGCTCTACCTCTTTGGACCGCAAATCGAGCGACAAATGGGGAGCCTCCCATTCACCGCTATGTATCTGTCCGCAGCAGTTGCAGGTAGCGCCGCCTATCTGGTGGCTGGTCAGGGCGGTGTGGCGGTGGGGGCATCGGGGGCGATCTTCGGCTTGTTCGGCGCGTGGATCGGCGCAACCTACCGCCAGCGTCACACCCCTGCCGGCCGCGCCCTGTTCCAACGCCTGGCTTTCCTCCTCGCCATCAACCTGGCCCTCCCCTTGTTCGTCCCTCGCATCGCCTGGCAAGCCCACGTCGGTGGCTTAGTCGCCGGTTTGCTGATCGTGGCCGCCTGGCAGCACCTCCCGGGCCGCGACGCTCGCGCTACCAACCTGCGGGCCGCCAGCGCTCTGGCCGTCGGAGTGGTGGCCGTATTGATCGCGCTTCTCGTCGTCTAAGGGGCGGCGGGCGAAAACCGGGCTCCTATGGGAGAATGACTGGTTATGCAGTCGCGTGAACAGTCGATTCTCACGGAAATCCTCCCGCCAGAGGAACGGGTCATCGAGGCGGTGGTCGCTCGTTACCAGCGAGTGGCTCCGGCCGTGACTCGTTTTGCCCGATCGCTGGCCGACAACGACACCCTCCGCGTCAGATTGGGCGCCGAAGCCTCTGCAGGGCCAAATGACGTCGTTCTGGACCCAGGCCTATTTCAGGCTGCCTACGCCCGCAGCGCCCCCGTCACGCCTGAGGAAGTAGCTCTCGCTTCCGCCCTGCACGAGGTAGTACATCTGATCTCAACGGACTTTGAGGACCGCCGGCCGATCCCCACCTCTTGGCTGTCAGACGTTACCGTCCCACCCTCGGAGGTTGCTGTCGACCTACTGGATGCCATCGCCACAACCGGTGGCCCCGCTGCAGAGGCGCTGTTCTTTGCGCTCGAGGATGCTCGCCAAGAGTTTGCAGGGCTGAATGCGTACCAGGGCGCTCGCTCCGTGCTTGAAGATCTCTATAACGCGGCAACTCCTTCGGTGCTTGGCGCAGCCAAGCCGCTCGGGCAGTTCGCCCTCGCCTGCTTCCTTTTGACCGGCCGATACTCGGATCGCGACACGCTCGAGCAACGCTCGGCCCCGCACGTGGCCGGAGCCCTGGCCGATGCCACTCCGTTCCTCGAGCAAGCGGTCGAGGTAGAAGGCTCGTGGGAGGTCGGCTATCTCGCCCTGCAGCTGCTGTCAATCGCCCGCCTGCACGGACTGGTCACCGAAGGCCCCCCCGACGAATCACCTAGTCAGAAACGAGCCCGACAAGAGGCAGACTCGTCAGCGGTGGCGGACACCGTCGACCGGGTTCGCATGATCAGCCCGGTGCTTCGCGACGCCGCCGGCTACGACTCGACCAAGCGGGCGGCCGAGGCCCGGGCCGGCGCGCAAGGCCGCAAGGCACCAGCCGACCTGGCCGGAGATGCATCTACCGATCAGATACTCCGCGTTAGCCAGTCCCCCACGGTGTATTTGCCGACCGGACAGGCCGGGAAGCTGATCGTGTCGCCGATCCCAGGCCGGTTCCGCGTGTTTGGACGCCTGGGCCGAGAAGCTCTCGCAAGTACGGCTCGGGACTGGGGGGTTGCGCAGCGGCATGTTTCCGGCGAGCTGCATCCACTATTCGTCGCCAATCAGCGACGCGGTCTGCGATCCGGCTTCGACAACGGGGACCTGTCCCCCCACTCTGCATTGCTGATCGGCGCCGGTCTCTACCAGCGCATGTACGAACGTCGCGACTTGCCGACCAGGAGGGCTTATGCCGTCAGTCTTTTGGTCGACGGTTCGGCGAGCATGCTGCAGCCTCGGCGTCTTCACAACGGTTTCCGGGCCCCGTGGGGGTTGTCGGCCGCCACACTGGGAGCGTGGACACTGGCTCACCTCTGCGACGAGCTGCAGATCGATTTCGAAGTTGCCCTCTTCAACCGGTCGTTTGCCGCAACTCCGGGAGACACTGAACGCGCCTTCACCGAACGCCGGCACCAGGCGATGGCGGGCTTGCGGAGGACCCAAGGCACGGCCGCCGAACGGCTCACCAGCACCGTCAACCACTACGTCATCAAGTCTTTCGACGAACCGTGGCGACGGGCCGAAGAGGTTCTCGCAGGGTTGTTCTGGACGACCAGCGAACCGGCCCAGGCTGCCACCCGAGCGCGCAAGACACCGGACGAATCACCTCCCGTTTCCATGTTCGAAAAAGCAGCCAACGTCGACGAGTTCAACCTCGCCCATGCGGCCGAACGCATGCTGCGACGACGTTCACAGGTGCGCGTCCTAGTGGTCTTGGCCGATGGCATGACTCGCGGCTCGGTGGAAGCCCTGGCGGCCACGGCGCATTCCATTGAGCGGGGCGGCACAACCGTCTTGGGCATCGGCATAGGCGACGCCACCGTGCAAGCCGCCTACAGTCGACATCAGGTTGTGGAACAACCCGACGCACTCACCCGGGCAATGGTCGAAGGTGTCCGATCGGCACTGCGCCGCAGTCTTGCTCTGTGGGGGGTCGACACCTGGTGGTCCCGAGCAAGCCGTCAACCGTCCGAGCAAACCGAGGAGCTGATCCGTGCCTGACAAAGTCATGTTCACCGACCCGACCGAGGAGGGACCTCCGATCGAATTGGAGACCTTTGAAGTTCCGGCCGATGTGCCAGACAGAGTGCAGCGCATCGGCAAGATCCCCGAACCTGATCCCTTCTACGTCGACCTCGGCATGCTGTACAGGTTTGGCGCCCTGGAAAAGGTACGCCGGGCTAGTACCGAGGCATTTGTACCTCTCCACATCGCGGTTCGGGGTCACATGGGCACCGGCAAGGACCACGACATCGAACAGTTCGCCGCGCTGATGCGTCTCCCGTACTACCGCATTCCCCTCACCGGCGAAGTGCGTGACGTCACGCTGATAGGCTCGACCAAGCTGCACGGCGACGGTAAGGGCGGAACCGAGAGCCGCTGGGAAGACGGGGACATCACCCGCGCCGTGCGGGGTCCCGCCGTCGTCAACCTCTCCGAGCTAAACGCAGCGGGGGCAGAGACACTCTTTGCCCTGCACGGCCTGCTCGACCGTTACCGCGCCCTCGATCTGCCCAACGGCGAATCGGTCCGGCTGCGACCCGACGTTCGCCTTTTCGGGACGATGAACCCCACAGACCTGCGAGACTACGCGGGCACGCAGACACTCAACAAGGCGTTCGCTGACCGTTGGCTGATCTGGGAGAAGGATTTCCCCAGCGAACAGCAGCTCATCGCAATGCTCCAACGCCGCTACCCGCATATGAAACCAGAGTTTGTCGAGCCTCTCGCCCGCCTAACCGTCGAAGTCAACGAGTCGTTTCGCGCCCGAGACACCGGCACTAGGGTCGAGACCCCGATGAGCCTCCGATCGATCTTGGACCGGGTCCCGACCGGGTTACAGATGTTCGCGGAGGCCCCCGATCCCCTGCGGCGCTCGTGGCAAGAATTCGTGCTTCCGCACATCGACCCTTACGACCGCGACCACTATGAGACGGTGTGGAGCGCCGTGGTCCGTAAAGGCCCGGCCGGTCCTCCGTTTCAATGATGTTCGCCAAGTATCGCGGCCAAGGGCTAGGAGTCCCGACCAACGGCCACTAGCGTGTCACGGTCCCCTACCAAGTCGGCTATGCGTTCCTACGAATTTGAAGACGACCATCTAAACCAGTTGATCGCCGAGTTGATCGACGCGGCCGGTGACGGCACCAACAGTGACCTGGCGAGTGAGATCGTCACCTCGGCACTCAAGCTCTTCCGCGACAAAGCCGACCGGGGCGACATGAAGCTCATCAACGCGGCCATCAAGGAGATGAGATACTCGTTGCTGGTCTTCTCGAAATACCAGCACATGCCCAAGGTGACCATATTTGGGTCGGCACGGACCAAAACCGACGATCCCAACTACCAGTTGGCGGCCCGCTTCGCCAAGAAGATGGTCGAGGAAAGAGGTTGGATGGTTGTCACCGGAGCCGGCCCGGGCATTATGGAGGCCGGCAACCTGGGAGCCGGGCCCGGCAACTCCTTCGGGGTCAATATTCGCCTGCCCTTCGAGGACCAGGCCAACGCCTATATTGATGCCAGCCGCACCATCAACTTCAAGTACTTCTTCACCCGCAAGCTCGGTTTCGTCAAGGAGTCCCACGGCTTCGCACTCTTCCCGGGCGGATTTGGCACGATGGATGAGACGTTCGAGTTGCTAACTCTCGTGCAAACCGGGAAAAGTGATCTGCACCCGATTGTCATGCTCGAAACGAATGGAACGGGCTACTGGCAGACCTTCAACGATTTTGTCAACAAGGATCTGCTCGGTAACGGGCTGATCTCCGAGTCCGACCTCAGCATCTACACGGTGACCAACGACATCGACGAGGCCGCTCACGAAATCTGCCACTTCTACGCTAACTACCAATCGCAGCGTTACGTGGACGGCCGGTTGATCCTGCGGCTCAACAAAGCCCCCGACGAAGCGCAGCTCGAAGATTTGAATGAGCGGTTCTCAGACATCGTCGCCTCGGGATCCATTGAAGTGATCAAACCAACCGACGCCGAGATCGCCGATGGAGATCTCCTGGAACTTCAACGGCTGGCACTGCGTTTCAACCGGCGCAGTTTTGGGCGGCTCAGGCAAATGGTGGACGTCCTGAACGACCTCATCGAGACCGACGATACGGTCCACCCTCCCCCGCCTTTCAACGTGTGAAGAGGCGGCCGGCAAGGTTCGTCACATAGCGCAAATAGCCGCCCACGACTACCCTTTGCGGGTGCGCGAGATCCTCTCCGACCTGGTAGCCGAGCAGCAGTACCAAGACCAGTTCCTGCAGCGGACCAACATTCGGGACTGGAAGTTGCCGACGCCTTCGCCCGGATGGACTATCCAGGATACGGTCAGCCATCTGGCCTCTTTCGAGGAGTACGCGTACAACGCTCTGGAAGAGGGCGGCTCGCGCCTCGAGGAAGCCGTCCGGTACCCCAACCAGGCCGAATTCACCCTCGCGGCGCTGCTACCCGGACGATCGATGCGACCCCAGGACGTGATCGAGTGGTGGCGTGAGGCTCGCGCCAAGGTGGTCGATTCGCTCTCCCGGAAATCGCCGTCTGATCGAGTGCCGTGGTTTGCCGGTGATATGAGCGCCAAGACGTTCGCCACGACCCGGTTGATGGAAACCTGGGCGCACGGTTTGGATATCCACCAGACCCACGGTGCCGAACCAGAAGACACTCCCCGATTGCGGCACATCGCCTGGCTCGCCTGGAAGACGCTCCCGTTCGCATTCCAGGACGCCGGCCAGCCGTATGAACAGCCGGTGCGGGTCGAGGTGATCGGCCCGGCTTACGCGAAATATGTCTTTGGCCCGGAGGACACCGATCAGGTCATCAAGGGTTCAGCAGGCGATTGGTGCCGGGTGGCCGTCCGGCGCCGATCGGCCGATGACACCTCCCTGAAGGCCCAAGGAGCCGTCGCCGAGATGGCACTCAAGGTAGTTCGAGCCTACCTCTGATGGCGATCCGGCTCATCGGTATGGTCCATCTTGGGCCGTTGCCCGGTTCACCGCAGTTCCAGGGTGATTTCGAGGTGGTGCTAGAAGGCGCCACCCGCGATGCGACCGTGCTCGCCGATGCCGGCTTCGACGCCGTCATGGTCGAGAACTTCGGGGACATCCCCTTCTTCGTCGACGATGTTCCCAAAATCACCGTGGCGGCTATGGCTCGGGCTGTCACCACGATTCGGGGACAAATCGACTTGCCGTTGGGAGTCAATATCCTTCGCAACGACGCTCTGGCGGCGCTGGCGGTCGCGGCAACTTGTGGAGCCTCCTTCATTCGCGTCAACGTACTGAGCGGCACCATGCACACCGACCAAGGCACAATCAGCGGGCGGGCGGCCGACCTGGCCCGGATGCGAGCAGCGGTGTCACCTTCGATCGAGGTGTACGCAGATCTGTTCGTCAAGCATGCAACCCCGCCGCCCGGTTCGACCATCACCCAGGCCGCAGCCGACACGTACCGTCGGGGCGGGGCTGATGCGCTCATCATCTCCGGGACGGCCACCGGCGCAGCAGCGGATGTCGAACAGTTCGTCCGGGTCCGTGCAGCGGTTCCGGAGGCCAGACTGCTGGCCGGATCAGGCGCAACGATCGAGACGATCGGCGGAATCCTCGCTCACGCCGACGGGGCCATCGTGGGAACTTCCATCAAGGTTGGAGAGGAGACGACCGCCCCGGTCGATCCCGCCAAAGCGGCGGCGTTCATGAAAGCGGCGAAGAAGTAGCTGCGCCAGGGACTACTCAGGCTTTTTGATTTCAAACCCGGTCTTGACCAGCAACTTGAGGAGGGCCGGGGCGGGGTCCTTGAACTGGGCAGGTCGCAACACCTCCTCGAGATCATGGAAGTAGCCGATCATCGTGCTGAAGATGTGGCTCAAGGAGATGGTATGGAGGTTCGAGGTGGAGCTTCTCCCGAAAGCCACCAAGCGAGTTCGGACGGTCCCGGTCCCCGCACAGGCCGGCACCTCTGACACACCACGATCCTGCAAGTCGGCTACCACCTCGAGAATGGGTGCTCCGTAGGCCCATTCGAGGCGCCGCAGGACAGAATGCAGGACCTCATGGCGGGTGATACTCGGGTTGAATTGCGCCTCGCCTTGCTTCACCTCCCCGAGAATCACATCGACCATGTCGGACTGCAATTCGAGCGCCCGATCTTGGATCTGCAACATCCGGCAATCTTCGTGGTCGTCTGCTGCATAGATTCGACCCGGCAAGCGAAATCCAACGATGTCGACATCGGTCACTGTTTCATAGGAGCCGTTCTCGCCGCGACGCTGGATTTCGAACTCGCTCAGCGTCAGGTAGCCGTTGAGTCTGAGATACGTCTCCACGAGGTTCACCGCAATGTCCATGGGCCCATTCTGCCGCCTGTGGATAAATGAGTCGGACGGCTTATACCCTTCCCTTCCTCGAGTGTCTACTGTGTGTGCTTATAACACCACTTTGGGTGGTAGGAGAAGGCGGAGGGAATCGCGATGCTCGACCAGTTCATGCAGATGATGGATGAAATGGATCCCGATCTCTCGGGCCACGGCTCCCGGGTCGCAGCACTGGCGACGCCCCTCGCTGACTGCCTGGGGCTCGATCGTGACGGCCGCCGCCGGCTCTATATCGCAGCCCATCTCCACGATGTCGGCAAGATCCGGGTCGATGCGGACGTCGTCCAGAAGCCGGGTCCCCTGAGCGCCGCCGAATGGGTGCAGATGCGCAAGCATCCTCTCGAAGGGTTCCGGATCGTCGACGGCCTGGTGCACGCCGGAATCGCCGACACCGTGATCGCTCATCACGAACGCTTTGACGGTAGCGGTTATCCATTCGGGTTGCGCGGAACCGACATCCCCTACCCGGCCCGCATCCTCCTGGTTGCCGACGCCTACGATGCGATGACGACCGACCGGCCCTACCAGCAGGCGCTATCTCCCGACTACGCCCTCGCCGAACTCCAGCATTGCGCCGGAACCCAGTTCGACCCTGCCGTCGTCGACGCCATGCTGGCCGTCGTTTCCGTCGGAGACCGGCTCACGATGGCAACGCAGCACTGAAGTTCTGGCCGCTGGCATCACCGAACCGGAACCCATCCCTCCGACGCCGGTCCGAGTGCGGCGGGGTGAGCCGATTGCGCCAATCCAATAATCTGTTCGGGAGTGCCGGGTCGCCCCAGGAGATAGCCCTGGACCACGTCGCAGCCGAGATCCCGCAGCAGATCGAGCTGCGCGGTCGTTTCCACGCCCTCGGCAATCACTTCCATCCGCAGGCTATGACCCATGCTGATGATCGCCGTCGAGATGGCGGCGCCATCGGGACGCTCCGTGATGCCATCGATGAACGATCGGTCGATCTTGAGAGCATCGATGGGAAACTGGTTGAGGGTACTGAGGGACGAGTAGCCGGTCCCGAAGTCATCGACCGACACCCGAACTCCGAGATCGCGCAGGCGCTCGAGCGTTCTTCGCGCCAGCTCCACATCCTCGATCAGGGTTCCTTCTGTCAGTTCTAATTCCACCAGATCAGGATCGAGACCAAACCGAAGCAGCGCATTTTCGACCGTCGGGACCAGGTCACCGTAGTGGAACTGTCGGGACGAGACATTGATCGAAACCGGCAGGTCGCGCAATCCATCGTCTCGCCAGTTGGCTGCCTGCTCACATGCGTGTTAGATCACCCAAGTGCCCAACGGAATGATCAGATCAGTTTCCTCGGCGAGCGGAATGAAGCGGGAGGGCGGCACCAGGCCGTACTCCCCATGCTCCCACCTGAGGAGCGCCTCGACGCCGACCATCTTGCCATCGCCAACATCGAATTTCGGCTGATAGACGAGGCGAAGCTGATCATCTGATGCCAGCGCCCGTCGCAGGCTGTCGATCAGCTGAAGTCGTTCGGTGGTCTGGGCGCGTAGCTCTGGTGTGAAGAACTGGAAGTTGTTTCGACCGGCCTCCTTGGCCGCGTACATGGCTATGTCCGCATCACGGACCAGGTCGTCGACCTCGTCGCCGTCGAGCGGGTAGACAACGATGCCAATCGACGCCGTCATGAATATCTCCCGGCCGCCAATCCGATACGGCATGGCGAGGGCATCGAGAATCTTCTGGGCGACGGTCCCTGCGAACTCAGGGCGGTGCTGATCTTCCAACACGACCGTGAACTCATCGCCTCCCAACCGGGCGACGGTATCGCTCTCCCGCACGGTGCCTTGGAGGCGCTCTGCAACATTCTTGAGCAAAGCATCCCCCGTTCCGTGTCCGTACTGGTCGTTGACTGCTTTGAAATCGTCGAGGTCGATGAACATCAATGTGACGATCCCGCTCTCCCGTCGAGCCCGCGCGATCGCGTGGTCGAAACGGTCCCACAGCAACGATCGGTTTGCCAGCCCCGTCAAGGGATCAAACTGAGCCAGGTAGTTGAGCCGAACTTGGTCGTACTCACGTTTGGCCGAGTGGCGGCGTTCGCGTTCCCGCCACCCGGTGCTAATCCGCTGGGCAGCCGGTCGAAACAGGAAAATTCCTTCGATAACCAACAGGACCAGCATGGCCTCGAGAAACACGATCTCGATCTTCTCCAAACTCCTGACCCGATCCTCGGCCTCCCGTTCGTACTGAAATACGAGAGCTCCCATCTCCGAGCGGAACAACTCGGCCCAAGCATTCAGCGCTTCCCCCTGGGCAACGGGTTCGGAAGCCCCGGCGATGGCCGCTGCTGCGTCGAGCATTGAGTTGAGGTGCAATTCAACCGAGGTGAGCATGGCGTTGACTCGCGCCGTGTTCTCGCCGGAAAGCTTCAGAGAGTCCGATCCGACACTCAGTCCGAAGTGGGTGTGGACCATCCGATCCGCAACCGACTCCAGCGCCTCGATGTACATGTGACGGTCTGCGGCATCTTCGCTGAGGGCCAGACTCGCGCCGGCTTGCTCCAACTCGAAGCTCGAAGTCACCTGCCCGGCCGCGGCATTGACGACCCGAGCATCGCTCTCCTGCCGAGCAAGGGCGCGCCCAGCCACAAGGCTGCTGGTGATAGCCAGGGCGGCGATGGCGGCCAGGCCTACCACATACCGACCGACCATTCGATCAGGGCTGCGATCACCGGACGGCAACTGGGCCGATCGGGATCGCCGGTATCTTGACAGGGCCGCGTTCGTCCCCATGCAATCTCCTGAAGAGCAACGGATAAGGTATCGGCAGCGGTAGCCGCCTAATTGAGGCATGGCCGTTTGTCGGCGCCACCTTCTAGCCTTGCCCCGTGAACGCGCTCACTAACTTCTCCCCTCCAACCCGCGCCTGGTTCGAAGCATCGTTTCCGAGCCCGACCGAGGCCCAGGAGCGCGGATGGCCGGCCATCGCCGCCGGTACCCACACCCTCATCCACGCTCCGACCGGCTCCGGAAAGACCCTGGCAGCCTTCCTCTGGACTCTCGACGAGTTGCTGCACCGCCCGACCCCGGCCAAACAGGAACGGTGTCGGGTGCTCTATGTGTCACCGATGAAGGCGCTGGCATACGACGTGGACCGCAACCTGCGTTCGCCGCTGATGGGCATCCACCATGCAGCCGCCAGGCTCGAAATGGACGCCCTCCCCGACATCACAACGTTCCTCCGGACCGGTGATACACCCGCGGATGACCGCAGGCGCATGCTCCGCAACCCACCGGACATCCTGATCACCACGCCGGAATCCCTCTATCTGATGCTCACCTCACAGGCTAAGCAAACCCTCGCCACGGTCGAATGGGTCATCGTCGATGAAGTCCATGCCGTGGCGGGCTCGAAACGCGGCGCCCATCTCGCGCTCTCGCTGGAACGCCTCGAAGTACTCACCCACCAGCCACCGCAGCGTATTGGGCTGTCGGCCACCCAACGACCGCTCGAGACGATCGCCCGATTCCTCGGCGGCGGCCATCCAGGATCAGATGGCTCATGGTCCCCGCGCCCCGTGGAGATCGTCGACGTGACCGGGGGCAAAGAGATCGACGTCGAACTGGTGGTCACCGTGGACGACATGGCGGCTCCTCCCGCTCAGCCAGCCACGACGGACGCCTTCGCCAACGGCGTCGCCCCACAAGCTCCGCCGCGGGCGGGGATCTGGCCGTCGATCTATCCCCGTCTGCTGGAGCTCATCGAACAGCACCGGTCGACGATCGTGTTCGCCAACAGCCGACGCCTGGCCGAACGGATCTGTGCCGAGATCAATCTCCTCGCCGGAAGCGAGGTGGCTCGTGCGCATCACGGTTCGGTGTCGCGGGATCAGCGGATTGCTATTGAAGAGCAGCTCAAGAGAGGCGATCTGCCTGCGGTTGTGGCCACTTCCTCGCTTGAACTGGGAATCGACATGGGCGCCGTCGATCTTGTCCTGCAGGTTGAGTCGCCGGCCACCGTCGCCAGCGGTCTGCAACGGGTGGGACGAGCCGGTCATCAGGTAGGGGCTCCCAGCCAGGCCAAAGTGTTCCCGAAGTTTCGCGGCGACCTGATCCAGGCGACCGTGGTGGTGGACGGTATGTACCGGCGCGCAGTGGAAGCAACCAAGATCCCGCGTAATCCGCTCGACGTGCTGGCCCAGCAACTGGTAGCTACGGTCGCCGATAGCACGTGGCCGGTCGAGGATCTCCTGACGATGGTGCGAAGAGCGGCTCCATATGCAGATCTCGGACGCGCTCCTTTCGAGGCCGTCCTGGACATGCTGGCGGGTCGCTATCCATCTGACCTCTTTTCCGAGTTGCGGCCCCGGGTAGTGTGGGACCGGGTCGCGCATACTGTGACCGGGCGGGCTGGCGCACGCATGCTGGCGGTCACCAATCCCGGCACGATCCCCGACCGTGGCCTCTTCGGAGTCCACCTCCCCGACGGCGGGCGAGTCGGCGAGCTCGACGAAGAAATGGTCTACGAATCGCGACCAGGCGACTCTTTCATCCTCGGCTCTTCGACGTGGAAGATCACCGAGATCACTCACGACCGGGTTGAGGTGGTACCGGCGCCCGGTGAGCCGGGTGCCACGATGCCGTTCTGGCATGGAGACATGATGGGCCGGCCGCTGGAAACCGGTCGAGCGCTGGGAGCATTCGTGAGAGAGATCGGCGGCCTCGAACCCGCCGAAGCGACTTCGCGCCTGAGAGCGGACTACCGGCTCAACGAGCTCGCTGCCAAGAACCTCGTCGCATACCTCGCAGAGGAGCGCGAGGCGACCGGCCTCCTTCCCACCGACCAGACCCTTGTTGTTCAGCGGTTTCGTGATGAGATAGGCGACTGGCGTCTAGTGCTCCTTTCCCCTCTCGGGGCGCGAGTCCATGCCCCTTGGGCCATGGCGCTCACCCAGATGCTGAGAACTCGTTTGGATCGCGACGTCGATGTGATCTGGGCCGACGACGGGATCGCCTTCCGCTTTCCGGACGCCGATATCCCCCCAGATGCCGGCGACCTGGCGCTGGACCCGGACGACGTCGAGGACCTCGTCGTCGAATACCTTGGCAACTCAGCCCTCTTCTCGGCACGCTTTCGCGAAGCCTCAGCCCGTGCTCTTCTGCTTCCTCGCCGGCGACCCGGCGGCCGAACCCCTCTGTGGCTGCAGCGCCGTCGGGCCGCCGACCTGCTGTCGGTAGCCAAGGACTTCGGATCGTTTCCAATTCTGCTGGAGACGTACCGGGAAGTGCTCCAAGACGACTTCGACGTACCGGCCTTGATCGAGGTTCTCAACGATCTGCGGTCGCGCCGGATCCGGATGGCGGAAGTCGAAACCACTGCCGCGAGCCCCTTTGCCGCATCCCTGCTCTTTGAGTTCATTGCCGCCTACCTCTATGAGGGGGACACACCCCTCGCCGAACGACGGGCAGCGGCACTCACCCTCGATCGGGAATTGCTCCGCGAGCTGCTCGGCGAAGGCGAACTCCGGGAGTTGCTCTCACCCGACGTCGTGCAATCCGTCGAGCTGGAATTGCAGGCCCTCGCTCCGGATCGGCAGGTGACCGGCCTGGACGCCACCCACGATGTGTTGCGACGACTGGGGACACTGTCAACGGACGAGGTCGCGGCCCGCTCCAAAGACGATGACCCCGCGGCCATCCTGAAGACACTCGAGGCGGACCGCCGGGTGATCGGGGTCCGGGTGGCCGGACGAGATCAGTGGGCGGCCGTCGAAGACGCTTCCCGGTTGCGGGATGCCCTGGGCACCGCTCTCCCACCGGGCGTACCGGATGTTTTCTTGGAGCCCGTCCCGGATCCTCTCGGCGATGTGATCGGCCGCTTCGCCCGCACCCACGGCCCATTCACGATTGCGGACGCGGCCGAGGCCTTCGGCCTCCCAATCGCCGTCGTCGCCAATCATCTCGCCACCCTTGAGAACACCGGCCGGGTTACCCGGGGGGCGTTTCTTCCCGGGGGCCGGGAGCAGGAATGGGTCGACACAGAGGTGCTCCGCCGGCTCAAACGACGCTCGCTCGCCCTTCTCCGCAAAGAAATCGAACCCGTCGATCAGGCGACCTTCGGCAGGTTCCTACCTGTCTGGCACGGCGTGGGGAAGTCCCCCCGCTCTCGCGGGCAGACCCAGTTGACAGAGACGCTCAAACAGCTCCAAGGCGCCGTCGTTCCTGCCTCGGTTCTGGAACGAGACATCTTGGAAGGCCGGCTCGACTATCGGCCCGACGTGCTCGACCGTTTGATGGTGGCCGGTGACGTGGTATGGGTGGGACGGGGGGCACTCGGCCCGCGAGATGGACGCGTCTCCCTCTACTTCCGCGACCATCTTCCGCGGTTGCATCTCAACCCGGATGTCGAGCTCCCCACGCGAGTTCTCCACCAGCGAATCCGAAAACACTTGGTCGACCGGGGAGCTAGCTTCTTCGGCGATCTTTACGCAGCGGCGGAGGGTGGAGATCCGGACGAAGTCCTCGACAGCCTGTGGGATCTGGTCTGGTCAGGCGAAGTGACCAACGACTCCCTCGGACCGGTCCGCGCCTTCCTGGCCGGCCGGCGGCCCCGAAAGCAGGGACGACCGTCCGTGCCGTCCAAGTTTCCGCCCGCCGCCGCCGGGCGATGGTATCTCGTCGCCGACCTGTTGGACGGACCCGTCGAGCAGACCGTCGCCGCCACGGCATGGGCCGAACAACTGCTAGAACGTCACGGCGTCGTGACGCGAGACCTAGTCGCGGCGGAATCGATTCCGGGAGGATTCACGGGTCTCTATCCCGTTCTGACGCGTATGGAGGAAACCGGCCGGGTGCGGCGCGGATACTTCGTCGAGGGCCTGGGAGGAGCCCAGTTTGCTCTGCCCGGGGCCGTCGACCGGCTGCGACAGATCGTGGCGGCCGGTGGTATCGACGTGCTGGCGGCTACAGACCCGGCCAACCCTTATGGCGCCGCGCTGCCGTGGCCTCAGCGGGCGGGGGGTCGGGCCGGTCGTTCGGCCGGTGCCTACGTGCTGCTGGCGGACGGCGAACTGGCCGCCTTCGTCGAGCGGGGCGCCAAACGGGTACTCACTTTCACAGAAGATCCCGAGCGGCTCGACCGAACCGCGGTTGGACTCGGTGAAATCGGCCGGCGCCGGAAGCGCATGACCGTCGAAACAATCGACGGCTCACCCGTTCGGGACACTCCGCTGGGCCGCCTTCTCGAACAGAAAGGCTTCACCGACTCGTATAAGGGAATGACCTACCGACCGTAACAAGTCGTAAGTTCTCATTGCTTGTCGTGTGGCCGGCCTTCTCGTTGCCAGCCCTGATGACTGTCGACTGATGACCGAGACTCGGCGCTACCGTTCTGGTCGTGCCCGACTACACCATCACTATTCGACCCGGCCATCCGGACTTCCTCGACCTGGATTGGACCCGCCCACTCGACGAGTGGGACTCGGCGAGGGTCGTGGACCTGCCGCGCGGCATCTCGCGGCACGTCGTCAGATTCGTCTCCTACCGGCAGGGCCTCTATGCCGTGAAGGAACTGCCAACCGCCCTCGCCCATCGTGACTATGAGGTGCTGCGCGAGTTGGAGACCAAAGGCGCTCCGGCAGTCATGCCCGTCGGCCTCATCGATCACAGAACCGCCGACCTCACTGCCGAGGGTTCGGCAGCGTTGATCACCAAGTACGAGAACTTCTCGTTTTCCTTTCGCGAGCTGCTGGAAGGCGCCGGTTTCGGGCAACGCCGCAACCAGATGCTCGACGCCTTCGCCAGCCTGTTGGTTGAACTCCACACTCTTGGTTGCTTCTGGGGCGATTGCTCCCTCTCCAACACTCTGTACCGCTTCGATGCGGAAACCATCGAGACGATAATGGTCGACGCCGAAACGGCCGCCATGTACGAGACTCTCACCGCCGGACAACGGGAAGAGGACCTCGAGATCATGATCTTCAACGTGGCGGGAGGCATGGCCGACATCGCAGCCGAGCGAGGTAGTGAACTCGACGAAGCCGACCTGGCTCTCGGCGAGGACATCGCCCACCGTTATCGCGGCCTATGGGCGGAGCTCAGCGATACGCCGTCCATAGGCTCCGACGAACGGTATCGCATCGCAGAAAGGGTCCAGCGGCTCAACGACCTCGGCTTCGATATCCAGGAGATCGACCTATTGCCCAGCGAAGGACGCCGGCGACTGTCGATGAAGGTCCGAGTCGGAGGTCGAACGTATCACCGGGTGAAGCTGAAGGAACTCACCGGGGTGGAAGCCCTCGAGAACCAGGCCAGGCAGATCCTCGATGATCTCTATTACTTCCAGGCCAAAGCAGGAAGAGAGGAACCCGGTCTCAAGGCATTGACGTCTGTGCAGTGGAGAGTCGGCGAGTTCGAACCGATGCTGCAACGGATGAGGACCCTCGGTGATGGCATCGACCCTATCCAGGCTTACTGCGACCTCCTGCACTTCCGGTACGTCAAGTCGGCGGAGGCCGGTCAGGATATCGGCACAGAAGCAGCGTTTACGGCCTGGGTGAAGGCAGGAAGGCCCGGTTTCCCGCTGGATTAGAGGTCTGCCGGGTGATGCCGCCCTCGTTAGAGTGATCTGGCCATGCTTGCCTTCGCCGCTCAAGCCTTCTTGACGATGTTTGTCATCATCGATCCGCCCGGGTTGGCACCGATCTTCATCTCGGTAGCGGGTGATCGGTCCCCGGAAATGCACTCCATGTGGCCCGCAAAGCCGTGGTCATCTCAGCACTGGTGCTAGCAGTCTTCGCGGCCGGGGGCACCGCTCTTTTCGACTTCCTGGGCGTCTCACTAGAGGCGTTCTCCATCGCCGGCGGAATCCTGCTATTCAAGATCGCCGTGGACATGGTTCTGGCGCAGCGGCACCGGCATACCCCCGAAGAAGAAGAAGAAGCCCATCATCGGGACGATGTTTCGGTATTCCCATTGGCGATACCGCTGATCACCGGCCCCGGCGCGTTCGCCACCATCCTGGTCCTGGTCGGTCAGGCCGGTCCCGATCCCGAGCGGCTGGGCGTGCTGGCGGCGGCCAGCGCGGCGGTGTTGCTGCTGGCCTACGCGGCGCTCCGGCTGGCCGTTGTGGTCAGCAGATTCCTCGGCCAAACAGGCATTAACGTCGTGACGAGGGTTCTCGGCCTCATCCTCGCGGCCCTGGCGGTGCAATACGTCGCCAACGGTGTGCTCGGGTTGATCTAGGGCCTGTCTTGGTTCAGTTCCCCTGATCCCCATCAACCGGACGATCCGCTTGGGGAAACCCTTCCGCCGCTTCCGGCTGGTGCGTGACGAGCCCGACCTCAACCGAGCCCGGCCCGTGCTCCGATAACGCCGCCGTCGATCGGCAAAGTCACCCCGGTGATCCAGGAGGACGCGTCGGAGCACAGAAAGAGCACGGCCCCGGTCACGTCCTCCACTTCGCCCAGCCGGCCCAGCGGATGCAGGCCGATGGCGCCCTCTTCGTTCGCCTCCCAGAGAGGCCGGGAGAAACGGGTCTTGACGATGCCGGGAGCGATGGCATTCACCCGGACGGTGGGAGCCATTTCGTAGGCGAGTTGACGGGTAAGAAAGATCAGGGCGGCCTTCGACACGTTGTACGCACCCAGGAGTGGTCCTGGCTGCAGTCCGCCAACCGACGCCACGTTGACGATCGACCCACCGTGTTCCTGCATCCATTGTCGCCATGCGGCGCGGGCGAACACCAGTGGGCCGCGCTGATTCACCGCCCATATCTTGTCAACGGCACTCATCTCGACGTCGATGATGTTGCCGGCCACCGGGTTGGTAGCTGCGTTGTTGACAAGGATGTCAAGAGCTCCAAATCGCTCCACAGCTGCCGCAACCGCACCAGCGGCGTGATCATCGTTGTCCGCTCCGCCTGCCACCGCTAGCACCCGATCGTCATTGCCGATCTCGGCGACTGCCTTTTCGAGGTTGGCCGGTTTCCGGCCGGTGATAACCACCCCTTTCGCCCCACCGGCGAGCAACTCCTCCGCCACAGCCATGCCGATCCCGCGACTAGCTCCGGTGACCAGGGCCACCTTCCCATCTACTCGAAACTCCATGCTTGTCTCCTATCGTCCGGTGATGCGAGTTGGACATGAGGTCGCCTTCCATGTCTTCGCAACGTCGACGGCCCGCTCAGTGGCCGCTCCGCTTCACTCCCCCGTACTTCATCCTGGTGTGGCTGATCGCGGCAACCGGTTCGTCGTAGTCGGGGTCGAGGCCGGCGTTGACGATCTCTCCAACGAAGAATGTGTGGGTCCCGTAATCGGTCGAGCTGTGCACCTTCAGTTCCATCCAGGCCACGGCCTCTTCGAAGACGGGAACGCCGGTCGCACCTTCGCGCACCGCTCGCCCGTTGAGCGTGAGGCCATCCCGCCGAGCCGGTTTGGAGAACTTCACGAAGGTCCGGGTATCGGCGGAGGACCACAGGTTGATGGAAAAGGCGCCGCCTGCCGAGATCAAGCGGTGGGTGACCGAGGAGTTGTCAACGCCGATGCCGACCAGCACCGGGTCCATCGAAACCTGGGTGATCCAGCTCGTCGTCATCGCATTCCACTCGTCACCCCAGCGCGATCCGATCAGAGCCAGAGCGTTCGGGATCTTCCATGTCACCTGATTGATCAGTTCATCCGGTGGCCGTCCATCTCCCATATCTTTCCTCCTCAGCGAATCCGGGCGTGTCAACATCCTGGCGATAGGTTTAGCCTATTGGCGTGCACATCTTGATCGCCACTGCCGGCGTGCTGCCGACCGGTCCCGTCGCCGACCTGATCAGCCAAATCCTCCCCGAGAACGGTCAAGTTTCGGTCGTCACCGTTATCGAGGTCCCCCGCTCGTTTCTCGACGGCCTCGAGTCCGAGAGCTGGCATCCCTTCAGCGAGGAAGTCCAACGAAGTGAGCGGGAATCGGCTCTCGTCGAGCGTTACGTCGAGGAACGGGGACGCAAGCTCATCGAGCCTGTGATGGCGGCACTCCGTTCGCGCGGTGTGGAAGCCAAACCTATCTTCGTCGAAGGCACGGACCGGGCGGCGGCCATCTGTGAGACGGCGGAACAGGTGGAAGCGGATCTCATCCTCATGGGAGCCACCCGCCGTCTGTTCGGGGAGGGTACCTGGGAGAGTATCTCCAGTCAGGTTATGCAGCGCACGCATCTGCCCCTTTTGCTGGTTACCGGAGCACCCCGCCCTGTGGAAGATGAAGATGAGGACCCCACCAAGGGAGCCCACGAGACCAGCGACGTGTAGGGCCGGGCCGGTCCGAGCGGTGGAGTCGCCATCCCAGTGCTCGCCCCCTTCGACTCTTTTGCCACGCTCAAGGCAAGTCGATTTGGTAGGCATCGCCGCAGAACCCGGTCACCGAATCACGGGCAACGACCGTCACCGTGGGAACATCGGTCGGGATACTGATGCCGCTCTGGCTGCGCGTGAACGGTTGCTCGTCAACGTGCGGGTGGGTGAGCACCCGTTCGCCCAAAACCGAGCCGTCCGCGGCTCGGACCTCCCATAGGTCTGCGTACTTGTCCCATCCGGTGTCCGGCGAGCGCACCGTGACATCAAATCGATAGCTACCGGAACCCTGCGCCGTGATCACCACGTTGATGACATCTGCACAACCGGTCGGGGCGGTCTGCTCGCCACCCGATTTAGGTGCCAAATCCGTGGGAGTGGACTGCCCGGCGCACCCGGCCACCAATGTGGCTGCGACCAGAGCAAGAGCCACCGCCCGGCAGAAATCAGGCCTCGACATTTGACGATCACTCCCAACGTTCCTCGACATGGAACCCGCGGGTGCGGATCTCCTCCATGAACCTCCCGGCCGGGAAAGCTTGTTCCATGCGGTGGACACCCGGGCCGATGGATCCCGTCCCGATCAAACCCGCCATGATCGCGGCATGCCATCCGGTCAGCCGCTCCATCGCCGAGAAGCCGGTTGCCGGGTCGAAGCGGTCTACGAGTTCAACAATGACCCGCACGCCGGCACCCTCGAGCACACCGGCGCCGATCGCCCTCATCAGACACACGTCAACGACCTGGTCGGTCTCAATCTGCGGACCGAGGAGGGCATGAAATAGCTCGCGCGGGCTGACGGCTTTGTCTTCCACTTCGATCGTCGACCGCTCGAACATACCCAGATCCTTGAAGGCTCTAAACGCAGCGAAGTGACCCGGATAGCGGAGTGTCTTGTTCTCGTAGACGGCCAGCCGTCCTTCGAGCGTGTAGGGGACTGTCGAAGTACCCCCGGACGTGACGAACGCTTCAAGTTCTCCGTATTCCCCGAAAGTGACCATCTCCGGCTCGGTCAACGCCGGGACGGCGGTCACCTTCCCGTCACGTAAGAACAGGGCATCCCCGTCGTACTCGTTGGTGAGCCCATCGATGTGGAAGACAGCCTGATAGCCCCACGGCTCGCCAGGGTCCTGCGGTAGTCCTCCGTCGTAGAGGCGGACGGCCGACGGTATAGCGCCGGCCGCACGCAACAACTCCAGCACGTACATACCCAGCGTGTTGTTCAGACCCGGCCCCATCCCGCAGTCGGGGACGATGGCTACATCTCGCTCCTTGGCCTCTTGGTCCAGCTGGAGCTGTCCGAGGACCGTGTCGGTGTGTCCGCCCAGATCGACCATGGACGTCCCGGCCTTGATCGCGGCACGTGTGCAAGCTGGAATCAGAATGAAAGGCACGGCGCACACGTAGACATCGAGCGGAGTCAGCGCTTCGACCAGCGCTTCGTGGTTGGTGACATCGACCTCCCGCCAGCTCGCCACCTGACGGCCGGCCAACCGGTTGATACGGTCGGCTGAACGCTCGGCGACCGGGCCCTGCCGGTCCATCATTGCCACCGACTCCGCCTGCCCGCGCACCGCCAGGTCGTAGGCGGCCGCCGTTCCCTGCCGGCCGGCTCCCACCACGCCGTACTTGATGCCGCTCATGGTTCCTCTCAATGCTGACCCCGATGCGAACCGTGCCGAGACGCGACGGTACGATCCGCACCGCCTCCCCCGCCAGAGGGCTCGCCGAGGTTCTCAGCGGGTATCCATCCCCGGCGACCGTCAACATGCCCACACCAGGCCCACCCGGCGACCTCGCTCAGTACCTCTACCTCATCTCCAGGCAGAACGCTCAACTCGGTCGAGTCGTAGTCAGCGGTGAGCAACGCGACATCTCCACTGATCTCCAGGAGCGCCTCCGGAACCCAGGCCCCGTTACCGGGGGAATCCCGGCACCACACCCACCCCGGATACTCCGAGGTGCGCGATTCGACCGTCAGCCCGGCGCCGGCGCGTGCCACCAGGGCGTCGGAATAGGCCGACGTGTAACCGACCGCTACGTAGGTATTCCTGCCCAGAGTCACATCCCGGCCATCACGTAGAAGTAGGCGCCTTGCGGATCCTTCAGCAGCGCGAACCTCCCAACGTCCGGTATGTCCGCGGCGGGCATTTCGACACTTCCGCCGAGCTCAGAGGCTGCTGCCACCGCCTTGTCACAATCGTCCACCGCCAAATAGACAGCCCAATTGGGTGGGACTGGTCCCCACTCGGGCTGAATGGCCATCATCCCGGCAACCGCCCGGTCACCAACTCTGAATGAGGTGTAGGTGATGCCGGATGGCATCTCGGCCGACTCGGCTTCCCAACCCAGCGCGGCCGAGTAGAAAGCGGCTGCGCGATCGGGGTCGCTGGTCTGCAGCTCGTTCCAGGTGAACGACCCGTGCTCGTTGGCAAACGCCGAGCCGAAGTGGCTCCCCGGCTGCCACAGCGCAAACGAAGCTCCGCCGGGATCGAGGGCTACGGCCATACGACCGGAATCCGTGACGTCGTATGGTGCCTGGACGACAGTCCCGCCGGCCGCGACGACCCGGACCGTCGCTGAGTCCACATCATCGACGGTGATATAGGTCACCCAATGCGGAGGGAACCCCCGATCGGCCATTTCCTCGGCCATGGCGAAGACGGCGGCAACCGGCTTGCCCTTCAACATGAACATCGTGTAGGTACCGGTATCGGTCGGGACGTCCTCCGCCGTCCAGTCGAAGATGCCTGCATAGAAAGTCTTGGCGCCGTCCGGATCGGTGGTGGCCAAATCGATCCACGAAGGTGTGCCGGGAGCGTACGAGGTGAACTCGCTCATGGGATCCTCCTTCCCCTCACCACCAAGCTACTCCGCAACGCGCCACCGGATTTCTGTCACACCCGGCCGTCACACTGGTGACATGATGACAACCTCAAACCTATGCCTCCATAGGCCCGTAGGTGTGGCCGGTATCGAAGTCGTGGCGTGTGCCCGTTGCGGGACCGTGGAGTGGTCGGGACCGACGCGCTCCCTGGACCCGGCCGAGGGAATGGCTGCACTGTTCGGCAACTTCCGCCTGGTGGGGCGATTGCCTGCGGTGCAGGCCCCCGGCCGGGAGGTGCTCATGTATCGGGCGCCCGGTAAGGCTCGGGCCCACCTCGAGGCGTTCCCGGCGCATGTCTGGCTGCATGCCGATACCAACCTATGGCTCTCGCACGACGGAGAGCACCTGCTGCTGGTACCGACCACGCCGCTGCTGATGGAGAACCTCATCCGGGGGGCCTGAACAAACCCGCCGTAACCAAGGTTCAACCGGGCGTCCGTGTCACAGGTTTCCTATGCGTCGCGCACCTTGTGGATGGCTTCCGCAACTCGCTCGGCGGCCTTTTCGAGCGCCTCGGTCGCTTCCTCTTCGGCGAGGCGCCCCCGCTCGACCGCCTGTTCGATCTGTTTGACAAAAGGAACGAGGATGGCGCTGGTCAAGCGGTCGTCGCTCACTCCCTGGGCCTCGGCGATCTGCGCCATACTGTTACCTTCTTCGAGCTGGGCCCGCACCTCGTCGATCGACAAACCGAGCGCGTCGGCGGCGGCATGAAGTCCCGCGACGCGCACGGCCCGGCTGCGATGTTTCTCGAGGGCCGTACCGAAGGGATGCTCGACCTCGATGAGTTCGCTCAGCGTCTGCCCGGTCGTGGCAACTATCTCGTCGGCGCGAGCCTGATCGAGCTTCCCAGCGGTGACCCGAACTGCCAAGTGGGCGGCAAGGTGCTCGGTGACCTGCATTGCGAGCTGTTCGCCCGTAGAGCCATTGGCTGCTGCGATATCAGCGAGGGTCATGCCGGCCTTGAGCTGTTCACCGAGCTCGTTAGGGCTGATCCCCAGCACCTCTGCGATCTCCGCTGCCAACCGGCCGAGTCGCTTGACCAGTTCTTGGGTTTGATCCAGGAAACGGGCCCGGGAAATGACAGGAGAGAGTTCCCCGACCACCGCATCGGCCTGCTCCCGGGTCAACGTCCCATCCTCGAGGAGCGGAGCCAACGCCTCCATGACAATCTGTTCCGCCGCGGGTCGCTCGGGGTCGGTGACTCCCGGTTCATCGGCGGCGCGGGCCGCCGTCAGTCCGCTCATGGCCAAACCGACGACGACAACAATGGCCGCTGCGATCTTCGACAAATGCCACATCAAGTCACTCCCTTTCGAGGTTCTCCGCTTCAGTCTCGGAGCCGCGTGTTCGAGATGTGTAAAGCGAGTTTCAAGCTTCGTGACGAGCTTCGCCTAGACATATCGTCAGTTTCCGCAAGAATGACGGACTCAACACTTGCGAGATCATGAAGGTCATCGATCATCTCCAAGAGGCGAAGCGCCCGCTGATCAGCTTCGAGATCATCCCGCCGCTACGCGGCGGCGACCTGGCCAGCCTCCTCAGGCTGATCGAGGACTTGGCGAAGTACCGGCCGCCCTTCATCGACATCACGAGCCACGCCGCCGAGGTCGTCTACGACGAGACGCCGACCGGCTACCAGAAACGCATCAAGCGAAAGAGGCCCGGCACCCTCGGCGTGTGTGCTCTGATCCAGAAGAAGTTCGAGATCGATGCAGTGCCGCATCTCCTATGCGAGGGGTTCACCAGGCAGGAGACCGAAGACTTCCTCATTGAACTCCACTACCTTGGAATCGACAACGTGCTGGCCATCCGCGGCGACGGCAACGGCTACCAAAAGCCACTCGAGCATGGACGTACCCGCAACGAGCACGCCACCGACTTGATCGCACAAGCTCAGAGCATGAACAAAGGCGTGTATCTCGAAGACCTACTCGATGCGTACCCAACCGACTTCTGTATCGGAGCCGCCGGCTACCCGGAGAAGCACTTCGAGGCCCCCAACCTTGCCGCGGATATCGCTTGGGTGAAACGCAAGGTAGAAGTTGGAGCCGAGTACATCGTGACCCAGATGTTCTTCGACAACCGCCACTACTTCACGTTTGTCGAGGAGTGCCGCCGGCAGGGTATCGACGTCCCGATCATCCCCGGGCTCAAGATCTTGACGACCAGGAGCCAGCTGACGTCGATCCCCCGCACGTTTCACTGCGAGATCCCTGAAGGCTTGACCGAAGCGGTCCAGCGGGCCGGCGAAGGCGAGGTGACTGAGACGGGGGTCGAGTGGACGCTGCAACAGACGCGCGAGCTCGTGGACGCCGGCGTCCCCGCCGTCCATCTCTATGTGATGCAGCGGTCGCGAGCTACTCAGATGCTCATGGACCGTCTCGAAGGCCCGGACGTTCTCTGAGCCTTACCGTCGGACTCGCCCAGGAAGCCATGCCTATCGACCCCGGATGATGGTCACCGTTTAGCGGAGGGTGTCTTGATCCGGATGGAACGGCTCTCCGTGACCCGGCACGATCAAGCTCGCCAGGCCCAACACCCGAACCCGGCCGGCGCGGAGCGCTTCAGCATCCGTCGCGAACGGGTCTTCGGCCGGCCCCGACACGTTCCACCACAGGTGGGTGCACGCCACCACGCCGTCTTCGGTCTCGACCAGGGTGGTGATGTCCTGCGGGGTGTGACCGGGGGTTTCGATCAGCTTCACATGGGGGGATACCTCGAAACCCTCAGCTGGTCGCGAATCCCACACGTCTGCGCGGTAGATCGCCCAGTGGTCGTGGAACCGGGCATTGGGGAACAAAGCGGCGTTGAGTATATGGTCGGGGTGGTGATGCGAGAACACCACGTCGGTCACGTCTTCAGGGGCGATTCGCAGGGAGGCCAACGGATCGACGATGGCGGAGGGCCCGGCCACCATTCCGGGGTCGACGATGACGATCTGGTCGCCGTCGACCGCCACCGACACGGTCGATGCCACTCGCTCACCGACGTACCCAACTGTGAGCACATGAAACGACGCCACCATCAGACTTCGACCCGTTCGATGCGGAACTGAGTTTCGTAGAGACTGGCGTAGAGGCCGCCTCTCGCCAGCAACTCTGAATGACTGCCCGATTCGACCAGGCGCCCCTCGTCAATGACCAGGATCACATCGGCCGCCAAGATGGTGGACAACCGGTGGGCGATCACCAGCGAGGTACGCCCCTCCATCACCCGCTCCAACGCATCCTGGATAAGCGCTTCGGAATGAGAGTCAAGATGAGAGGTCGCCTCGTCGAGGATGAGGATACGAGGATCTTTCAGGATCACCCGGGCGATCGCCACCCGCTGCTTCTCTCCCCCGGAGAGCCGGTACCCCCGCTCCCCCACCATCGTCTCATAGCCTTCCGGTAAGGCCGCAATCAGGCCGTGGATGTTGGCCGCCCGGCAGGCTGCCTCCAGCTCGGTCCGGGTGGCGGAGGGTTTGGCGTACCGGAGGTTGGCGGCGATCGTGTCGTGGAAAAGGTATGACTCCTGCGTAACTACTCCGATGCCATCGCCCAGCGTTCTGAGCGACAGATCCTTCACATTATGGCCGTCGATCCGGACC
>Ga0224512_10000758_pt1 | contig 33121 bp, 31 predicted proteins | sample SF_May12_sed_USG_4_FD_169103 | JGI IMG/M metagenome (GOLD analysis project Ga0224512, IMG submission 169103) | Sediment microbial communities from San Francisco Bay, California, United States - SF_May12_sed_USGS_13 | ecosystem: Environmental > Aquatic > Marine > Sediment | place: USA... | reverse complement strand
CAACGAAGCCGGCTTGCGCCCTGGTTATGCCCGGGCATCTGCGACGAATCGCTGCTGCGAGAGCCGTGAAGCTCTCGCGGTGACTCGCAGCCACGCCGCGACGACCTCGTTCAATCCACTCCCGGTAGCGCGCTGGTGCCTGCTCCGGCCCCACATCCTTCAACCCAAAGCCCTCGAGATTTACGAGACGGGCGACACGTTCCGGCATGGCGCCAGCGTACAAGCCGGCAACGTTGCCGCCCATACTGTGCCCAATCAGCCACACCGGCGCGTCCGGGCTGTAATGCTGCAGCAGACAGTCGAGATCGGCCATGTAGTCAGGAAACCAAAAGGCCGGCGCATCGCTCGTGGTCTCGCCAAAGCCACGCCAGTCCGGCGCCACGACGAACCAGTTCTGCCGAAATTCATCGACGACAAACTGAAAGGTCGACCCGGCATCGGCGAATCCATGAAGATAGACGATCAGCGGGTCGTTCGGGCTGCCCCATTCGCTGATGGCGTAGCCCACACCACGAATCTCTAGTCGCACCGATCGACGCGCTCGCCGTGGCCTGTATATTTCCTTGTCGGGCATGACTGTGCATCATGCCCTATTCCGCGCGGCATGTAGCCTGTATAAAAGGACTCACGCATTTCTTTTGAGGCACTTCAGGTAGTTGAACTAAGCGAATGACGTTCGAGATTGCACTTGTACTCGGCATACTTGGTATCTCGCTGATCCTGTTTATCAGCGAGATCATTCGCATGGATCTCGTTGCCCTGCTTGTGCTCGGGGCGCTGGCGATGACCGGCCTGGTCAACACTGATCAGGCTTTCGACGGCTTTTCGAATGGCGCGGTGATCACCGTGTGGGCGATGTTCATTCTTTCCGAAGGTCTGACACGGACCGGCATCGCAGACATTATCGGCCGCCAGGTCATGAGACTGGGCGGGCGCCGCGAGTTCGCGATGATTCTTGTCATCATGATAACCGGGGCGGTTCTGTCAGCGTTCATGAACAACATCGGCGTTGCGGCGCTGATGTTGCCGGTCGTCGTCCAGGTGGCACGACGCACCCGCATTCCGGCCTCCCGACTGTTGATGCCGCTGGCCTATTCGACGCTGCTGGGCGGCCTGATGACCCTGATCGGCACTCCGCCGAACCTCCTGATCAGCGCATCGTTGTCACGATTCGGTTATGAGCCTTTCAAGCTGTTTGACTTCACGCCCCTCGGCGGTGCCGTCATGGTCACGGGTGTTTTATTTGTCGCGTTGTTCGGCAGGTTCCTGTTGCCGAAGAAAGCCGCAGAGCACGGCAAACATGTCAGCCAACGGACTCTTCGGTCTCGCTACAAACTGCATGAGCGCACATTCATGATGCGCGTACCGACGCACTCCGTGCTCGTCGGCAAAACGCTGGCCGAGAGCCGTATCGGCAGTTCCACGGGCCTGATCATTCTCGCACTGGTGCGTGGCGGACGCAGCGAAACGCTCCCGAGCCGTCAAACGGTACTGCGCGGCGGTGATGGCATACTCGTACAGGGTCGCGTCGACCAGTTTCGCGAACTACGCCGCTGGAGCGACCTTGTTATCGAGCGCGAAGCACCGGTCCTGAAATCGATGGTCGCTGCAAAGATCGCCTATGCCGAGGTTACGATCGCAGATACCTCGCCAATTGTCTCCGAACTCGTTCGACATGCCGAGTTTCGCTCGCGATTTGACGTGTCGGTAGTCGGAGTGGGCCGCGGAGATCAGTACCGCCTTACGAATCTGGCGTACGTGCCACTGCGCGAAGGCGAGCGCGTACTTGTGCAGGGCGAGGTCGAGGCCATAGCACAACTCGAGAAGTTCTCCGACTTTACGGATGTCAAGGTATTCTCGGATGAAACCATCGACACGCAATACCAGGCCGATGAGCGCATGTTCGTCGTACGCCTTCCCAAGGAGAGCGATCTGGCCGGCGCAACACTGGGCAAGAGCCGTCTTGCCGATGTATTCGACTTTCGTGTGGTCGCGATCTTCCGTGACGGCAGCCTGACAGTCATGCCGCGCGGTGACGAGGACCTTGTCGGCGGTGATTTGCTCTTGATCGAAGGACAGCCCAGCGATCTCGACGTACTGCGTGGATTACAGGAACTTGAAATCGAGACCGCCGTATCGGCCAATCTCGGCGCATTCGAGTCCGAACGCCTGACCTTGATGGACGCAACGCTTGACCCGCGCAGCAGCCTTGCGGGCCGTACCGTCGGAGAACTCAATTTTCGCGAGCGCTATGGAATCGAGCTTGCCGGCATCTGGCGCGAGGGTGACACGGTCGGCTCCGAACTGGTTGACGAGAAATTACAAATCGGCGACGCACTGTTGTTGCTCGGGCCACGCGATCGACTGCAGCTGCTTTCCTCGGATCCCGACTTTCTGATTCTGACGCCATTGGGTCAGGAACCTCCGGATACCAGACGCGCACCGCTGGCGGCCGCGATCATGTTTGCCGTGGTAGTTAGCGTCATGATGGGCAAGGCGCCGATCTCGATCGCCGCGGTTGTCGGCGGCAGCATCATGGTGCTAACCGGCTGCCTTAATATGGAACAAGCCTATCGGGCAATCGATTGGCGAGCGATATTCCTGATCGCGGGAATGCTGCCGCTCGGCACGGCCATGCAGGATACCGGTGCAGCGACATATCTCGCCGGGCAGGTGATGAATTTGCTCGGCGATGCGGGTCCGTGGCCGGTCATCATGGGTCTGTACGTACTCACGGCTATGGCGACCATGATCATTCCGACGGCTGCACTCGTCGTATTGATGTCACCGATTGTCTTGTCGGCAATGTCGGATATGGGACTGCAGCCCGAAACCGCGATGATGGCAATAGCGATGGCGGCTTCAGCCAGCTTTACGAGCCCGATATCTCATCCCGCAAACATCCTTGTTATGGGTCCGGGCGGTTATCGATTCATCGACTATCTCAAGGTGGGCGTACCGCTAACGATTGTAGTTTTCATCACCGTGATGGTCTTGCTTCCAATTCTTTGGCCGCTACAGGCGGTTTAGATACGGGAATAATCAACATGAAAAAAACCGTAGTCATCGCCGGCGCAGGACATTCAGCCGGACAAGTCATTGCAACGCTAAAACAGAAAAAATTCGCCGGCCGAATTGTACTTATTGGAGAGGAGCCATATCTTCCGTATCAAAGACCGCCGTTATCGAAGAAATTCCTGGCCGGAGAGATGCCAGCAGAACGTCTGCATCTCAAGCCGGAAAGTTTTTACAGTGATTCGAATATTGAGGTGCGACTCGAAACGCGCGTCACGGGCCTCGATCGCGATGCGCATCAATTGCAGACATCTGACGGTGACACGGTCACTTATGACAAGCTCGTTCTTGCGTTAGGGGCGCGCGTGCGGGAAATTGCCGTGCCAGGCATCGACCTGCCAGGTGTGCATTACCTTCGCAACATTAGCGATGTCGAAGGCATTCGCGATGGCCTGTCGAAAAGCAAACAGGTCGTCGTTGTCGGCGCCGGCTACATTGGCCTTGAAGTGGCGGCTGTTTGCCGCCAGCTAGGGCTCGACGTCACCATCATCGAAGTGGAAGACCGGGTAATGAGCCGTGTCGTATCCCCCCATGTGTCTGATTTCTATCAGCTCGAACATACCAATCACGGCGTAAGGTTGTTGCTCTCTGCGAGGGTTGTCGCCTTCGGCGGCAAACGCCGGGTCAAATCGGTGCTAACTGACGATGATCAGAAAATTCCGGCCGATCTGGTCGTAGTAGGCACTGGCATCCTGCCGAATACTGAACTTGCCCGAGCCGCAGGGCTCGATATCGACAATGGAATTGCCGTTGATGATCGCTGCCAGACAAGCGATACCGACATTTATGCCGTCGGCGACTGTACCTCGCATCCGAACAGTATCTATGGTCGGCGTTTGCGGCTGGAATCCGTGCATAACGCAGTTGAACAAGCGAAGACCGCGGCGAATAACATCTGTGGAATCGAAACGCGGTACTCGCAGGTACCATGGTTCTGGTCGGACCAGTACGATCTGAAACTACAGATTACCGGGCTGTCGGAGGGATACGATCAGGTCGTGCTGCGTGGCGACCCGGCCAGCCGGAGCTTCGCATGCCTGTATCTGAAAGACGGCTCACTCATCGCAGTCGACGCCATCAACGCGGCGAGAGACTTCATGCAATCGAAAGCACTGATTGCGAATCACGCAATCTGCGACCCGGAGAAGCTCGCCGATGTCGATATTGCGCTCAAAGATCAGGGTTAGATTCAGACTCAGGTCGGGGTAGTTCGATCATCACTTCGGCGGTCATCGCGACCGGACCCTGTTTAACGGAGAAAGCCTTCGCTGCGAGCGACTCGACGCCCTCGGTAACGAGTCCACTGAAACGGCCGCTGCCGCCAACGACCCTGGCGGTGCCGAGCGCACCGGGTCCGGACGTGATACTGCCGTTCCAGATACCGCGCCAGTTATCACCGGAATTCCAGTAGGCCGGTATGACGATCTCACGCAGGTAGGCCCAGTAATTTTCTTGCTGCTCGACGAACAGAGTGCCCTGCCCTGGCAGATAGATGTGCCAGACACTGTCGACAATCAACTCACTGTTCAACAGCTTCGTTTTTTCCGAGTCCGAGGAGAATTTAACGCCCAGGCCGACCACCTGACCACGGCTGTCAGTTAGCGTTGTTGCCACAACATCCGATTGACGTATCGGCCGTTCCCAGAGTTGCTGAACCTTGGACGGATGCGGCGCGACGCGGGATTCGCCATTATTAGTATAGATAAGAGCGTCCGCTGCAACAGCGGAATAATTCAAGGTAATCAGGTCATTGTCGGATACCGACAATGGCGACAACTTGTTATGCGAGGTCAGCGGGTTGTAATACAGCAGCGCGAAAAATGTCGCTACACCTACCAACATGCCAAGAAGCAGAGAGGCGAGGTATTTCATTCGTCGTCAAGCTCCGTGCTGACAAATGCCGTATTGATTTCGATGCGGCCAACGCCCGCCGCATCCGAGGCCGATTCATCGGCGACCCATCGCTCGGTTACAGGACCACGCAACTCGGCGAATTCGCGGGTACCGGACATCAGTTGGCCCGCTCGATAACCCCCTTGCAGCGCGTCTGGTTGCATACCGACATAGGCCGAGCCGCGCGCGGGCAAGTGCAGCACCCACTCGATAAGGTCACCTGACTCGGAATGGCTCGCGGAAATTCGGCTGGCAATGCCGATCACCGTATCTTTCCCGTTGCGGAGCTTGAAAAGCTCGACGCGGGCGTCTGCAAATTGCTCTTCGCGCGGCCAGGCCAGGCCCGTCGGGACCGGGTTGCTCAGCCCCTGCGCGCCGACCATGATGCGATCGATGGGCACATTCACGTGAAACGATTCGGAGTTACCCTGGTTAGCCTGAACCACGATAAGAGAGTGTTCCCGAAACTGATCGACCGCCGGAATAAAGTGCAAAGCGGCGCCGGCTGCCAGGAGGCCGAGGACAATTCCTGCTGTAAAGGTTTTGAACATGGGTTGAGTTTAGTTAAATTAGCCTCGGCATCACACTCCTCGGAGCCAATTTGTGACAGAGCGCACACAAGTTCAGACGCAATCCGCATGACGACTCCAATTTGCCTTTGGTCCGGACCGCGCAACGTTTCGACGGCATTGATGTACAGCTTCGCGCAGCGTAACGATATCCGCGTCATCGACGAGCCGCTTTACGGCCATTACCTCAGAGTATCGGGAGCGTTACACCCGGGGCGCGACGAGATTCTCGCCGCGATGAACTGCGATGGCGATGCGGTTATGAGGAAACTGATTCGGGAACAATCAAGACAAAGATCAACGCGATTTTTCGTCAAGCACATGGCGCACCACCTGGTGAACATTGATCTCGGTTTTCTGCAGCAGACCTGCAATGTCTTCCTGATTCGTGACCCACAGGAAATGTTGCCATCCCTGACCATACAGATACCGAATGCACGGCTTGCCGACACCGGTTTGAAAAAGCAGTACACTTTGTACACAGACCTGCTTGCGAAGGGACAACGACCCGCAATTCTCGATGCGCGTGAGCTGTTGCTGGATCCCGCCAGTGTCCTGCAGCAACTTTGTGAACACCTTGGTCTCGACTTCACAACCAGCATGTTGCATTGGACTGCCGGTCCGAGAGCCGAGGACGGCGTATGGGCTCCGCACTGGTATCAGTCGGTTCACAAAAGCACGGGATTTGCCCGATACGCGCCGAAGACAGAATTTCCTGGCCACCTCAACGCTTTGTTGGCTGAGTGCAAACCATGGTATGAGCGACTGTTCGAACGGTCGATTCGCGCCAGAACGAATGGAGAATGATGTGAATGTAGCGGATCCACGAAACCGGAATATCGTCGTTTTCGTCAACGGCGAGCTCGTGCCGCGCGATGACGCAAAGGTGTCGGTATTTGATAGCGTCGTCCAGGGCGGTGATGCCGTATGGGAAGGTCTCCGCGTTTACAAGGGTCGAATCGCCGCGCTCGACGGCCACCTCGAGCGCCTGCAGAACTCAGCCAAGGCGCTGGCCTTTGCCAGCGTGCCAACCAACGAGGAAATTCGCGCTGCCGTGTTCGGCACGCTTGCGGCAAACGGCATGCGGGATGACTCCCATATCAGGCTCACGCTGACTCGCGGCGAGAAGACAACCTCGGGCATGAACCCTCGCTTCAACCAGTCGGGATGTACGCTGATAGTCCTTGCCGAGTGGAAGCCTCCTGTTTACTCGGACAGCGGCATTCGCGTTGTTACCGCATCGACCCGCCGCAATACGCCACAATGCCTCGACTCGAAGATTCACCATAACAACCTTCTTAACAACATCCTCGCGTCAATCGAGGCAAACGTCGCCGGCGTCGATAGCGCGATCATGCTCGACATTCAGGGCTTCATTTCGGAGACCAACGACACAAACATTTTCATCGTTCGCAAAGGCCAGCTCAGCACCCCATTCGCTGACAGTTGCCTGCCGGGACTGACACGGCAAATGGTTCTGGATATTTGTCGCGCGCGCGATATTCCTGCAAAGGAGAGAAATATCTCGCTTAGCGAGTTGTACGCGGCGGACGAGGTGTTCACGACCGGAACGATGGGCGAATTGACGCCTGTCCTCGAAGCCGACGGCCGTCAGATTGCTGACGGCAACGCAGGCAAGCTGACAAAAGAACTGCAGCGGCTACACCGCGAATTTGCGTTCGAGCACGGGACGCCGTTGCCGTCCTGACTCAATCCGAATTGAAATAGTTTTCGAGGTATTGGTCGAGACTGATTTCGTCGCTTGCTTCAATTTCCCGCTGTTGTTGCAGTGAACGCGTGACCTCTCGCTCAAACTCTGCATTTCGATCGTCTGAAAGCGGCGTAATGGAAGCGAAATAATCCCGGTGGCTGCGCGCGACCGTCAGTGCGTAGTCAAAGAAGCTGCAGTTCGCGTTCGTCAGTTGCTCGAGTATTTTCGCAGACGGCGTGGTCGACGGATCACCCACCAGTTCGAGCAGAGCGCCAACCGCTTGTGCATAGCTTGCGCCACCTTCGGCGGAATCAATCAACTCTGCAATGGCAACGACCTTTTGCAATATCTCGCCAGCCCAGGTTGCGAGAGTCACGGCAGCGCCATCACGATACAGGCGGAACGCGGGGTCGCGCCCTTGCCTGGCCGTAAGTGTCTGATTTCGTGTAATTTCCGCCAGGGCCTTGTCGTCGTACGGCAAACTCTCTTCGACCATGCAGTAAATCAAGAACGATTCGATAAACCGCATGGTATTTTGATTTACACCTGCCGGATCATCGATATTGATGTCCAGCGAGCGAATCTCCACATACTCGATGCCGCCACGACGAAGTGCAGCCGTGGGCTTTTCGCCGGAACGCGCGACGCGCTTTGGCCGAATCGGGCTGTAGTACTCGTTTTCGATTTGCAGACTGTTGGTCGATAACTGCCGATATTGACCATCGACCTTGACACCGATCTTTGCGTAGTCCGGCTCCGGGTTTTGCATGGCGCCGCGCAAATCGTGAATGTAACTGTCGAGATCGTTCAACGAGATGTCGATGCCCGACTGATTCTGATTGCTGTAACCCAGGTCGCTCATGCGAAGAGACGTGGCAAATGGCTGGTACCAGGTCTCTGCATTCAGCGACGGCATATCGATATCCGCGCCGCCACCGAACGACTTGCACATAGCAGGCGATGCACCAAACAGGTAGAGCACAATCCAGCCGAATCGTCGGAAGTTGCGAATAAGGCTCAGGTACTGATCCGATCGAAATTCCTGCTCGTCAGCGTTATTCCCCAGAATGTGTTGATACTTCGACCAAAATTCTTCGGGAAGAGAGTAGTTGAAGTGCACGCCCGCGATTGTTTGCATGTGCCTGCCATAACGGTAGCCCAGCCCGCGCCTGTAAATGGTCTTCATCTGGCCGACGTTCGAATTGCCGTATCGCGCCAGCGGAATATCCTTATCCTGTGGAATTCGGCACGGCATGCTGGCAACCCACAATAATTCGTCGTCGAGGCGATCGTAAGTGAATTGATGAACGTCGCAGAGAAACTGCTGCGCTTCCCATGTGCTGGCGTAGGCCGGCGTTACGAATTCGAGCAGCGCCTCCGAGAAGTCGGTCGTAATGAAGCGATTGGTCAGCGCAGATCCCAGAGCGGCGGGGTGCGGTTTCTGCGACAGATAGCCATCCATGTCGAGGCGCAGCGATTCTTTCTCGATTCCCTTGAGACCGCCCGATAGTGACAGGTCGCTTGCTGCAGCAAGCGCGTTGATTCGCTTTTCAAATTTCTGGCTCAATACGTTCTTCTTTTTGGGCGCAGGTCTTATGGCCAGCGCGTTCCTCACTGTCCGGCCCGTTGTTTTACCATAAGCCCGCGCCTGGCGCGTGCAGGCCATTATGGTGCTTGCCGGTCTGGAGATCGACCATGAATGCACGGGAGGTTTCGCCCTATGCGGTGGCCCAACTGCCAGACATCATGCCGGCTATGCGCTGAGCACCGCCGACAGGGGTGACTGTTTCGCCGATCATCATTGCCTGACAAGATGCACGATCTGCAGGTAACATGCGATCTGACGCTCCCAATTCACGTATGGAATCTCTGGCATGACCGACTCCCGACTGCGGCGCTTACGCGACCGATCCTCGAACGCAGCCACCTTGATCAGCGAGGACTGCAAGCTATCCGGCTTGATCACCGGGTCCGGAAGCTACCTGATCAATGGCGAAATCGATGGCGATTGTGATGTGGCCGGCACAGTGACTCTTGCGAACAACGGTCTGTGGAAAGGCACGATCAAGGCCTCCAATGTCATTGTCGCCGGTCGTGTCGAGGGCGACATCATCGCAGCCGGCAAAGTCGAGATCACAGATACCGCACGAATCACCGGCACGGTTTCCGGTGAAGCCATTGCCGTTGCCGAAGGCGCGGTTGTCCAAGGCGTCATGAAGACCACAGGACCCGGCGAGCCGTTGGAGTTTGTGGAAAAACGCGGCCAGGATCAGGTAGATTGATCCGCAAATAGTCTTTTTTTCCCATTTATAGAAACTTGCCTGACCTGCAACAGCCCTGCAACACTCCTTTTCTGGAAACTTACGCGGGCGGCGATCCGCGATGCTAAACTGAAAGCCGGCGACACGCCTTAGACAAAAATAAGAAGAAGGGTTTGCCGGCCACGCAGCGCAGGTCGCGTCCGGTCAGGCCCGACGGTACTGTAACGAATGATCGGTAGCAGAATTCCACGGTATGTACTTGCCGTACTGACGGTCGGAACGATCGTGGCCGTCGTTTTATTGTCGATGTTTTATGGCCAGTACCGCTGGCTGGCGAGTGAAATTGCGGCGATCGGCGCGGCCGAACAAAATGTGATTTTGCGCGACAGCTATGCGGCCCGCGCTCAAGCGGAATTGCACACCATCGCAGACGCGCTTGCGGCCAGCACCGCCGATGCGGATGCGCTTTCAGTCTCGACCATTCTCAATAACGCGCTGGCCTTCAACGACTCACTTGCTGGCTTGCGATTCAACAGCAAAGACGTCGAATTGACGGAAGTTGGCCGTTTCCCGAAAGTCGATGCCACGGCACCGCTAATCTGGCTGGAAGAGGCTCTGCTGGTGACGCAGCCGGTCACGCGCGGGGCGCAGCAAATTGGAACACTCACCGGATCGTTCGAATTGCGGCTGTTACAGCTTGAATCCAAGATGCTTGCCGACGAGTTGTTTAGCAAGGAATCCCAGGTTCGGCGCGTGAGTTTCATCTGGATCGGGGCCGGGACGCTGCTCACGCTGCTGATTTGCGGCGGCCTCGTCTGGGTGATCATACGCAGACAGTCGGAAAGAATTCACGATCTCCGCGTACAGGCGGAAAAGCTGCGCGACGCAGACTTCGGCGAGCCGCTGCCGGTTACCCAGGGCGATGCTCTGGGCGAGCTTGCAGTCGTATTCAACGACATGCGCGACAAGCTGCGCTCTACCACGATTTCGCGCGATTATGTCGACAATATTCTCTCAGGTATGAACGAGGCAATTTTCGTTACCTCGGCGGAGGGAATCATCAAGCGCGTTAACAAGGCGACGACCTTGTTGCTGGGCTATGAAGAAGACGAACTCGTGGGATCGTCGATCAAGTCCATCGTTAACACGAAAAAGACCGGTTCTACGCTGGAAGGCGCAACGTCCGACGTGCCGATAGAAGCTTTTTTTGAAAGTAAATTCGGCGATTCGATCCCGGTTTCCTATACTTCTTCTGTTGTCGCCGACAAGCATTCCGACGAGGCTGAGGATCTGATATATGCTGCCCAGAACATTACTGAACGGCAGCGGGCAGAACGGCGCATACGTTACCTCGCGCGCATCGATGCGCTGACCAAAATTCCTAACCGAATGCAGTTTCAGCACCTGCTGCAACGCTCAATTGCTCGTGCGCGGCGCGCCGGCAGGCCACTGTGCCTTTTTTACGTCGACATTGACCACTTCAAAGAGATCAATGACACATTCGGCCATCTGGCCGGAGATTCAACACTCGAGACCGTTGCCGAGCGACTTGCCGAGGCGTTGCCCAGCCGTTCCATTATCGGGCGTCTTGCCGGAGATGAATTTGCGGTAATTGTCAAAGACCTTGGCCCCGATGACAATGGCCGCGATCTCACGGACACGCTGGCAAGACGAGTGCTCGATCGACTCGCCGACCCGTTCTTTGTGCAAGGGCACGAGGTCTTCATGACGGCGAGTATGGGCATTGCCTATTACCCGAAAGATGCGACGAATGTAATCGACCTGATCCGCAACGCTGATGCCGCGCTTTACAATGCCAAACACTCAGGCGGAAATGTCTTCTCCTACTACAAGCCACAGATGAACGAGGCAGCAGTCGAACGCCTGATGACGAAAAGCAAGCTGAAACGCGCTTTCGAACGCGATGAACTGTTGGTCCACTATCAACCCAAGTACAACCTTTTGACCGGAGAAGTATATGGGGCTGAGGCGCTGGTGAGGTGGGAGTTGCCCGATCGTGGATTGATTTTGCCGTCCGATTTCATTCCGATCGCAGAAGAAACAAATTTGATTATCGAGATTGGCGAATGGGTACTCGACAAGGTCTGTGAGGATTTCCGCTTTTGGCAACGATCAGTGTCTTCGCCGGGCCGCGTGTCAGTTAATCTGTCCTTGAAACAACTTCGACAGCCGAACTTTATCAGGAGAATCAGTTCGATTATGAGAGGCCACGAGGTTTCTCCAACCTCGCTCGAACTCGAAATAACCGAAACAACGTTGATGGAGAATCCTGATCGAACGATCAAACTTCTTGACCAGCTCTATGCGCTGGGCTTGCACCTGGCCATCGACGATTTCGGCACGGGCTACTCTTCACTTAGCGCTTTGCAGCAATTTCCGATTAGCACCTTGAAAATCGACAAGTCGTTTGTTCAGGATGTCGCTGTCAACCCCGATGATGCCACTATCGTGGGTACTATCGTGCAGATGGGCCGCAATCTCAATATGGACGTCGTGGCCGAAGGCGTCGAGAACGAAGATCAGCTTAATTTGCTGCAACGACTGGACTGTACTTATGTACAGGGCTTGCTTTTCGGAGACCCGATGAGTTCCGATAATTACCTGGAACTCCTCCTGGCGCAGCTCGAAGGTACGGATACACATCGGGCTTTGTTCGCCTGACGACTTCACTCAACGCATGCAAAATGATTAAATACGCCAACGTAATAACCCGGCTGATCGGAGCCCTGCGCCCTTGGCAGCCACAACCAAAGTCGAACTGATGACCAAAACTCCCAAGATAGCGCTTGCCGCAACGTTGTTTCTTACCGCCTCGATGGCTCTCGCCTGCGACTATCCGGATCGCCCCCGAATCCCGGATGGGGCCACTGCCTCAAAGGATGAGTTGCTCGCCGCCAAGGCTGAGGTTCAGGGATTTGTTGCGGCGGTTGACAAGTATCTGACGTGTATTGAAGGTGAAGAACAAGCAGCAATTGCCGAATTGGACAATCCCGGTCCCGAAGAACTTCAGCGCCGAGACGAAATGCTGAACAAGAAGTTCGAAGCCGCCAATGAAGAGAAGGCGCTCGTGGGTGAACAATTCAATCAGCAGATTCGAGCGTACAACCAGAAACTGAAGAGCGACGAGCAATAGATCATCTGGATTCAGAGACGATTGATCTCTCGTCGCAGATCGTGCTTGCTCTCGGTCACGATGCGCTCTAACACGCGGATTCGCTCTTCAAGCTGATCGAGCTTCGCCATCGCTTCATCCGTACCCAAATCGGATTCCTGTTTGGCGGCACGCGTCTTGTAAATTTTTTGAATGGTGTCCGCCGTAACGACGATCGCCACCAGACATATTACAAATAAGAATGTGTTCATTGCTGAATCCCTGGTCCCCTAGTCAATCATATCTCAAAGATTCCTGAATTCCCGGTCCAGGTCATAGCGCGCCGACGTCACATATTTCTCTATGCTCGCAAGCCGTTCATCGAGTGATCGACAACGTTGAACAATCTCGTCGGCCAACTCTCGTTCGGCCTCCTCGGCAGCCTGTCTTTTCTGCCGGCGTGACATGCGACGTCTCCCTCTGCGATCAGCCCTCCCGCAAACTCGTCCCTGCCTGCCGAGTCGCGACCCATTCGACTCGGCCGGCACCAGTAGCACGATCGCCATGTAAATCAACAGGGTTAGCAGTGGCGCGACGAAAAAGGCGATGACGACGAGCAATCTGGTAACCCGAAGGTTGAACCCGAAGTAATCAGCAAAGCCTGCGCAGACACCACCGAGGCACGCCTTATCCGCGTTGCGGGTAAACCGACGTCTAAACGTCGAGGCCTGAGCGATCATAATTGGCTCCAGTAATTGCGGTGATGGCGGCGCCAGAACTCGTACTCAGTCCGACGTCCCGAATAAACCAGAGGCTTTTCCCTGATCAGGAGCGTGGCACCGACATACAATGCCGCCGTTAGCCAGAAGAACAACACTAAACTTATCACCGCGATAATACGCACAGTCGACAGCCTGAAGTTGAATCTGTCGGCAATGCCCGCACAGACGCCGAATATCCAGGCGTTTTCCCTGTCTCGATACATTCCGCGCAAGGGACCGTCGTCTATATTCCAGCTGCGTTGATTCATTCTTTTATCCTTTCTCCTCTCAAACCGCACTCAGCCTTCCGCGGCATCTTTATCCTCTTTGTCATCGTATGCCGCCACGCGTTTCTTCAGGGCGTCCAGTTCTTCTCTGACCGATTCCTCGGCCTCGAGACTGGCAAATTCGTGGTTGAGGTCCTTCGGCAATCCCAGGTCGTACGCCTCAACACGGCCTTCTACATCGTCGATGCGCCTCGTGTACTGCTCGAATCGAATCATCGCGTCATCGATCTTGTAGTCATAGATTTTCTTCCTGGCAGCCAGCCGGCTGTTTGCTGTCTTGTGTCGGGCGAGGAGCGCCTTTTGGCGTGTTTTGGCGTCCTCCAGTTTGCCCTCCAGTCTCGCAATGTCCTCGTTCAGTTTGCTCAGCCCTTCGTCGACCGCAACATAATCCTGTTTCAGCACCTCTGCCGCCGCGGTAACCCGGGATTTCTCCACCAGAGCTGCTCTGGCGAGGTCCTCGCGTCCTTTTCGAATAGCCAATTCGGCCTTGTCGTCCCAATCCCTGGATTCTCGGTCAAGTGATTCGAGCTTGCGGTTCAGATCCTTCTTGTCGGCGATGGAACGAGCGGCTGCGGAGCGTACTTCGACCAGCGTATCTTCCATCTCCTGGATCATCAGTCGCACGATCTTCTCGGGATCTTCGGCCTTGTCGAGAATCGCGTTGATGTTCGAGTTCACAATGTCGCTGAATCTCGTGAATATGCCCATTAATCTGTCCTCGTATTTTGGTGAAACTCACAGTCAGTACTGCAGCATCCGTGCCAGCTTGCCGGGAGTTTTGTAAGTGATTGTTTCATAGGAATAAATTGTATATTTGCTCGTCAGAAAACGATGCGGGAATCTGGCGGATTACGCTAATCTATGGTGTTTTTGACGCAAGTTTGGTCAAATAAGCTAATGGCGGCACGCAGGCCCACACAACAGATCATTGGCGAGGCTCCGGCGTTTCTCGAGATGCTCGAGCACGTCTCGCGTGCTGCACCCCTGGACAAGCCCGTGCTCGTTGTCGGCGAGCGCGGTACCGGCAAGGAACTGATCGCGTCACGGCTGCACTTTCTCTCCGACCGTTGGGAACAGCGGGTGGTCAAGGTGAACTGCGCAGCGCTAACCGAATCGATACTGGAGTCCGAGTTGTTTGGCCATGAAGCCGGGGCATTCACCGGCGCATCCCGGACGCACATTGGTCACTTCGAGCGTGCGGATGGCGGCACCCTGATTCTCGACGAGCTGGCGACAATTACATTGCGCATGCAGGAGAAGATCCTGCGTGTCATTGAGTACGGCGAGATTCAACGCGTCGGCGGCAGCGAGACGCTGCGGGTGGATGTTCGAATCGTGGGCTCGACGAATTCGGACCTGCCGTCGCTGGCCGCGCGCGGGAAGTTTCGTCAGGATCTGCTGGACCGACTTGCGTTTGATGTCATCACTGTTCCGCCCTTGCGCGAGCGTCTCGACGACGTAATGACCCTCGCCCACGCGTTTGCTGTGAATATGGTGAGCGAACTGCGGCAGTCATATTTTCCCGGGTTCAGCCCGCGCGCCGCCGCAGCCTTGCTCAGGCACAGATGGCCAGGAAATGTCCGCGAGCTTAAAAACACGATCGAGCGTTCCGTGTATCGATCCGATGATCCGGAACGGCCTATCTCGAAGATCGCTTTTGATCCATTCGACTCACCGTTCAAGCTGATCGACTCAATTGACGAACCGGCAACGCCGCCTGCCAGGCAAGGCCGGGCACCGCTGCTCCCGACCAACCTCACTCAGAGGCTCATCGATACCGAAAGGGAATTGCTGCAGGCGGCCCTCGACAAGGCGCGCTATAACCAGCGACTTGCGGCAGATCTGCTCGGTCTCAGTTACCACCAGTTCCGCGGCAAATTGCGCAAGTACGACATTGCAGGTCGCGCAGACACTGGCTAGCGGCGCGATACCCTGGATTAACTCTCGTCACGGTAGCGCCGTACATAGATCGCGGCCGTGGTTAACAGACCGCATACGATTATGCCGGCCCATAATGACGGGCTCGCCAGAAATTGAACGATATCGAGATGTGCAAGCAGCCTGATGAGTTCTTCCTTCACGGCCATGTTATCTTCGTCGAAAAAATCGTGCATATCCATGCCGCGGAACAACGGCATCATGCCGCCACGGCCAAACACGGCCTCAGCGAAATATGACGATCTCAATATGATCAACTCGATCAGCGGAACAAGGATGAGTGGCATAAACGCCATGAGCAATGGCATGCGCTTGGTAAACGCAGAGACGAACAGGAACCAGCCGATGAACGGCGACATCCACGCCGCGCTGGCAAATGTGACAATCAGTGCGGCCATCCAGTTGTCCAGCAGTGCCACCGACCCCCAGATGAGATGACCGGCATCACCGCCTTTCATACTGATCCAGATGCTCGTGACGACAAGATTTATCAGGTGTGTCGCGATGATTGCGGCGACCGCAACCAACGGCAATACGACAACCGCTGTGAGCAGCTTGGATATTACGGTTTCTGCGTCGGTCACTGGCAGTGAGCGCCAGAACAAGATGCTTTTGTCCTTGCGCTCGGCATACAGCGAATCGAGCGAATAAAAAACCGTCAGGATTGCGAGCGTGAACAGGAAAATCCACGAGGTACCCAGGAAAAAGACCGTCATCGCCGCCTGACGCTCGGCGTCACCGACGATATTTGACGCGCCGAGAATTGCCATTCTTATTTCATTGTCAAATGCCGAGGCCGTTACCATTCCCGCGAGCGACACCAGTGACATGATGACCGCAATTGCGGCCGGGGCGACGTAGATCGATCGATGTTCCCAAAGTTCTCTCCGTATCAGCGCCATTTGATTCGTGATCATGCTGCTGCCCCCTTTACCTTGGCGACAAACAGGTCGGCCACTGATGGCGTATGTGCCTCTCCGAGCCCGGCCAGACGCTCCCGGTCGACGCCTTCAAACGTCATGACCTTTTTGCCGAATACATCACGCTCAAAGATCGGTCCGAGTTGGCGCGCCTTGTCCGCGTCCTCGCCCGACGTCATTAACTCGAAGTACTTATCCGGTAGCGATTCCATACTCGAATCCAGAAGAATGCGTCCGTCATTTATGAACATGATGTCTGTCATCAGGTGTTCGATTTCTTCGACCTGATGCGTTGTTATCAGAATAGTTCTCTCTCCGTCGAAGTAGTCATTCAGGAGGTTGCCGTAGAACTCCTTGCGAAAGATGATATCGAGGCCGAGTGTTGGCTCGTCGAGAACAAGAAGCCGGGCGTCAATTGCAGTGATGATTGACAAGTGCAGCTGAGTGACCATGCCCTTGGACAGCTCCCGGACTTTGGCTTCGCTCCGCACTTTCGTTTGTGACAGCAGTTCCTCTGCGCGTTTACGCGAAAAATTTGGATGAACAGACTCGATAAAGTCGAGCAATTGCGTGACTTTGATCCAGCGTGGCAACACCGCAACATCAGCAATGAAACAGATGTTCTTCATTAGCTCCTTGCGCTGCCGAAACGGATCAAGCCCTAATACGGATAGCTGTCCTTCACAATCGGTCAGGCCAAGTACGGCTTTCAGCAATGTCGTCTTGCCGGCACCGTTCGGCCCGAACAGTCCGAGGATCTTGCCTTTCTCGATCTCGAAACTGACGTTGTCGACTGCACGCAGGTCGCCAAACCGCTTCGTAACGTTGCTCGCAGTGACAAGACTAGTCATTCGTATCTCCCTCATCGGCTGACATCGTTATTTGATCCAGCAGCGATCCGGCATCGAGCCCCAGGCGCTGAATAGTCGCTACAACATCCGGCCATTCCTTGTCCAGGAAACGCTGGCGCTCGTCCTTGAGTAGCTGCTTACGCGCACCGTCATTCACGAACATGCCGCGACCGCGCTTCTTTTCCACCAGACCTTCATCGACGAGTTCCTGATATCCCTTGAGTACGGTAAGCGGATTCAGCCGGTATTCGGCGGCGACGTTGCGTACCGATGGCAATGCATCGCCATCGGTCAGGACGCCCTCGAGGATCATCGCCACGACCCGGTCTCGTAGCTGGCGGTAAATCGGCAGGTCTTCACTCCATTTAGGATCCATTCGTGGTGCCTTGTAAAAAGGCGCCGGCCCCTTGCGGGGGCCAGCGCAATAACTCCGTCGCTACTTTACTCGTTGCGGAGACGGAAACCGGATACGTCGCACTGGTCGGCATCAAGGCCCTCATCATTCGTCTATCGTCAATCGAATTTCGATCAGCGCACGACCCTGTTCGGCCGCGCCTGCCTGGGCCATGGCCTCCGCTTGCCCAGCGACAAGCGCCCACGCCATCATGGCCATGATTGTCAGGCCCACAATCTCGTTCAGATGTCGAATTAATGGCGATTTCATGGCTATGGCTCCAAAGACTCAGCTGTGCTAGGTGAACTAGTGTTATAGTTAACTATAACACTATGAACAGGGATTGCAAGCTTTTTCAGGATGATTCGAGACCCAGGCGGCCGGCGGCTGCGTTTACAGTGACATGCTGGCGAGTGCACAACGAGTGGCGGCCGGGGCCCCGCGTCTTTCCCCGACGACGGCGCTCGCCTATGCTCCGGGTATGGACGATGCACCCGAGGACAGCGCCCTGATGCTGCGATACCGCGATGGCGATGTGGGCGCTTTTGAGACCCTGTATAAACGCCACAACGACGCGGTCTACCGCTACCTGTTGCGGCTATGCCAGCATCGAGACGCCGCCGAGGATGTCTTTCAGGAGGTGTGGGGCAAGATCATCAAGGCACGCGAAAGCTATCGACCAACCGCCAAATTCACGACCTTTCTGTATCGCGTCGCCCACAATTGCTTCATTGACCATATTCGGCGCAACAGACGCCATGCGCAGACAATCGCTATCGAGCCGGACAGCCAGCCGGACCCCGGCGAATCGCCGGAAACGCAGACTGAGCGTCGCCTTGCCCGACGCCGTCTGCTCGATGCACTGCAACAACTTCCCTGCGAGCAGCGTGACGTGTTTTTGCTGCGCGAAGAGGCCGGCTTCAGCCTCGACCAGATTGCGTCGATCACGGGCACAAACAGGGAGACGGCAAAAAGTCGGCTCCGGTACGCGGTCAGGAAATTGCGGACCGCGATTGACGAACCAGCGGGGATGCCATGACTGACGAGCGAAAAAGATCGCAGACTGCTGCGGATTCTGAGGAACTCGTCTCGCGGACCTATCGCGAGATCGCGACCGACGGTGCCCCGGAGCATCTCAACCGGGCCATACTGAAAAAGGCTGCCCGCGCAGCCCGGCCTCGTTATGCACGTTTCAGAACGTGGACCCGCCCGTTGGCCTGGGCGGCGACGGTTGTGCTTTGTGCTGCTCTCGTGCTTGAGATAACGCAATTACCGGTGCCGGACGGTGTCGGCTTCGATGAAGACTTCAGCGCGGGCAAGGCGAAAACTCCCGCAGCCGAAGTGGCCGGTGATCAGGAAACCGGTGCATCAGAGGAATCGATACGTCCTGCTACGCCAGCTGGCGGCGCATCCGGCGTCGCTTTGGATTCCGTCCCGACAAAGTCGACGGTGACCGAGGCCGCGTCCGAAGCGAGCATCGAGCAACGGCAGCGCCTCGATTTGCAGAAAACCCGTGCTGACGCCATGCCGCCGACCCCACCAGAATCGAGCGCCGATGAATTCCGCCTGAGCGACAGAGCCATTCTGCAGCGCGCCGAAGACATGGTTCGTATGCAGAACGATAACGACAGGCCGACCGGGACGCACAGTGCCTCGGAAGATGCGCTGGCGAGTGATGTGGCTGCCCGTGGTGCCGCTGCGCCGGTCCGCGAGAACGAGGGCTGTGACGAATCCGCCAGGGACACTCCTGAATCCTGGCTCGAGTGCATCGCGATGCTCGAGAAAGCAGGTCGGGCAGACGAAGCTGATCGGCAACGGGAAATGTTGCGCCAGATTTTCCCCGACCTCGACAGTCGCTGAGTCTCGGTATCTCACAAGTGCCGCGTGAAGCGGGCGATGTTAAAATCATTATCCGCGCAATGCTAATTCGTTGTGATCACCCAGGAAAACTAAGATGAAGTCACCAGTTCGCGTCACAATCACTGGGGCTGCCGGCCAGATTGGCTATCAGCTCGCCTTTCGTATCGCCTCGGGCCAGATGCTTGGTCCTGATCAACCCGTCGTATTACAGCTTCTCGAAATTCCGCCGGCGTTGCCCGCGCTGGGTGGCGTTGTTATGGAGCTCGACGACTGCGCATTTACGACGCTCGCAGGTGTCGTCGCTACCGACGATCCCGACGTGGCGTTCAAAGACAGCGACTATGCCCTGCTCGTTGGCGCGCGCCCGCGTGGACCCGGCATGGAACGCAAGGACCTGCTCGAGGCCAACGCCGCGATTTTCTCGGTGCAGGGCAAGGCGATAAACTCGCACGCAAGTCGCGATATCCGTGTGCTGGTCGTCGGCAACCCGGCCAATACCAACGCACTGATCACGCAAAGCAATGCGCCGGACATAGATCCCGGTAATTTCACAGCAATGACGCGCCTCGACCATAACCGGGCAATTGCTCAGCTTGCGACCAAGACCGCCAGCCATGTCAGCGACATTCGCCGCATGACGATCTGGGGCAACCACTCAGCAACCCAGTACCCGGATATTCATCACGCGTCGGTTAAGGGCCAGAATGCCGCCGGCCTTGTCGATCAGGCCTGGTTGACGAATGATTTCATCCCGCTGGTGCAGCAACGTGGCGCGGCAATCATCGCCGCTCGCGGCGCTTCCTCAGCAGCGTCCGCAGCGTCTGCCGCAATCGATCACATGCACGACTGGATATTGGGAACTCCCGCTGACGACTGGGTCAGCATGGCGATTCCTGCTGATGGCAGCTATGGAATCGAGCCCGGCGTTGTTTACTCCTGTCCAGTACGTTGTGATGGCGGCAACTATGAAATCGTACAGGGTCTCGAGATCAGCGATTTCAGTCGTGAACGCATGGATGCAACCGAGGCCGAACTCCGTGAGGAGCGAGCTGCGATTGCGGAATTGCTCTGATGTGACATCGCGCATGGCAGACCCTGCATTGCGGTGATAGGGTCTGCCATGGCAGTCCACCTGCCCTGAGGTAAAGTCGTGTCTAGTTTTCTCATAAGTTTTGGTTGGCTGCTGCTTTTCATCGGCGGCGGCATCTATCTTGCGTATCAGCGCATCGATTTGCGCACATCGACGATCGCGGCCGGCCTGGCACTGCTTGCCTACACTGTATTCGGTAATGCGTGGTGGCTCTGGCTGATCGTCCTGTGGGCCATGTTTGGTCTGATGATCATCCCGAATCTCATCGAGCTGCGCCGCGAGAAGATTACCAGGCCCTTACTGAACATCTATCGCAAGATGTTGCCGTCGATGTCGAATACCGAGCGCGAAGCACTCGAAGCGGGCAGCGTATGGTGGGACGGTGAGCTGTTTTCGGGAATGCCCGAATGGGATCGCCTGATGTCGTTCCCGGCGCCGCAGTTGTCCGAAGAAGAGCAGGCGTTTTTTGACGGCCCCTGCGAAGAACTGTGCAGGATGCTCGACGACTGGGATATTTGTCACGAGCGGGCTGACATGCCTAAGGCGGTCTGGGACTTCATCATCGAGCACCGCTTTTTCGCCATGATTATACCGAAGCGATATGGCGGACTGGAGTTCTCTGCGTATGCCAATGCGATGGTGATCGCCAAGCTTGCCGGACGCAGCGCGACAGCATCGTCGACGATCGGCGTGCCAAATTCACTGGGACCCGCTGAGCTCCTGTTGCATTACGGTACTGAAGAGCAGAAAGACCACTACCTGCCGGGGCTGGCGGCAGGCACCGAGATTCCGTGCTTTGCGCTGACATCGCCAGAGGCCGGTTCGGACGCGGCCGCACTGATCGATAACGGTGTGGTCTGCAAGGGCGAGTGGAATGGCAAGACCATAGTCGGCATCCGACTGAATTGGAGCAAGCGCTACATCACACTCGCGCCCGTCGCAACGGTGCTCGGTCTTGCATTCAAACTGTACGACCCGGACCACCTGATTGGGGACAAGGACGAGTACGGCATCACGGCGGCGTTGATTCCGACGAATATCCCGGGCGTCGAGGTCGGGAGACGTCACCATCCGTTATCGATCCCGTTTCTGAATGGCCCTACCATCGGCAAAGATGTCTTCGTGCCACTTGACGTCATCATCGGCGGCCAGGAGATGGCCGGAAAAGGCTGGAAGATGCTCGTCGAGCTGCTGTCAGTCGGCCGGGCTATCACCCTGCCGTCGACGGCGTGCGGTGGCGGCCAGTCCGCCAGTTACGCAACCGGGGCATACGCCAGAATTCGAAAGCAATTCAATATGCCGATCGCCAATTTTGAAGGCGTGGGAGAAGCATTGACGCGTATCGGCGGCAGCACCTACATAATGAATGCCGCGGTATCTGTAACGGCAGGCGCGATTGATCAGGGCGAGAAACCCGCGGTGCCATCCGCGATCCTCAAGTATCACTGCACCGAACTCGGCCGCAAGGTGGCCAATGACGCAATGGATGTTCACGGCGGCAAGGCGGTCATGATGGGGCCAAATAATTATATTGGCCGAAGCTTCATGGCGACGCCCATCGCTATTACGGTCGAAGGCGCCAATATCCTGACACGCAGCCTGATTATTTATGGCCAGGGTGCGATTCGCTGTCACCCATTCGTCCTGCCCGAGATGCAGGCCGCTGCCGACGAGGATACCGACAGGGGGCTCATCGAGTTCGACAAGGCACTGTTTGGCCATATCGGCTATGCCATCAGCAATCTGGCGCGATCTTTTTTCCTTGCACTGACACATGCCAAGTTCAGTCGGGTGCCACTGAACACACCGACGCGACGTTATTATCAAAACATCAACCGCTACAGCGCAGCATTTGCGCTTGCGTCCGACTTCGCGATGCTGACGCTGGGCGGAGGCCTGAAAAAACGCGAGCTGCTGTCAGCCCGCCTCGGCGATGTGCTCAGCTCGATGTACCTCGCATCGACCGTTCTGAAACATTTTGAAAACCAGGGACGTCGTGCTACGGACTTACCGTTAGTCGAGTGGTCGGTCCGCACCTTGATGTATCAGGCGCAGGAATCACTGCACGCATTCCTGCGTAATTTCCCGAATCGTTGGGTTGCCGCTTTCTTGCGCGTGTTCATATTCCCGCGCGGCCGAACCTACTCGGCACCATCGGATGATCTCAGCCAGAAGGTTGTTGAGCTGATGACTCGTTCTGGTGAGGCGCGTGAGCGACTGAGTCACGAGGCCTATACCACGCTCGAACCCGGCAACCCGATGGGACAGCTGCAGGAGGCCCTCGAGCTGGCCGAGAAATTTGCACCGATGGAACGGCGGCTCAAGCAGGCCTTGCGAGAGGGGCTGATCCAGTCGGATTATCTGGGCCTGCAGATCGAGGAAGCGGAACGCGCCGGGGTGATTGTGAAGAAAGAGGCCGAGGAGTTGCGCGTCTATCATGATAAGGTGGCCGCAATTCTTGCTGTCGATGACTTCGCACCCGAAGAATTGCGCAGGACCGGCGCCGTCGAAACGACCGGACCAATCCCGGCAGCGGACAAGACGAAGAAAAAGGCGAGCAAGAGAGCAGCCAGCAAAAAGAAATCAGCACGCAAGAAAACATCGAATAAAGCCAAATAGCCCATGACAAGCGAATCCGGACCGATCTATGAAGTGACATTCTTCGTAGACCCGGAAGTCGCTGGTGACTGTGATGCCTGGCTGGAAGAACATGTCCGCAGCATGCTGCGAGAACCCGGCATTGTCGATTGCAGTGTATTTGCGCTGCCGAACGACCCGCAAGGACGGGTCCGACGCGTCTGCCTGCACGTCCTGGCGAGTGATGAGGCTCTCGATCAGTTCCTGGAGGGCGCGGGCACCGACATCGAGGCGGAACTGCAATTGCAGCTGGGTGAGCAAATCTCTGTCAGCGGCCGCTTGCTGCGCGAAGATCACGCGCCTTTCCTCGCGCCCGAGTCGTCACCCGACTGTTTGAACTGCGGCGCCCGGCTAAGAGGGCAGTACTGCGGCACTTGCGGGCAACGCTCCCGCAGCCGTCTGATCAGCTTGTGGGAACTCATTTCCGATGCGTTCGGCGATCTTTTCGAACTCGACTCCCGCCTCTGGCAGACACTGATACCGCTGATGTTTCGGCCGGGCAGGCTGACCCATGATTATTTGCAGGGACGCCGCGCACGCTACATGCCGCCGTTTCGCATGTACCTGGTTCTCAGCCTGTTCTTTTTTGTGGTCGCGTTCTTCGATCCACGCGAGGAACTGAGCCTGTTATTCGAGTCGGACCCGCCCACAAGCCATGACGAGGTCGGCAGCGTCGCCGGGGAGCAGGCTCAGGAGATTCTCAACGACATCATTGAGCACGGCGGCGAGGATGCATTACCTGCGCAGGTCGACGATCATGAGGAGGGCCTGCGGCTTGTTTTCGAGGATAATGAGATCGGGTCGGCGGATGAATGCAACGTCGACGAATCCGATGTCGCGGACATGCCGGCGTGGCTGGCACGGCGCCTGTCACCCGAGCGCCTGAATCATATCTGCGAACGCATTTTCGACGACGACGGTCGCGCGCTGGCCGACAATCTGCTCGACAATGTGCCGGCCGCATTGATCATTCTGCTGCCGCTGATGGCCTTCGTGCTCAAAGCCCTTTATCCCTTGTCGAAACGTTACTACGTCGAGCATTTGTTGTTCTTCGTGCATTTTCACGCATTTTTCTTCCTGATTCTCACATTGCAGATTCTGTTCCTGCGCATTACGGCACTCCTGCATGTTCCCGAAGCCATACGGGCACTGGCCGTCGTTGTCGCCGCATTCTATGTACCCGTGTACCTGTTTGTTGCCATGCGCCGGGTCTATGGTCAGGGCCGCCTCATTACCTTCCTGAAATATGTCGTGCTCGTCATCGCCTATGCGATGGGCTTCACGGCGACGATGCTCGGTGCGCTCGCAATCGCAGCATTTTCGATCTGATCTGCCCGAAAAGGGTATGATTCGGCTTGTGCACAACCACCAGTTAGCCTGCCCGGCAGGCCGGAATTCCGTACATGAAACCAAAACACCTGCATTCGATAATTACGGGCATCGCGGCGATTATTGTGACAGCCGCGTGCAACCCCAACGATGCGGCCGATGACGCGACCGTCGTTGCCGACGGGTCGACCGCGGCCGTGCAGCCCGCGAGCAGCCAGCCTGTAAGCCTGCCGCGTACGCCTTCTCCTGCAGGCGCCCGCGTATTTTTCATAACGCCGGGCGACGGCGACACGGTGCCAAATCCGATCACCCTCGAGTTTGGCATCGAGGGCATGAGCGTGGTTGCGGCTGGCATCAGCGCGGCGCATTCGGGTCACCACCACCTGCTCGTGGACACGGACATGCCGGATTTGAACCTGCCGATACCGGCGGATGCAAATCATATTCATTTCGGCGACGCCAGCACCTCGACCGAGCTGACTTTGGCGCCGGGGCCGCACACTTTGCGATTATTGCTTGCCGACCACCTGCATATGCCCCACGATCCGCCCGTAGTTTCGGATCCGATCACGATTACGGTTCAATAGATGGTTGAGTGGGCGGCCTTGTGGCACTAGAATTCCGAGGCTACTGACGATCCTGACCATGAATCAATACAACGACAAAAAGAGCATCGGTATAAGCGGCCTCGCCGCTTACGTCCCGCCGTACCGGGTCTGGCTGGAGGACTGGTGTGACTGGACCGATAACCAGTGGCCCAAGATCCGCGAAGTGGTCGGCAGGAGTTTCCGCGTGCGCGGACCGGATCAAAGTGTCTATACGATGGCGGCGACAGCGGTTATGCGCCTTATCGAGCAATACGACGTCGATCCGACTCGAATCAAGTTCCTCGGCCTCGGCACAGAATCAAGCACCGATAACTCGGCCGGTGCGATCATCGTCAAAGGCATGGTGGACCGCGCGCTCGAGGCGCGCGGCAAACCACCGATTGCCAGGAGCTGTGAAGTCCCGGAGTTCAAGCACGCTTGTCTTGGCGGCGTTTACGGCATGAAAGGCGCCATTCGCCATCTCGCGCTTGACGGTGCAGGCGGACAGGCGATTGTTGTTTGTGCCGACATCGCCGAATACGCGCGCGGTTCCAGCGGCGAGCCCACCCAGGGCGCCGGCGCGGTTGCGATGCTACTCGAAGAAAATCCGACACTCGCGATTGTTGATTTGCCGGCATCGGGATCCGCATCAGATTACCGCATCATGGATTTTCGCAAACCGATGTCACGCTTTTGCGGCCAGGATCGCTCACAGACGCATCAGGTTCAGGACTTTCCCGTATTCAACGGCAAGTACTCAACAACCTGCTACATCGACGAGACCTTGCACGCCTTGCATGACATGTATGAGAAGCGAAATTTGAATCCGGCTGACTACATGCGCTCGCTGAAGACCGTGTTTCTGCATCGTCCTTATCGACGCATGCCCGAGACGGGTTGGGCCGTCTCGTACCTGTTCGCCATGAGCCACGGCAATGCCGAGGACCGGGCCGAACTGGCATCGTATTGCTATGAAGCGAACATCGAACCCGAAAAACTCGCGGCGGAGATGCTCAGCAAGCCACAGGTATCCGCACTGGCTGATCCGGAGCGTGTGCAGTTTGAGGCATTTCCGCTGACTATGGCGGTACTTCGGGTGTTTCGCGAGTCACGCCACTATCGACGCGAAATTCTCGACAAGCTCGCCCTGGGCAGCGACTCCATGCTTGACCTTGGGAATCTTTACACGGCCGCCTTGCCTGCATGGATGGCTGCCGGTTTTGAGCAGGCCCTCGATGAAGGATCATTGTCAGTCGGCGAAGAAGTTCTGACACTGGGCTATGGCAGCGGTGACGCAGCTGAGGTCATTCCCTTCTTCATGGCAGAGGGCTGGCGCGAGGCTACCGCCGCAATCGGCTTTGGCGATGTCATGCAGTTTGCGGTGGATCTTGATCGGGATCAGTACGTCGCATTGCACGACGGCCGCCGCGCGAACAATCTGGACTACGTACCACAGAATGAATTTGTGATCGATTATGTCGGCAAGCACGCAGAGCGGCACTTCAGCGACCTCGGAATCGAGTATTACCGTTACGTAGGCTAGGACCGGCAGTATTTCCCAAGCTGCTGCCGATAATCAGCCGACAGAGCCTGCCACTCCATCCTCAGCCACGGAGTGAAAGTCGCCGGTGACGCGGCAAGCTCCTTGACCAACTCGTCTGGCCGCACAAACCGGACCGCCGCAATCTCGTTCGCATTCGGCGTGAAATCATCACCGACCCTTCCCAGGTACACATGACATAGTTCGTTTTCGGAACCTGCGTCGCCAAATTCGGCCTCGTAGGCGAACTTGTAGACGAACTGCAACGAGGTTTCGATGTTCAGCTCATCGCGTAATCGCCGCCGCGTCGCGATGGCCATTGATTCGCCTCGCCGCGGATGGCTGCAGCAACTGTTTGACCAGAAACCCGGCCAGAGACGCTTTGATGTGCTGCGTTGCTGTAACAGCAAATCGCCCTCTGTATTGAACAGAAACAGCGAAAACGCCCGATGCAAAACGCCGCCGCCGTCGTGACACATGGCTTTCGAAAGGAATCCCGTTTCCCGATCATCGGCATCAACGAGGATCAACTCTTCCGCTTCCGACGACACGATTCTGTGTTCACTGTCCAATTCTGTTTTCCCTTCGCTAAACAAGAGTAATGGTCTCAAATCCGGCTGCCCTGAATGCGCGGCTGACCTTGCCAGGCGATTCAGGACACAGCGCGACGACCGAACCGCCGCCACCACCGCCTGTCACTTTGGCGCCGACAGCTCCCGCCGCCCGCGCAATGGCAACCATGCTGTCCAGCTCGGCTGTCGACACCTCAATGGCATGCAGCAGGCCATGACACATATTCATGTGCATGCCGAGTGCGGCATAGTCGCACCTGGCCAATGCCTCCGCGCCAGCCTGGCTCAGGGAGTCGATCTCATCAAATATGGCGTCGTAGTGCACGGAACACCGCATGTATCGCTCCCGAACGCCCGCAACCTGCTCCCTGGTCAGCCCGGGACGGCTGCTGCAGGCAACGATGATCGGCGGAGCTTCTGCGAGCTTCAGTGTCTCAAACTCCAGTGAACCGGCATTACGAAACAGCATGGGTTCACCAAACGTCGCGATCGTGTTGTCGATTCCAGACGGAGTGCCATGCGCGAGCTTCTCGCATTCGAAAGCGACGGCATTGATCTTCACATCGTCAAGACCGAGCGCGAGTTCAGTGTTGAATGCTCGCGTAATTGCGACTGCGAATGCCGCGGAGGAACCGAGACCCATTGCACGCGGCAACCTCGAATGGACGCGTATGGAGTAGCGCGAATCGGCAATCCCGAGCTCATCTTGAATCAGGGCAATGACAGCCCCGATGCTCGTGTCATCTTCAGCCGATATCTTCCGCCTGACCCCCCACGCAGGAATGCTGATGGTCGAATCCGAAACGCTGGCTGAAAGATCGACCGCCACGGCGTCAGCGATCGGCAAGGCGAGCGCGTGTTTGCCGTATACGACCGCGTGTTCCCCCAGCAATATGACCTTGCCGGCGGCCGTTCCTGCCTGTGCCTCCGCCACGGTCTGTGACTGCTTATCCGCCAGTATCTCGGCTGCTTTCCATACCTTGATGTCGCCCGACTCGACGAGTTCGCTCACAACATCATCGAATAATTCGTCGGGAACCTTGGCGCTTGACGCGACACTGCGTGCATGCAGCTTCATATGGCCCCGCTGAATACCGCTGGTCGCCAGAGCCCGCAGCGCTGCGAAATTCTGCGCCAGGCCAACCGCGGCCATCAGTTCCGCGAGCTCACGTGCGGCGGTTACGCCCGTTACACGCAGGCCGAACGAGGCGCCGGGATTTGCGTCGAGGTTTCCGCCAACCGTGCCTACCTTGAGCGGCATCGTGAGCGTGCCGATGAGATCACCGTTATCGTCCGCCGACCAGGTGGCGAGTGGCCTGTAACGTCCCGTAGACGCAGCGAAAGCGTGTGCGCCAGCCTCGATCGCCCGCCAGTCATTGCCCGTTGCAATCGCCAGTGGATCGATGCCGTTCATGATGCCCTTGTTATGCGTTGCCGCTCTGTGGGCATCGACGGTTGCTATGTCGCTCGCCATCACGATTCGATCGCGCACCGTTGCCGCATCGAACTTGCCACTCGCCAGGTCGTCGAGCGCATATCGCACACGCGATGTGACGAGCGCGCGATCCGCGAGATTAGACAGTATTCGCAGCGCAATATTGCCGTCGCACAAAGCGGCAAGCCGCGGCGCCACGGCCTCGCAGATCGTATTGACGAGATTGGCACCCATTGCATCGCAGGTATCTGCCAGAAGGTGCACGGCAATGACGTCGACCCCGCGCGGCAATTCGATACGGTGCAACTCAATGTCACGCACGCCTCCGCCACGCCGGGCCAGGCGCGGATGCACCGCATTGCACAAACTGAGCAGTTCGTCCCTGGCTGCCGTTATTCGCCCGAGCGCCGCCGCGACATCATTCACATCGCACACGTGAATCTGGCCAACGAGCAGCGACTCTGACGCGTGTGACGTGAAACCGCCGGTCGCACGCGCCATTCGGGCCGCATTGCTCGTTGCGGCAACGATAGACGGCTCTTCTACGACCATGGGCACAATGTAATCGCGGCCATTGACGACGAAGTTCGGTGCGATCGCGAGCGGCATCGCAAATACGCCGATGACGTTTTCGATCATCCTGTCCGCGCACGCCGGCAACAACACGTGGCGTCCCTGATGCAGCAGTTCCGCATCGATATCCGACAACCAGCCAAGTCGCTGCAACTCGGCGATGCGTTCGGCAACACCCAGTCGGTAAAGACCCGTAATTCGCGAATCGGTCACTGTTTCTCTCTGACGACCTGCACACCGCTCGGGTCCAGGTTCATATTCAAGGCTCGGAAGCCGTGCGTTGCCGCTGTTTCGACAAAGGCCGCTACACTGGCTGCGTTATCGGCGAACACGACGCCAACATCGCCGCCGCCGGCACCACAGGGCTTGTAGACCAGGCCCGCTGCATCGGCAGAATCGGCTAATTCCGCATGGCCAGCATCGAATATGCCAAGCTCGTGGTCAATGCTGAATTCGCGCAATACCTTCGTGTAGTCCCGGAATTCGTGGAGAATGGCCTGTGCCGGACCCCGGCGCCAAACCTCTGCCATTCGCCGTGACGCATACATGAGCGCGGCACGCGACGCTAACGGCGTACGTGTGTCGAGATGTTCGAGTTTTTTGCCAGTGTCCGCCGCAACGCCACTCCACAACACTGCGTGCAACAGTCCGCCTGGCCAGCTCAGGCGCGGGCTGTTCACCGCACCTGTGCGGTAGTCAATCAGTCCTCCGGCGCTGCTGCAGGCAATGTCGATGCCGCTGCCGTAACCGCCTTGAAATTGCCCGTGCGCCGCGAATGCGATACTGCGCGCATCCGCATCTATCTGTGCGAATTCGACGAGTGCCGCTGCCAGCGCGACCGCCAAAGCCGCGCTCGATCCGATGCCAAGCTTGATGCCGCTGTCCGCGTCGACGAAACCGCCGGTATCGAGCAGCATCGCCGTGCCGCGGAGATCTGCCGGTTTCGCCGTTCGCCATACGCTGTCGACGAGCAGGAAATCGCTCCGTTTCGACAGCCACTCGAGTTCACCATCGACGTACCGGAAGCTGCCGCATTCAGCGGAAACTCCGGGCGCCGAAACCGCGTGATGGTCTGCGCCAGTTGCCGTAATCGTCACAACCGCGCGCCGGTCAACGGCCATGCAAATGGCCGGCGCACCATCGAGAACCGCATACTCGCCGCAGAGAACGAGCTTTCCGGGCGCGCTTGCCGATATCGTCATGGCCGAATTCGCGTCAGTCATCGTCAATCAGCGAGGCACCGCCGCCGAGTCCGCTTGCGAGGATGTCTGCGACGCCGCCGATCGCGCCAAAAGCACTTCGAACCTTCGACTCGTCGGCTACTTCACATATCGCTTTGACCTGCGGTCCGGCATCGATCGTAAAAAAAACCGCGACTCCCTGAGATTGCAGTTCGCGAACCGCCTGCATGCACTCCAATGTCACGCTGTTCCAGTAGACGATCGGTGGTCGTGAGCCCCACATGACGGAGTGCATCTTCAAACAATTGTGCTCTGCAACGGACGCGAGTTTCGCGAAATCACGCGCAGCGATCGCATTTCTTGCTTCCGTCAGGTCCTGTGGCTGTTGCTCGATCCAGCGTGAGTAGAATGGCGACGTCTTGCGGCTGATCTCCATCGCCGCAGTGGAGCCAAGCGGCTTGGGCCCGGTCGCAGTGATTGCAACCACAACTCTGAGTGGCCAGTCTGCCGCGTTGCACAGGCAGTTGACCTTGATTTCATCGCCGGAATTTTCGAGCTCCGCGAATCCGCCATACAGCGAACGCGCCGCCGAACCGGATGCGCTCCCGGCGAGACTGGCCAGGCGCGCCGTATCCCGCCCCATGCCTGCCGCCGCGTCGGCAGCGACAACCAGGGCGGCGAAAGCGGAAGCCGACGATGCCAGACCCGCCGCGATTGGAAAGTTACTTTCACTGTCGATACGCGCCGGATGCCGCCGCGCGCCAGCGACGTTGTCGAGGCAGCGTTGGATGCGGGGCAGCATATCCTCATTCACACAGGCATTGACGATCAGGAGGTCGTCGCTCAAGGCGTCGTCAAACTCGACGCGCATTGTCGTGAACAAGTCGGCCAACGTAACTGATATCGAGCCGACCGCAGGGAGATTGCGATGTGAATCGCGTTTCCCCCAGTATTTGATCAGTGCGATGTTCGGCTGGGCTCTGGCGATTGCCGGCATGGGCTCAATTGACGCGTAAAAGGGACGCGAATTATAGCCTAGCCCGGCATAATTACGTGTACGCTAGATGCCCTTATTCAATGCAGCGGAGTCGTTGTTGTCAGTAGCGTTTGAAAAACGTATTGCGTATTACACCGAGCGAGTGGCTGAAAAGCTCGATTCGGTTTTGCCATCAGCCAGCCAACCCCCGAAACGCCTGCATGATGCAATGCGCTACGCCGTATTCAATGGCGGCAAACGCGTGCGACCATTATTGGTCTACGCGGCCGGTGAGTGCCTCGGTCTGGCGGAGTCGATTCTCGACGCTCCGGCAGCGGCCATCGAACTCATCCACGCTTTTTCGCTCGTGCACGATGACTTGCCGGCGATGGATGATGACGACCTGCGACGGGGCAAACCGACAGTGCATCGACAGTTCGACGAGGCAACGGCAATTCTCGCGGCAGATGCTTTGCAGCCGCTCGCTTTTAGCGTGTTGGCGGATATGCAGGATGTCGCTGCCACGACCAGGACCAAACTCGTCAAACTGGTTGCTGATGCGTGCGGATCGACAGGCATGACGGGCGGCCAGTCAATGGACCTTGCCGCCGAGGGAACCGCGATCAGCACCGATGAAATAGAGACAATGTACTCTCTCAAGACCGGCGCCTTGATCCACGCCTCGGTCGTCTCGGCCTCAATATTGTGCGAAAAGCTGTCGCCGGACCGCGCATCGGCCATTGACGCGTTCGGCCGCACGATTGGCGTCGCGTTTCAGATCAAGGACGACATCCTCGATGTAGAGGGCGAAACCCACGTCATCGGCAAGCGGACTGGTGCCGACCAACGGCTGGGTAAGGCGACTTACCCGGGCCTGATGGGTATCGACCACGCGCGCAGCCGCTGCGACAGCTTGTTGCGCAATGCACTTGAGCAACTGGACGACTTCGGCGCAGCAGCAGACTCATTGCGTTGGCTCGCCCGCTATATCGTCGAGCGCGGTAACTAGGATGACCCGCGCAGCACGCACGATCCTGCACGTCGACATGGATGCTTTTTACGCTTCCGTAGAACAACGGGACAATCCGGAATTGCGCGGTAAACCTGTTGTTGTAGGTGGTGGCAGCAATCGCGGCGTCGTTGCAGCCGCGAGCTACGAAGTGCGCAAATACGGCGTGCGCTCGGCGATGCCGATGGCCGATGCCCGGCGACGATGCCCGGACCTGATTCGCGTTACACCGCGGATGTCCCACTACCACTCTGTATCGAAACAGATATTTACCATCTTCAATGAGTTCACGCCAATCGTTGAGGGACTGTCGCTCGACGAAGCATTTCTTGACGTCACTGCGAGCACCAGTTTGCACGGCGCCGGCTCAAAGATCGCAGCTAACATAAAAAACATGATTCGTGACAGGACTGGCTTGACCGCTTCGGTCGGCGTCGCCGAGAACAAGCTCGTTGCCAAAATCGCATCAGATCTCGATAAACCGGATGGCCTGGTAATCATCACGGCGGCAAATTGCCGCGAACGGCTCGATCCACTGCCTGTTGCTGTGATCCCGGGCA
>Ga0224512_10000757_pt1 | contig 33184 bp, 23 predicted proteins | sample SF_May12_sed_USG_4_FD_169103 | JGI IMG/M metagenome (GOLD analysis project Ga0224512, IMG submission 169103) | Sediment microbial communities from San Francisco Bay, California, United States - SF_May12_sed_USGS_13 | ecosystem: Environmental > Aquatic > Marine > Sediment | place: USA... | reverse complement strand
CCTGTCCACCGGTCCAAACATGATTTCCGATGAATCCGTCGATGTACCCATTCTCGGTCGCATCGTTGATCCGCGCGAGCGTCCACCCCGAACCAAGCCCCTCGCAAATCGTTTCTGCCGCACTCACCGAAAGCGATTTTTCGCACAGGAGATATTCGGTCGTCGTCGAGCCCATCTGGCTATGCCACTCGAAATTGTCTGCGCAGGAAGGCGTGCAGGTCGACGACGGGTCTCCGGCGCAGGTGTACCCCGGCTCGACCTGACACGTGGAGCTGCATCCGTCGCCACCCAGCGCGTTCCCGTCGTCACATTCTTCTCCGAGCCAAATCCGAGCGTCCCCGCACGTGGGAGGGCCCTCGAGGGTGCACGTCGCACTACAGCCATCGCCATCTTGGATATTGCCGTCGTCGCACTCTTCTGGCGTCGCTACCGCGCCATTTCCGCAGATCGGCGGGCCCTCACAGATGAACCTCTCCTTGTCAGTGCATTTGCGGTCTTGCCAGAAGCCGCCGTTCTCTTGTCGTAAGCAGTCTTCATCTGCTCCTGCGTTTGGCTCGCCCGACTTCCAGTTGGTGTAGAGCCCACCGATCGGGGTTCCCGTTTCGTCGCCTTGCCAAAACTGAACCCCGTCACGCCAGCGCCATACGCCTTCGACGGCCTCATCGTGTCCGCCGATCCAAAGGTGATCGCCGATGAGGCCGTCGACGTACCCGTTCTCGGTCGCATCCTCGATACGCGCGAGCGTCCACCCGGAACCAAGCCCCTCACAAATCGTCTTGGCGTTGCTCGTAGTATGCGATGTATCGCACAGGAGATACTCGGTCGTCGTCGAGCCCATCTGGCTGTGCCACTGTAAGTCTCCTGGCGCACAGATAGCCGTGCAGGTTGACGACGGGTCTCCGGTGCAGGTGAACCCTGGCTCGATCCCACAAATGGCGCTGCACCCGTCACCATCCAGCGCGTTCCCGTCGTCGCATTCCTCTCCGAGCCAAACCCGACCGTCCCCGCACGTGGGAGGGCTCTCGAGGGTGCACGTCGCACTACAGCCATCGCCATCCGCGGTATTGCCGTCGTCGCACTCTTCGGGCATCGCCACCGCGCCATTTCCGCAGATCGGCGGGCCCTCGCATACGAACTTCTCGTTGTCGCTGCACTTCTTGTCTTGCCACAAGCCGCCGTCCTCTTGTCGCGTGCAGTCCTCATCGGCTCCTGCGTTGGGCTCGCCCGACTTCCAGTTGGTATAGAGCCCACCGACGGGTGTTCCCGTTTCGTCGCCTTGCCAGAACTGAACTCCGTCACGCCAGCGCCATGCGCCCTCGACGGCCTCATCCTGTCCACCGGTCCAAACATGATTTCCGATGAATCCGTCGATGTACGCGTTCTCGGTCGCATCATTGATCCGCGTCAGCGTCCACCCCGCACCAAGCCCCTCACAAATCGTCTCTGCCGCACTCACCGAAAGCGATTTTTCGCACAGGAGATATTCGGTCGTCGTCGAGCCCATCTGGCTGCGCCACGCGAAATTGTCTTCGCAGGAAGACGTGCAGATCGACGGTTCTCCGGTGCATGCGTACCCTGGCTCGATCTCACACGTCGAGTTGCACCCGTCGCCACCCACTGTGCCCCCGTCGTCGCATGCCTCTCCGAGCCAGATCCGACCATCCCCGCACGGCGGAGGGCCCTCGAGAGTGCACGTCGCGCTACAGCCATCACCATCCGTGGTATTGCCGTCGTCGCACTCTTCTCCTGCGCCTCTGACGCCGTTGCCGCAGATCGGTGGCCCTTCACACACGTAGCGTTCGGTGTCGGCGCATTGTCGGTCTTCCCAGGTCCCGTCACCCTTCATCCGCGTGCAGTCTTCATCTCCTCCTGCGTTGGGCTGGCCCCCGCTCCAGTTGTTGTACAAGCCACCCACGGGCGTTCCGTTTTCGTCGCCTTGCCAAAACTGATCCCCGTCGCGCCAGCGCCACTCACCGTCGACGGCCTGGTCATCGCCCCCGATCCAGAGGTCGCCGCCCCCTAGGCCCCTGATGAACGCGTCTTCAACGCTGTCGTCGACGCGTGTCAGTGTCCAACCGGCTCCGGCGGTCGCGCAGTCTGCGTCTGCGGCGCCCCAATTCGCGTCGGTCCCACAGTAGAGATACTCCGAGGTACCGAAGGCGCCGCGCGTGCCGCCCCCGCTACATTGGGCGGACGCATCCGCATGCCACGACACGGCAAATGCACACAAAGCGCTGGCAACCCATCCAGCCCTCATCGCGGGTCCTTATATGCGGGGCTCCTCATATATGGAGTGTAAGCAATTCTACTAATACTGTGCAACTACAATAATAACGGAAATGGATCTCCGGATGGCCTGGGTTGCCAAGCGGGGCAATCGATCTCTCCCGCGTTCGCGGGATCCTCTGTCTCTAGAGCCTTGCAATTCTAGCCACAGGGTGCAAATCCGTTGTTGATATAATCAGCCGTCCAAAGAGGCTAGCTTAGCGCAGCGCGGGACTGGCGACGGCGCGATGAGACCCACAGACCGGCGACCAAGACGAGGAGCCCAAACCACGGGTCGGCCCCTCGTTCGGGCCCGATTTGGCAGCCGGAGCTCCCCCAACTCGCCTCATCTCCTTGGCCCGCGACCGGCTCACCGCTCGCGCTCGGATCGTTCAAGTCCCGATCGGCTTTAGGTGCGCGGAGGCGAAGCGCTGGATCCCCAAGGAGCGCATAGACCCGGTGCAACTGCACGGGAGCCTCCGAGGCGGCGCGATGGCCCCGGAGCACTGCTTCGCCGATGGTTTCGGCATCGGAGGCAAAGGCGGCCGCTGTGAGCTCAGTTCGAAGCGCGTCGGTGTCGTGGTGATTGGACCAGCCGGTGGCGCTGAAGACCGCGGGGCTTATCCCCCGGACGATCAAGTCGTGGCCCAGCGCGAGGAAACCAGGGATATCGAACCGCGCGATGTTGCAGGTCCAGCCGAGGATGACGGGGCTGCTATTCGCGCTCAGGGTCGGCACGTCGGTGGTGGTGAGCAAGCCCTCGTTGGCCAACCGATCGAGGCCTCCGTGCCCGATGAAGCTCACCCAGCTGAGTGAGTCTTCCCACAAGGCGAAGAGCCGAGCGCGGGCCTCCTGGAGCGTCTCTTGATCGAGGTCGATCTCGTGGATCCGCTCGAACGGCAACGAGGTGCGTAAGAGTCGAGTCGCATGCGCAAACTCGCGCATCTCGGAATCATCGGAGGCGACGAGCACATCCATGTCGGCATGGTCGGCTTCAAACCGACGCGTGGCCTCGAGGACTTGCGCGAGCTCGTCGCCATTGGTGACCGGTAGTCGTCCGACCGCGATTTCGGGCACACCGTCGTCCCCGACGACATCGCCCAACATGGAATCCGAAGCGAAAAGACCGCCGTCGGTCTGAGCGTACATCGGCGGCACCCAATTGCCGCCTAGGCCGCCCAAGTCTCGATAGTCGAACGTACCGAGTCCCACCAACGCGGCAAAGCGTGGCGGGCTCGCCCAGGTCTCCCAGGCATGCGCAAGGAACGACCGGACCGCGGCGGGGTCTGAGACTCCCCCTGCGAACGCCCAGTAGACATCTTCGATGTCGACCAGCAACACACGATAGCCGTCCGCTTCTCGAAGTTCGGCCAAGCCTTTTGCCGCTTCGACGAGATGGGAGGCCGCCACGATGATGTAGTCTTCGTCATGATTGGCCTCTCGAAGCGTCGACGCGAAATGCGGGCGTACCTCGATCGGCGAGCGCACGGCCCCCGGGCCGGCGGCCAGGAACCGAGTTGCCGCATCGGCTCCGGTAAAGCTCAAGCGGTAGGTCTCTCCGTCGGCGATGAGCGGGGTCTCGCCATAGGCCACTGGGGAGTCCGCATCGCTGATGTCGTAGAGAAGCACGTTGTCTTCGGTGAAGCCGGTGACCGTGTGCACGCCGTCGACACTCGCCCCAAACTCAAACGACATCCCCTCCGCGCGTGCTTCTCGCACATAGTCGACCTCGACCGTGTCGACGTACACGACCGGAAGCGCTTCGCCAAGGACGTGCTGTGCGATCACGAGCTCGTTGTCGGCCGTCGCGGCCACACCGTCGAGCGGCACCTCCAACACATGGGACGTGCGCCCGAAAAGATCGAAGGTCCCGAGGCTTTGACCGTTCCACCGAAGCTCGACTTGATGGGCCTGCTCGGGATGGTCGGTGGCGCCGTGCACGAATACGCGAAGCGCCACCGCAGACGGCGTCGCCAGCGACGGAAGCGCCACCGGAATCGTGACCTCGGCCGCTGAGGTCAGCGCATGCCAGAAATAAAAGTCCTTGCGCGGGTCGGGATTGCCCGTGAGCCCCGGAAACACGTTCTCCTCGAACCGCGCGGTCTCGACAAACGAGTGCGGCGCTTCCTGGCCGGCAGGCACGAGCTCACGCGTCTCCATGAGCACCCCAGGACCAACCGACAACAGATATCGTTTGAGGAGCGTGAACGGCGAGCGGGAGTCGTCGGCCACGAAGCGGATGCCCGCACCCCCCGCGACCGACTGCCAGGGCACCGACACGTCGGCGAGACGAAGGTCGAGGCCACCCTCTCGGATCAACGCTGCCACGTCCCCCACGGGAAGCCCCAGCCCTTCCGAGACTTCGTCGGCGCTGACCTCGATCACACCCGAAGCATCGACGGCGAGCTCGACCGCATCCGGAGAGTCCCCACTCTTCGTCTGGAATGCAGCGCTCGATTCGGCCGGCCATTCGCGACGCAGCCGTCGAAGCGGGACCTTCCGGGCAATGCGGCCCGAGCGCCCCACCCAAAGTCGAGACGGATGACTCGCCGATGCTGGATCCAACGAGCGGACGAACGGCCCGTGACGGACGCTTCCCCCCGCCACGGTGCGCTCCTCGAGCAGGTAGGTGACCTCGGCACCCCGTGCTAACTCGTCGCGTGCGAAATAGGTACCGCCGTGCAGCTCTCCGTTGGGCGCCGCGGCGAGCTCCTCGACGAAGCGTGGAGCTCCGCCGGCTACGATCCGCCACAGGCGAAATCCGACCACACCGACCTCGGTTGTGGTCTCCCAAGTGACGATCGCCCCGCGACCACTCTTGACCACATCGAACCGACTGATCGACGCGTAGGTCACGGTCTCGCAGCTCGTCAGCCACTCGGATGTACCCGGGACTTCCTCGACGCAGGTATCGGTTCCGCCACCGCCATCCAAAGGGTCTGTGCCATCGCCGCCGCTCAGTGAATCATTGCCGCCACCTCCGTTGAGAACGTCATCGCCGTCCTCGCCGCTCAAGAAATCGGGTCCGCCGCCTCCATCGATCGTGTCGTTCCCGGCGCCGCCATTGAGGCTGTCCGTGCCCGACGAGCCGTCGACTATATCGTCGCCGTCGCCACCATTGATGAAATCGTCGCCCGCGCCGCCATCGAGCGCATCGTTGCCTGCCTCACCGAAAATGCTGTCGTGGCCCCCGGCGCCGTCGACGACGTCGGCGCCACTGCCGGCGCAGATGTAGTCGTCGCCGTTGCGGCCGTCGATGTCATCGTCGCCGCCGTACCCGAACATGCAGTCGACGCCGTTGGTGCCCCGAAGAGTGTCCCCCGCAGCGGTCCCCCCGATGTAGTTCGAGCCCGCCGGGCACACATCGGGTATCCCGTTCATGTCGACGTCGGCGGTCGAGCACTGCGCGTACGCCCCGGCTGGCCACGACAGAGCGAGTGCCCACAACGCCAAGGCAGGCGCGCTATCCCTCATCTGCGGGATCCCCCATCTCTAGAGTGTCACGATTCTAGAAATAGGGTGCAAATCCGCTGGAAATATAATGCGGAGCTGCGCGAAAAACGGCTGTTCTGTCCAGTGTGAATGATGAACGAGGACCTCAGGTGTTCAGCACCTCGGAATCCGTCATCAGGAGCCGTGACCCGTTTCGACCAGTCTGTTCAGCAGTGGTCGGGGTCTAGCGATTCTTGGACGAGGGCAGCGAGTCATCGAGCGCGGGGCCTGGCTCACGCTCGAGAGCGGCGCGCGCTGGCGCCTCACCTCCGGCAAAAGGGCATCGGGGCGAGCTATCTACATCAAAACGGCCGACACTGCGGGGCACGCTTGAAATCGGCGCTATTCGTGCTGGGCCGGATCGCGGGCGCACCGCCGGGACGCGAACTGCGGCCTCCGGCGAGGGGCAGGCTGGTCTGCGAGCACCAGTTCTACGAGTGGCCCGCAGGTGGACGCGAGCGTGCACCTCGTGCGCGGGGCGCAAGGTCGCCGACACACCGATGCGAATCGGTGCCTGGGAAACAAGCTCGAAGCGGCACCGTTGAAGCAACGTTGCAAGGATCAGACCGAGCTCCATCATGGCGAAATGGTTTCCAATGCAAGCCCGCGGCCCAGCTCCAAACGGAAAGAATGCGAATCTCGGCATGTTCGCGGCGCGTTCGGGCGACCACCGATCGGGGTCGAACGTTTCGGGATTCGTAAAGACATGTGGATCGCGATGGGTGACCCATGGAGAGAACATCAGCGCCGAGCCCGCGGGCAGTGAATAACCGCCGAGCTCGGTTTCCTCGATGAGCACACGGGCCGTCATCCAGGCCGGCGGATAGAGCCGCAAAGCCTCCTTGATGACCTGCATCGTAAGAGCGAGTGACTCCAAATCAGAGGCAGTCGCACGACGTCCACCCAAGACCCCGTCGATCTCCTCCCGCACCCTCGTTTCGATCTCTGGGTGGCGTGCGAGAAGGTATAGGGTGTACATGAGGGTTAGACCCGTCGTTTCGTGACCGGCAATGAGCATGGTCATGCATTCATCGCGAACCTGCTTCTCGGACATGTGCTCGCCGTTTTCGTGCACGCCCAGAAGCAATGCGCTCAAGAGGTCTCCGCGGTCGTGGTTGTCTTTACGCCGTTCACCGATGATCCCTTCGACGACGGAGTCCATCTCCCGGCAGGCGCGAATGAACCGGAAATTCCTTGGAGATGGCCACCAATGGGGGAGTGCAATCGGGCTTGCAAATGCCTCGACGAAAAAGTCTCCGATCGCGTTCATCGAGCGGAACACGCTTTGGGCCTGACGGCGCAACGGTAGATCGAATAGCGCGTTTGAAACTGCTTCCAGCGCGATCTCTGCCATCTCTGCATGAAGCTCGACTGGCTGGCCTTCGGACCATTGGCTCAGCGTGCCGAGCGCCGCGTCGACCATCTTGTCGGCGTACAGCTCCACTCGCGCTGGAGTAAACGCATGCGCCATGAACTTTCGTTGACGACGCCACAGCGGGTTCTCGCTCGTCACGAGGCCATTGCCGAGAGCACGACGTATGAGATCGAACAAGCCATCGTCTTTGCGCATGCTACGGCTTCGGTGAACGAGGCCCTGTTGCACCAACTCGGGGGATGACACCAGATAAAATGGTCGAGAAAAGAGCCGCAACGTCGCGAGCGGTCCGTGTGAGGCCGCCTCGAGCAAGAAGCCGTGGGGATCGCGCCCGAACGCCAAGCAGTCCCCAATCAACGGGAGCTTCGCCGGCCCAGGTGGCCGGTGTGGCTTGACCCTCATAACTATTGATTCCCCCCTGGAACCGGCCTCATTGGCCCTCTCCACCAATCACCTTAGCCAGGCTGAAGGGGCGCAGGCACTCCCTCGTTCGAGGGATGCATCGAAAGAGCGAGAGCGCGCCAATCCGCTCACGACCGGCTTCTTCGTGATAGCGTGCACGGACTACATGTAATGCCCGCAAGCCCAGTACTCCACACCAACCGACATCCCCCGTTCGGTCCACCTCAGGAGGCCCTCACGTCCCAGGTGCTCCGCAAGCTCAACTACGAGGTTTCGCAGGAGCTCGGGCGCGGCCACGGCGGAACCGTGTACAGAGCGCTTCACATCCCCACCAAGATGGAGGTGGCCCTCAAGACCTTGAGGGGGTTCGACCCGGACGACCTCTACGATCTGAAGCGCGAGTTCCGAGCGCTTTGTGAGATCGATCACGAAAACCTCGCTCACATGTATGAGCTGGTGATCGAGGGCGCGCATTGCTTCTTCACGATGGAGTTGGTCGACGGACCCCATCTCACAGAATGGGTACGGCAAGGTACCCCACCGGGCGCGTGGCACTCCGAGATCTGTGATCGCCTTTGCGAGGCTCTTGCACAGTTGGCCGGCGTCCTGGAGGTCATGCACGGTCGCGGCTGGATCCACCGAGACGTCAAACCGAGCAACGTCCGTCTATCCACGGGTGGGCGGGTGGTGCTCCTCGACTTTGGTCTCATGGCGACCATTCGCGGCAAGCGCAACCGTGAGCATCCGGTGGCGGGAACTGTCGCCTACATGCCCCCTGAGGCTGTATGGACGACGGAGACCAGCGCGGCCGCGGATGTCTATTCCCTCGGCGTATTGGCCTACGAATGCGTGACGAGCTCCCGGCCGTTCGTAGGCACGGATTTAGTTCAGCTCGATCGCTTGAAGCGCCAAGGCTTGCCAACGTTCCCGGAGGGAACACCGGAGTGGCTCGAAAGACTGATTCGCCAAATGACCGATCCCGACCCGGAGGCGCGCCCCACGGCTTCCATGATATCGCGGGAGTTGAAAAAGCATTCCAGGACACGGATCTCCCGATTGCGGATCCGTCCTCCCATGGTCGGCAGAGAACGCAACGCGGAGGCGTTGATTCGGGCCTTTCGGCATTTGAGCCCGTCCGCGCCGACCGTCGTCCGCGTCTCGGGTCCGTCTGGAATCGGCAAAACGCACCTCGTGCGAAGCGTGCTCGAACGCATCGAGGAGGAGGCGGACGCCACGGTTCTACAGGGCAGGTGTTTGCCGGTGGCTACCCTCCCCCTGCCTGGCATCGATGGAATCGCCGATGCGCTAACCCAAGAGCTTCGCCGGCTCCCCCGCGAGCAGGTAGAAGGACTCGTACCGCGTAGAGCTGCCGACCTGCTCCAACTCTTTCCCGTGTTCGCCCGGGTGAAAGGGTTTAAAACGGCAGCTTCCCTAGAAGCCGCTGCGATCGACCTTCGCGAACGAAGGAGACATGGCTTGGCAGCTCTCAGCTCGGTGTTGAGAAAGCTCTCGAAGTTTCGCAAAGTCGTAGTTTGGATCGATGACTTCCAGTGGTGCGATCGCGACAGCGCCGCGTTCTGGGGAAGTCTGCTTCATGAACCGGTACCGTTGCTTTTGGTCACGACGGCACGTCAAATCGAATCGTGCCACGAGCTACTCGACTCGAGCGGGTTTACCGCCCTAGACCTGAACCTTGGATCTCTTTCTCGGGCTGAGATGTCGCGATTGATCCGCGAGGTGATGGGAGAGGCACCGACCAGGGTAATTTCCACGATCACCAGGGAGAGCCGGGGCAACCCGTTCCTCGCTTTGCAGATCGCTCAGCACGTCCAGGATCAAGCCTCGGAGTGGATACCTCACCGGTCCATGTCTTTGGCGGACGTGCTCCGCGAAAGGCTCGCAGACTTAGGTGAAGATGCACGTCGCATACTCGAAGCGTGTTGCATCGCGACGAGGCCCGTGACCCTAGCGACCCTTGCAACTGCAATGAACGTAGCGGCGCCTGCACGAGCAGCACAGGAGCTCCTCGGGGCGGGTCGACTCATCGAGCAAGTTCCGCTTGGTCCGATGATGCCCCTCGTGCCCTATCACGACGGGATCCGCGAAGCTCTGGTCGCCAATCTTGGTGCGCAGGCCGGGCGTGACCTGCATCTTGCTTTGGCCCAAACCCTGAGCGCGGACGCAAAAGCAGACCCCGTCGCGACGTTTTGGCACTGGCGTGGTGCGGGCAACGAAGACATGGCCAGAAAGTACGCCCTGCGCGCCGGCGATCGTCTCATGGACGCCATGGCGTTTGACCAAGCGATCCAAGTCTACCTGCTGGGTCTGGAGGTGCAGGATGGCTCGGGCGACCAGTCACCGATCCACGAGCGTCTCGGAGCCGCTTACGAAGCGTCAGGGCAAGGCCAATTGGCTGGAAACGCATACGCTACCGCCGCTAGGCACGTGGAAACCGCTGACGGTGAGCCTTTCAGGGCGCGCGAGCTGCGGCGCCGCTCGGCAGAAGCGCTCCTGCGCAGCGGTTTTATCGACGAAGGCTACCGCAAGCTGACGCTTCTGTTGCCCGTCCCGGAGCTGCAGCTCCCCTACTCCGTCTCGCGGCTGCTCCGCTTCTGTCTAAAACAGAAGCTACTCGCCGGCTTTCGATGGCTGGTTCGCTTGAAGCCGCTCCCGGCCACCCGGGAGCTCTTGGAGCGGTTGGACGTACTCTGGTCCGCAACGATCGGCATGGTGTGGGCCGACATCGCGCGGTCCGCCTATTATCAGGCGTTTCACACTCGATTTGCTTTCATGACGAACGATCAGCTCCACCGAGCAAGAGCGCTTGCCACCGAGAGTTGTTATCTAGCGGCGGTCGGGCCCAGGCTCTTTCGTCCCATCTTCGAGTGGCGGGCAAAGCAGGCCATGCGCGAAGCTAAGGCCATCGGTGACCCCCATCTTCTGGCGCTTACTCTCACGACATCGGCCACCGCCAAGTTCCTAACCGGAGAGTGGAACGATGCGGTGGAGATGTGTCGAGAGGCCGCTGAGCTCATCGAGCGCAAGTGCACCATGGGAGGATGGCAGCTCTCCACTGCCTACATCGTTAGCTCCTTGAGTCTAGGGATGCAGGGCAAGATCGACGAGATCGAATCGTTGAAAGCTCGAGCGCTCGAGCAAGCTCGCCTTCGCGACGATCGACTTGCTTCCACTTGGGTGAGCGTCGGTCTTACGAACTTCACGTTTCTCGCGCGCGGGGAGCCCGAGGCGGCAAGAACCACGTCACACGCGGCCCTCTTGCAATGGCCCTCTAGTTTCGACTTTTCACTTTTGGAGTTCTGGGCGCTATTGGGAGACATTCAAACAGATTTGTATGAGGGCCGCGCAACGGACGCACGTCAACGTTTCGAGCGCGCTCTACCCCGAATTCGAGAGTCCCTGGTTCTCTATAACCGGCCCGTGCGAGGCGTTTTTCATTATCTCGACGGATGCACGGCCCTGGCTGGCAGCAGGGAATCAACTGAGCTTTCGGACCGTGCTTCACTGTTGAAAGCGGCGCGAAACGCCAGTCGACGCCTCCGTCGTGACAGCCTCCCATGGGCAAGAGCGATGGGATCTGCGGTTCATGCGGGACATTGTCTCGAGAAACGCAAGCTCGGGGCCGCGCGAAAGGCACTGATCGACGCGGAGCAATCGTTCGAGCGCGCCGACATGTCCCTGTTCAAGGCGGCGGTCGTTCATCACCGAAATCAGCTCGAGGGTTCCAGTCGTAGAGCGTTCGGCCCGGAGGTCCAGGACCCAAGTGCCTTCGCGCGCTGTCTACTACCGCTGGCTCGCGGCGAGTAGCAACGGGCTGCACGCGGTTTCAGATCGCTGGCGGTAGCTCCGACGGCGACGGGGCGGCGCGTATTGCCCCTTTGCGGGCAGGGATCGGAGGGCTTCGACGGCGGGTAGGCACCGTGAAGGTCCGCCTGTTAGCAAGGAATTCGGCCCTGGACACCGAGCTTGCCACCTGACGGAACGCAGACTGCGCGAGCAGGACGGATCGAGGGGCCGACCCACGCAACCGAGGCCGCGAGCTCATTTGGCGAACGAAGGCACGCATACGGGGCAGCGACACCTTTTGCGATACTCGTTCAGCCTGCGCGAGAAGCTCCGACAGCTCTACCTCTCCTAGATCGAACATATGGTCCAGGCCGAGGTCCTGCGACATCAACCACGCATCGAACCGACGAAAGGGTCGGAACACCATCGGCTCGGAAAGCGCGCGTACGCGCGGCAAGCGGGCGACACATCCTTCCCGTCTCAGGATGCTCTTGACCGCGTGACGCGCGGCTTCATTGGCGCCCTCCATGGTCGCCAGATTCGTATGCGTCGCGACGTAATCGGAGGCCAGTAACAGGTTTTCGATCTCGGTCTGTGCCGCTGGTCTGTATTGATAGGTCCCAGGCTCGTGAATGAACAGCGGCGTGTCATTGCTCATCGCCCGGTTCTCGGGGCCCCCAAACTTGATGTTCTTGTCCAAATGTCGGCAGGCGACGTCGTCCCAGCCGACGACGTCGTTTCCTCTTCCATTGAGCCCGTCCATGATCTGCCGGAAGGTTTCGTCGAGGACTTCTTCCCGAGTGCAATTCTTGGCGGCGCGTCCCAGCCTGGGCGCAACGGCGTCCCAATCCGAGATATCGACCGAAAGAACGCCATGGATCCCCTCGCCGCCGTGTTTCTCGGCGAACGAAGCGTCCTTATCGTCCCAGAATTGCGCTTGCGAGATCGACGTGAGCGCCCAGGGCGAATCGGAATAGATCACATGGCCACTTGCAATCTGAATATCCTTGCGCAGGAAGTATTGCGCTCCGACCATCCACGCATTCAGATCGGAAAGACGCGTTCGAACTTGGCCCAGGCTTGGCGAGGCTAGTGCGAGAGCGTCATCAACGAGCGAAGCCATTCGATCGGCCGGCATCGCACACACGTGATAGTCCGCATGAACGCTACGGCCATTGCTGAGCCGCCCACCCTCGACCTCGTGTCCAGTTCCGGTAACTTTGAGCTCGAGCCCCTCCAACGCAGCATCGAAATGAAACTGCACTCCAGATGCTGATAGATGCTCATACCAAGGGAGCAACCACGCTTCGTCGGTCGGCGCGTTGAGAACCCGATCTGCGCTCGAATGGGACCGCAAAGGGTCTAGGAAGAGAACCTGCAAGCACACCTTCCCCAAGGTATATGCACTTCCGCGCCGTCCATCCATCGCCACCATGGTGCGGGGTAGCGTGTTCGCGACGACCCGGTAGTTATCGGAGAGCAGCTGCGAGTCGCCGTTGGTGAAGTCATACCAACTCATCTGATCGAACTGCTGAGCGCGACGAGTCTCGGCGGACATCATGAACTTCGTGAAGGCGTAGACCATGTTGGCGAGGTCCGGCGACGACAGGCCAAGAGCGTCTTGCGAAAACCAAGTGGAAAGAAGCTGCACCGCGTCGGTCAGAGTGTCGGTCCCACGTCCGATGCGGCGCTTGGCCAGTGCAAGCTTGCGATCGTTGCGCGCGATGGCGAACTGCTGGCTCGGCACGAGGTTGTCGATCACACGCCTTCCATTGGCCAGCGGAATCTCCGCCATGGTTTGGTCGAGATGAAAATAGAACGCCGGAAAAAACCGGAACCCGTGCTCTCCCGGAAGGCCCCGGTCGCTTCCCGCGTGGGGCAGGTACTGACTGCGCGCTTTGCCGCCAACGCCATTCGACGGCTCGTAGACATGAACCTCAAAGCGGTCCCCCAACTTTGCAAGCTCATGAGCAGCGCTGAGCCCCCCCACGCCACCTCCGTAGATCGCGACTCGCTTTTTCCTCATCTGCTGCCCCCAATCCCGCAATTCCTGGCGTTGTGTTTGTAATATTGCATCCTAGATGTAATATAGAATGACCCCGGAACGGGTAGGCGAGTATCCCTCGTTCGAGGGATGGCCTTCGGCTGGGGCTTCGCGCTTTGCGGTGGCCGCGCCGATAGTGCGCGAAAAGTGGACCAAACCCCATCGACCCAACCTCCGGCGTTGAGTTAGGCTCAGCGCTCGTGCACGACACGCGCCCGGACATCGAAAGACTTTCACGCGAGCGGGAGTTCTTCCTTGGACTGCTTCGCCTCCAACAGGCGGACGCCCCTGAAGATCTTCTCCCTGAAGCGCTGCGCCTTCTGGTCGACGTGGTCGAAGCGCGACAAGGATATATCGAGTGCAAGGACGAGGATTCCGACAACGACAGGCATTGGCATGCGGCGGAGGGCTGCGACGAGGAGGAGCTCGAAAAGGTGCGTCGATTCTTTTCCCGCGGGATCATCGCGGAGGCGCTCGCGGCGGGCCGCACCATCCACACGGCGTCAGCCCTGCAGGATCCGAGGTTTTCGGAGTTCGAGAGCGTCCGTGCAGAACGGATCCAAGCGGTGCTTTGCGCACCGATCGGCCACGATAGCATCCGGGGCGTCGTCTATCTCGGAGGCGCTCGAGATGCACGGCCCTTCGACCCTCATGCGGAGTGGATCCTCGACATGTTCGCCCGCTGTCTCACACCGGTCTGTGAACGCCTTGTAGCCAAAGCGCGGGTGCAGCAATCGGAAGACCTGTCTGAGCTTCTTCCGTTCAAGGGGTTGATCGCGCGAAGCTTGGCCATGAGGGACGTGCTTTCGAAACTTGCACTCGCTGCCCCGCTCGACATCAACATTCTATTCATCGGACGGTCCGGAACCGGAAAATCCCTGCTTGCGCGTGCCGTACACGCGAACAGTCACCGAGCGGACAGACCTTTCGTGGAGGTGAATTGTGCCGCGCTCCCAGAGCACCTGATCGAGAACGAGCTGTTCGGGTCCGGACCTGGAGGCCACTCGACCGCACCGCGCACCGGTTACGAAGGAAGGGTCGGCGCTGCAGAGGGCGGCACCTTGTTCTTGGATGATATCGGAGAGCTCGCTTCCACGGCCCAAGCCAAGCTCTTGCAGCTCTTGCAATCTGGAGCCTATTTTCGGTTGGGCGAATCAAAACCCCGGCAGGCCGACGTGCGCATCCTCGCGGCGACCAACACCGACCTGGACGAGGCCGTGCGTGATGGGAAGTTCCGCGAAGATCTCTTGTATCGGCTGCGGGTGCTCGAAGTTCGGGTTCCGGCCCTGGTGGAGCGGCCTGAAGATGTGTTGCCTCTTGCAAGGCACTTTCTCAAGCAGGCATGTCTTCGACACAATTTTAATGGGATCGAGCTTTCCCCCGCATCGGTGACCGCCGTTCAGCTCGCGGAGTGGCCAGGCAACGTGCGACAGCTGGCGCACACGATCGAAGCAGGCGCGGTAAGCGCCGTGGTTTCGGAATCTAAGTTCATCGAACCCAAGCATCTTTTCGGTACGGACGGATCGAGTGATTCCGACGAGCAGGAGCACCGCTCGCTGCAAAACCAATTGCACTTGGTGCGGGCACGGATCGTCGCAGCCGCCCTCGAAGGGTCCGATTGGAATATCAGCGAAGCCGCGCGTCGTCTCGATGTCGCGCGCTCGCATCTCTATAAGCTGATCCAGGTACACAATATTCGCATGCCGCGCTGATAGCGTCCCCCGTGAAGACAGTTGAAAGCGGTATCGTCCTCTGGAGTGGACAGGTGGAGCCTTCGACAAGGCCCTTTTGTGAGCATTGTCGAGCGGCATACAAGTTGCAGCGCCCTACATGAACCCATGTCCCCTTATTCCGGTCTCGCGGTATTTGACCCCTCCGGGCAGCTGGTCTCCCATTCGAGATCGTTTCCTTTGGCGTTGCCCCCACCCGCGATTCCGCGTCTGGTCGAGGCGGTTCGTACCCTTCAGTCCGCGCGCCGCGAGCGCCAGTGGCTCCTGCTAGGAGGCAAGCGGGTGCTGCTTCAGGTGCTCGACGGCCCACAATGCGGTTGCGTGGCGACGGTTTACGAGATGCAGAAAGGCGACTCGCACGCCAAACAACTTCTCAGCCCGCGCCAGTACGAAATCGCCGAGTACGCTGCCGCAGGCGCAACGGCAAGCGAGATCTCCAGGATCCTCGAGATCAGCGCCCATACGGTACGCCAGCACTTGAAAGAAGCGTACCGACGGCTCCAGGTCGGCAACCGAGTCGAGCTCAGTCACGCCCTCGAAAGCCGCGGGCAGCCTGAGCAGAAGGCGTCCGTTCCGCAACTCACCCATCACTAGGCGGGCTTCCCAGCAAAAATTGAGCGATCTCGACCGGTGTGCCATGGTTTGCGGTGGGGGATGCGCACGACCATGAGAATGACGGCCGCTCTGCTGGGCGTCCTTTGGCCCGCAGGAGCGCTTGCCCAAGAGGCCGAGCAGTCGGCGGGTATCGGGAGCGTGCTCCGTTCGGTGAATCAGAGCTTTGGCGCCAACGTGGTCGCCCCGATCGCCGACGTGCTCTTTTTCGACCTGATCTTCTGGGACAACGGCACAGAGGGCGAAGCGAAGCTACCGTTCATCGTCTTCTGGCTCATTGCGGGAGCGACCTTTTTCACCTTGCGATTCGGCTTCATCAACCTCCGTGCATTCCGGCATGCGTGGGTGGTGACGACCGGTCACTACGACAAGGCCGGCGACCCGGGCGAGGTCACCCATTTCCAGGCGCTCTCCTCGGCGCTCTCCGCGACCGTGGGGCTCGGCAACATCGCGGGGGTGGCCGTGGCGGTCGGAGTTGGGGGACCCGGCGCCATCTTTTGGATGATCGTGGCGGGTTTCCTCGGGATGTCCTCGAAGTTTGCGGAGTGCACCCTCGGTCAGCTTTACCGGGAAACCAGCGACGACGGGCACATCCTCGGGGGCCCGATGCGCTATCTGCAGCGGGGTCTTTCCGAGGTCGGCCTTCCGCGCCTCGGTCGATTCCTCGCCGTGCTCTTTGCCGTGATGTGCATCGGCGGAAGCCTCGGCGGCGGCAACATGTTCCAGGCCAACCAGAGCTATGCGCAGGTCGCTCTGGTGCTGCCCTTCTTCGATGGCGGTTGGGGGTCGCTCGCCTTCGGGATGATCCTCGCGATCCTGGTGGGCTTGGTGATCATCGGCGGCATCCGACGGATCGGACGCGTGGCGGGTGTGGTCGTTCCTGCGATGGTCGCCATCTATTTGACGGCAGGGCTGTTCATCATCGTCACCAACGCGGACCAGGTCGGCCCCGCGTTTGCGAAGATCTTCGGAGAGGCTCTCGAGCCCCAGGCCGGTTTAGGAGGCCTGTTGGGTGTGTTGGTCACCGGCTTTCGCCGCGCGGCATTCTCGAACGAGGCGGGCGTCGGGTCGGCTTCGATCGCGCACTCGGCGGCCGCCACCGACGAGCCCGTTCGAGAGGGGATCGTCGCTCTTCTCGAGCCCTTCATCGACACTATCGTCGTCTGCACGATGACCGGGCTGGTGGTCGTGATCACCGGAGCCTACGCAAACGGAACCGAAGAGGGTGTGCTGATGACCTCCAAAGCGTTTGGCACGGTCTTGCCATGGTTCCCCAAGGTCTTGAGCCTGGCGGTGTTCCTATTCGCATTCTCCACGATGATTTCGTGGAGCTATTATGGCGAGCGCTGCTGGACGTACCTCTTCGGCGCACAGACCTCAATCGTCTACAAGTTCGTCTTCCTCTTGTGCGTCGTGCTCGGCTCCGTGCTCAAGCTCGGCAACGTCATCGACTTCTCGGACCTCATGATCCTCGGCATGTCGTTTCCGAACATCCTCGGCGTCTACATTCTCAGCGGCAAGGTGAGCCGCGAGCTCAAGAGCTATTGGACCCGATACCGCTCGGGCCAGATGCAGCCGGAACGCTAACTGCTAGGCTCGAACCATGTCGGAGTTTGCAGCGCGACGAAAACGACTCCTCGAGGCCATCGGGGATGGCGTCGCGTTTTTCCCGTCAGCGCCGGCCGCTATCCGAAATCACGACGTCGAGCACAGCTACCGCCAGGATAGTGACCTGTTCTACCTCACGGGATTCGCCGAGCCGGAAAGCGCCCTACTCTTGACCAACCAGCACGACGAGCACAGCCAGGTGCTATTCGTGCGCCCACGCAAGCGCGAACGAGAAATCTGGGATGGCCCACGCGCGGGCGTGGAAGGCGCGGTGAGGGACTTCGGCGTCGATGTCGCCTTCCCGATCGACGAGCTCCAAAAACGGCTTCCGGACTATCTCGGAAACGTCGAGCGGCTGCACTACCGACTCGCGCAAAACGACGCGGCAGACGCCAAGCTGTTCGATTGCTTGAATGTCCTTCGACGAGGAGGACGCCGCGGGGTGACGGCGCCCGAATCGATCGTCGATCCCTCGGTCCACCTCCACGAGATGCGCCTTCGAAAGAGCCCTCAAGAGCTCGACACGATGCGCAGCGCGGCGGCGATCACCAAAGAGGCGCACCTCCGCGCCATGCAGATCGCAGCCCCCGGTGTGCACGAGTACGAGGTCGACGCGGAGCTCCTGCACGTGTTTCGCAAACACGGAAGCGAGCGCCCTGCGTACGACAGCATCGTCGGCTCGGGGCCCAATGCAACCATCCTGCATTATCGCGCGGGCAATCGAGTGATGAACGACGGAGAGCTCTTGTTGATCGACGCTGGATGCGAGTACGACTACTATGCGAGCGACGTCACGCGGACCTTTCCCGTGAACGGGAAGTTCTCCAGCGAGCAACGCGCCCTATACGAGGTCGTGCTCACCGCGCAAAAGGCCGCGATCCATGAGGTGCAGCCCGGCAGCTCTCTTCAGGACATTCACATGACTGCGATCCAACAGATCACCGAGGGGTTGATCGCGCTGGGGCTCCTCGACGGTGATGTGGATACCCTCATCGAGGAAAAGAAGTACGAACCGTTTTACATGCACCGCACCTCGCATTGGCTGGGGATGGACGTCCATGATGTCGGCCGGTACTTCGTCGGCGGGGAGCAACGAAAGCTCGAGCCTGGGTTCGTGCTCACGGTCGAGCCTGGCATCTACATCTCTACGGACAACGAAGACGTCGAGGAGCGTTGGCGCGGCATCGGGATTCGCATCGAGGACGACGTGGCGGTCACCGCATCAGGGTTCGAAGTGCTGACCGAAGGCATTCCCAAAGAGATCGACGAGGTCGAAGCCGCCTGCGCGTAATCCATTGGCGCGCCGTGCCCAGTGGGTGTGGTGTGGTATGTCGGTCCGCATGGCAAAGGACCTCACCATTGCGTTCGTGGGCGCCGGCAACATGGCGGGTGCATTGATCCGAGGCTTGATCGGCACGAAGACGATTTCCTCGACCCACATCATCGCCGCGGACCCCGACCAGGCCCGCCTGGATCTGCTCGTGTCGGACCTCGCGATTCGCGTTACGAACAGTAACGATGCAGCGGTCGACGAGGCGAACGTCGTCGTGCTCGCGACCAAGCCTCAAGTGTTTGGTCAGGTCCTCCCAAGCCTCGCCGCGTCCCTGAATCCGGAGACGCTGATCATTTCCATCGCCGCGGGGATCTCGACGCGGATCATCGAACGCATGCTTCCAGATGGCACGCACGTCGTCCGGGCGATGCCGAATACGCCCGCCTTGGTCGGCGCAGGCGCAACCGCGATCTCCGCAGGGACGCATGCCACCGACAAAGACCTCACGCTGGCCCAGAGGCTCTTCGAGAGCGTCGGCATCGTCGTGCGGGTACCCGAATCGCAGATCGACGCCGTGACCGGGGTGAGCGGCTCGGGCCCAGCGTATGTATTTGCGATGATCGAGGCCCTACGAGATGCGGGGGCCAGGGAGGGCCTTCCCGAAGCGACCGCCCTCGAGCTCGCTTCGCAGACGGTGCTCGGCGCGGCACGGCTCCTCCGCGAGCGTGGCGAGGCGCCCGAAGCGCTTCGACAAAAGGTCACGAGCCCCGGTGGCACCACGGTCGCGGGGCTTCAAGCCCTCGACGCTCAAGGGTTTCGCGATGCGGTGCTCGGCGCCGTTCGCGCCGCGACACGGCGCTCGACCGAGCTAGGCAAAATCGCCGAGGACTCGAACGACTAGCCGCGTCGGTCAGGCTCACGCTCGCCGAAGAGCGCAGTCCCGATCCGGACCATAGTCGCACCCTCTGCGACGGCCGGCTCGAGGTCGTGAGTCATGCCCATCGACAGAGTCTCGAGGCCATGGTGCTCGGCCAAGCGTCGCAACGCCGCAAAACACGGCCGAGCGTCCTTCGGATCGTCGAAGTGCGGCGCGACCGTCATCAAACCCCGAAGCGCAAGGCCCGGTAGTTGCTGAACCCCCTCTACCAGCGAAGGCAACTCCTTGGGCGTGCAGCCAGATTTCTGAGCTTCTTCGCCCACGTTGACCTGAATTAGGGCTTCGGTGCTGTACCCGCCTGCCTCAGCGCGGGCCGAGAGGGCCTCGGCGAGGCGAATCGAATCGACGGTATCGACGGTTGCTCGAGCACGCTCGACGAGCTTGATCTTGTTGCGCTGAAGGTGGCCGATGAAGCGCCAGCGGAGCCCCTTGAGGTCGCGGAGAGCGTCGGCTTTTTCCGCGAGCTCCTGGGCGTAGTTCTCCCCAAACACACGAAGGCCCGCATCGTAAGCCGCGCGAATGAGTTGCTCGCTGTGTGCCTTCGACACGGCGACGAGCTCGACTGAGCTTGGATCGCGGCCCGCACGATCACATGCGCGCTCGATCCGCTCCCGAACGCGATCGAGGTTTTCCGCGAGGTCGAGATTCAAGGCCATTCCTCCAACGCACCGTGCTCGAGGAGCAAGCCGACCACCTCGGCGGCCGGTAACCCGACGACGTTGGTGTATGATCCCTCGAGGCGCGTAACAAAGCCGCTCGCCACCCCTTGGACTCCGTAAGCACCGGCCTTGTCCCGGCTCTCGCCGGTTGCGACGTAACGGCGAAGCTCTTGGCGATCGGCGTCGCGGAACCAGACACGCGTTTCGACGTCACGACATTCGAGAACGCCTCGACCGACCTGCCCGAGGGCTATCGCCGTCCGAACGACGTGATCACGGCCCGCCAAGAGCCCGAGCATCCGAAGCGCATCGTCGTCGTCGACCGGTTGACCGAGGCGTTTTCCCTCGACGCACACAACCGTGTCGGCCGCCAGAACGAACGCCCCTAGATCATCGATCGAATCGAGCACGTCGGTAAGCTTTGCGACAGCGGCCGCGCGCACGAATGCGGCGTCGTCCTCGGCGACCAGGGAGCTCTCGTCCGCCCCACTCGGGCGCACCTCGAACGCGAGCCCCAACGTTTCTAGAATCTCTGCGCGACGGGGGGAAGCGGATGCCAAGACGAGCCGATGCGCACTCACGCCTTGGCCTCGCGATGTTCTCGATAACGACGCAAGTAACTCTGGCTCACCTGCTCGGGATCGAGCTTCAAGCATTTGGCAAACTCGGTGACGAAGCCGCGCACGTACACCGCAGCCGGGAGCTCGTCAAACTCGTCGTCCTCGATGCATCGCAGGTAGTTGGTGCCGACCTTGGTATGTTCGCTGATCTGTTCGAGGCCAGTCCCTTGCGACTCCCGCACGGCACGAAGCAAGGCACCCGAGAACTCGGTATCCGGAGTGATCGTCGGCGCGGGCGGAAGCTCGCCTGGGGGGATGGTCTTGTCTTTGACCCTGGTCTCGGCCTCGGGAGCGTCGGGAAAGACGGAAATCTCGTACGGCCGTCGGCGCGCGGGGTCGAGAAGGACATCGTAGGCCTCGTCGATCCGTGCCCGCGCCGCCTCGAGCCCCTCCTGGTCGAACAGGCCGAAGGTCACGATGTTATCTGAATCGAACACCGCACACATCCGCTTGTGGGCGCGGCGAATCTCCTCGTCGGTGGCTCCCCGTTCGACCTCGAGAACGTCATAATGGGAATTGCCGGGCACGTCGCGCCATGGTGTCCGGTCTCGCCGGGTGTCCTGCGCAGCAAAGAGCCGACGTGCGATCTTTTCGATGTTCCGGCTTGCACGGCTTCCCGGGCTTTCGAGAAGCAGGGGCCGACGCTTGAGAGATGTCGTTCGTACCGCATCGTCGTGTTCGACGTAACCGAGGTACTTTAGATGCACTCCAAAGCGACGACGTACCGCAACACTGATGTGATCGCCGAGGTCGAGGTCGGCGCGAAGGCGCGCCTCGTTTACGATGAACGGCAAACTGAGGGCGCTCATCCAGTGACGAAGTCCGTGACCAAGCGCGGGGGAGTCTCGCTGCACCAACGCCGCGATGTCGGCGGGGATCGGTGTGTGACCGGCCTTGGTGAAGGCGTCGTGAAGCATGCTGCGGTCGTCTTCGTCCTCGATGTCGTCGAGCGCAACGTGGGCAAACGCCTTGCGAACCAATTTGTAGAGGCCCGTCACCGCATTGGGTTCGGGAATGGTTACCGCAAGCCGATGCCGCGAGTTGCACCAAAACCGAACCGCGGCGTCGCTCGCAGTCGAGCCCATGTCTACCACCGCAAAGTCCGCGTCCTGTTTGGCGAGTCGACTCTTCAGCTCACGAAGCGAGCTCCGTCGAGCGCTGCCACGATGCGGTTCGCTGAGGCCGCCGTCCATGAGATGAAGCCCTGGGACCGGACCCTCGACGGGATCGCGCGGCGGTAGCGTGTTGACCATTTCCGCATCCAGCTCCGCCCCGGCGAACAAGCTCTCTCCCTCGTCGCCAAACGCGGGCGCCGGCGCCACGTACGGCGCAACCCGCGGCCCCACCCCGAGCGCCGCATGAAGGTGCGAACCCGCAGGGTCTGCATCGACCGCCAGGACCCGCTTTCCGATGGTCGCGAGGTAAATCGCCAAGTTGGCACTGAACGAGGACGTGCCGACCCCGCCTTTGGCCCCGAGGATGGCGATCGTGGTCGGGGGCATCGAAGCGCTCTTACCAACCGCCCGATCATCGCGCAATGAAAGCCGCTAGGGCCTCAGTCGTCGGCTTCTACAGCGGACGGGAGTGGAAACGGGTAGAATCGCGGACGTCGCTCGTCGCCGTGCATTTCCTCGAGGTCGGTCGCCTCGCTGTCGACGGCAGGGTCGGCCGACCGCCAACGGTCTCCACTCGCTGACTTTTTGCCTGTCTTGATACGCACCCGTCCAATCGGGGCGCTCATCTTGGGTAGAGTCGCCATGATGATCCTGGCCCGCGCGGCCGCCTTTAACACTAACGGACGTTTCCAACAGACGCACAACTCGGGGGCAATTCTCCGAAAGGACTGTTAGATTCGTCACGCGTCGTGGGGTCGAACAGCCGAGAAGAAGTCGTTGAAGGCGTCGTCGAAGATGTCCTTTTTCGAAGTGATGACGGACGCTTCACGGTAATTCGACTGCTCCTGGGCGACGGGGATCCGAGCACCAGCCGGCCGACCGCGGTGGGCGACTTAGGGCAGATCGCCCCGGGGGAGAACGTACGCCTGGTGGGTCGGTGGACCCAACACGCGGTCTACGGGCCTCGATTTCGGGTGACGTCATTCACACCCACCATCCCATCCACCGAGCTGGGCATGGTGCGTTACCTCGGGTCGGGGCTGATCCCAGGCATCGGGCCGGCATTGGCGGCCCGTCTGGTCAAGCGGTTTGGCCAGGACACCCTCGACGTGATCGCGACCCAATCCGCGCGGCTCCGCGAAGTCCCTGGGATCGGGAGCCAGCGCGCCCAGTCGATCGCGCAAGCGGTGCGGCAACGCCGGGTCGAGGCCGAGACGATGAGCTTTCTCCATGCGCTTGGAATGGGCCCCGCCACCGCACGCGACATCGTCCGGAAGTACGGCGCCGACGCCCCGCGCATCGTCCGCGACGACCCGTACATCGTAGCCGAGCAGATTCGAGGCATCGGTTTTCGCACCGCCGATCGAATCGCCGAAGCGCTCGGGATCGCGGGCGACGACATCCGCAGGGTCCAAGGCGGCGTTCTTCACCTCGTTGGAAAGGCCGTGGACGAAGGACACGTGTTTGCGACGCGCCAACAACTTCACGACGGACTCGGGCAACTCGACGTCCCGCAAGACTCGCTGGACGAAGCCTTGTTGCAGCTTCGCGCGCGCGACTTGGTCGTCGTCGAGGATGACGCTGTATACCCGCCACTTCTCTATCGCGCCGAGCGCCTGGTCGCCGAAGCCTTGGCCGGGCTCGCGAAACGTCCAAAAATCAAACAGCCGCTCAAGACTCACGACGAGAACCTCACCGACACGCAACGGAGCGCGGTCGAGGCTTCGCTCGGAACCCACCTTCTCGTGATGACGGGCGGCCCAGGCACGGGAAAGACGACCACGGTGCGCGCCATCGTGCAGGCACACGAGGCGTTGGAGCGTCGGGTAGCCTTGTGTGCGCCGACCGGTCGCGCGGCAAAACGCCTTTCCGACGCCGCCGGCACCGAAGCCAAGACGATCCATCGCCTGCTCGAATGGAATCCGGCGACGGGACGCTTCAACCGTGACCAGCGGATGCCGCTCGATGCAGAGCTGATTTTGGTGGATGAAGCATCGATGCTCGACATGCGCCTCGCTTCGCAGCTCCTGGCCGCAATCCCGGTCTCGGCGACCCTGGTGCTCGTCGGCGATGTCGATCAACTCCCGCCAATCGGTCCGGGTCAACCGCTTCGCGACCTGATCGCCTCTGAGATTTGCACGACGATTCGACTGCACGAAGTCTTTCGGCAGGCTCAGCAGAGCGCCATCGTTCGCGGCGCGCACGCGGTGTTGCAGGGCAGCATGCCCGAGCCGACGCCGACGGGCACCCGGGGCGATGGTGATCTTTTCCTAATTCCCGCCACCGATCCCGACACGATTGCCGATCGTTTGGTGCAGGCACTGAAACGCATGTCGGTGGCCTATGGGTTCGACCCGCTTGCCGACGTCCAGGTCGTGACGCCGATGCGCCGAGGCCCGCTTGGCACGTACAAGCTCAACGAGGTGCTGCAGGAGGCATTCAACCCCGAAACGCGAGACACGGTGACCCCGATGGCGTTCCGACCGGGAGACAAAGTCATGCAGCTCCGCAACGACTACGACAAAGAAGTCTACAACGGCGACCTCGGCGAGGTGAGGAGGATCGAAGGGGGCATTACGTACGTCCTGTTCGATGGCCGCGAGGTGCAGTACAAGGCCGACGAGCTCGACGCCATCACGCTCGCCTATGCCTGCACCGTGCACAAGGTCCAAGGGAGCGAGTTCCCGGCCGCCGTCATCGTGCTGCACAACGCTCACTTCGTGCTGCTCAACCGTGCGCTTCTCTACACGGCGCTCACCCGGGCGAAACAGCTCGTGGTCCTCGTGGGCGACCCAAAAGCCATGGCGCGCGCGGCGCGCAATGCGCTGACCTACGAGACCAACTCGAAGCTGCTCGACCGGCTGCGCACTCTCGTCTAGAGGCTCCCGTCGAAAGCTTGCATCACCGCATCTTGAAAGGCGGGGCGGAACCTACGTATCGCGGCGTTGTCATCGGAGACCGCGACCCGGTTCGTGAGGAGGACCGTGACCAACTGGCGGCGAGGGTCGCACCAAATCGAGGTTCCGGTGAAACCGAGGTGACCGAAAGCGTCTGCATCGATCAATTCGCCCGCCACGCTTCCCTCGTCTGCTTTTCCGTCCCACCCTAGACCTTGAACGCCGCCGGGACGTTTCGACGTTGCGTGACGGACACGCTCCTCGGCCATCGACCCCATTCGGCCATGCAGAGCGCCGACCTGGGCCGCCCCAAATCGCGCCACCGCACGCGCGGACCCAAACATCCCGGCATGCCCCGCCACTCCGCCGAGCGCCGCGCAGTTGTCATCGTGGACCTCGCCGCGGAGATCACGCGCGCGCCAGTCCGACCATCCGGTTGGTGCGCATCGGACGTTCCAGCCCTGGTCATCACGGGCAGCCGCGAAGAACACCTCAGCGTCGAAGCCGAGCGGCGCAGCCACCTCGAGCATCACCAGGTCTTGTAACGGTGCACCCGTCGCTCGTTCGAGAGCGACCCCAGCCAGGATGTAGCCGAGGTCGCTGTACACAGGGCTGCCTACTTTCTCTCGATCCCAATGCTGCAGAAGCTCCGTCAGAATCCACGCGCGTGCTTCGTCGCTGCCGGGCTCGTGCGGAAGCGTTTCGTAAAACGGAGCCCATGCCTCGAGGCCTGCGCGGTGACTCATCACCTCTTCCCAAGTACGGTCACCAATGGGGAGGCCCTCGGCCTCGGGAACCAGGGACGCTACGCCTTCGTCGAGTGCAAAAACCCCGAACTGATGAAGCCGAAGGGCTGCCGTCGCCACCCAAGGCTTGGTCAACGAGGCAAGGTCGTAGACCGCATCATTCATCACTGGACCGAGGCCTTCGCCAAGCAGGCCCGAGCAGACGTCGACGTAGATCCACACCCCGTCGCGCCACCGGCCGACGCACGCGCTCGCGCCGGGGAAAACGCCTTTCGAGCATCCCCCTTCGAGCTGCTCGCGAAGCGCGCGCTCGATGCGCAGCGACAGATCGTCCCCCACAACTGGTGTCTACCCAATCGCGAGTCGATGGTCTACAGGAACCCGAGCGTGACCAAGCTTCCTTTCCTCACCTCGGATATCGGCCCGGTCGAAGCGGATCTTCGCGCCTCGCCAGAGGACTTTGAAGTCGAGGAGGTGCCTGCGTACGCTCCTGCCGGCACCGGCGACCATGTCCTGGCTTTCGTCGAAAAGCGCGAGCTGACGACCCGCGAAGCGGTACGCCGGATCTGCGAGGCGGTCGGCGCGGACCTCGCGAACGCGGGTTGGGCGGGGCTCAAGGACCGTCACGCGGTCACCCGTCAATGGGTGAGCCTCTTTGGTGTGACGCCCGAACGGTTGCAGGAGCTCGAGCTCGAAGGCCTTCGCGTGCTCGAAGTGGCCCGACACCCTCACAAGCTGAGAACGGGTCATCTTCGGGCCAACCGCTTCCGGATCCGGCTTCGCAAGGTCGACCCCTCGGGAATCGAACGGCTCCGAGAGGTATTGGGTCGGATCGAGACCTTGGGGCTGCCCAACTACTATGGCGAGCAACGATTCGGTCGCGGCGGCGACAACGCTGAGCGCGCGCTCCGATGGGTGCTTGGCAAGAGCCGTCCACCCCGCAAGGCGTTCAACCGAAAGCTCGAGATGTCGGCCCTCCAATCCGAGCTCTTCAATCGGTGCGTCGCGCAGCGCGTGACCGACACTGCGATCGGTCGCGTGTATCGGGGCGACCTGATGAAGCGGCACGACACAGGTGGACTGTTCGCCGTCGAGGACGATCTCGAAGAAGCGCAAGCGCGCGCCGATCGATGGGAGATCAGCCCGACGGGCCCGATCTTCGGGGCGAAGATGCGCTGGCCCGAAGGCGAGGCGCGCTTGCGCGAAGAAGCGCTCCTCCACAGCGTCGAATTAACCCCCGATCACCTAGTTAAGTGGAAACGCGTCGCCCCTGGCACGAGACGATTCGTCCGCGTTTCAGTGCCCAAAACAGGCGTGACTGTGAGTGACAACACGGTGGAGCTCGATTTCACCCTACCCGCCGGCGCCTATGCCACCATATTGTTGCGCGAGATTCGCAAGCGGGATGCGTAAGCGCCCAGGACCAGCTAAGAAGCGCCGTTCCAAGTAAGGAAACCTATGATCGACATTCAGGAAAGACTCACAGCCTTCGCCATGCTGGGCGCGACGTGGGTCATGTGGCTTCTGATCTTTCTTTCCATCATCGGCGTGGCAATCATCTTCGAGCGCGTCTATTACTTCTTTTCGTCCCGCGAAGACGTCCGAAAGCTCCAAGAAGACCTGCGGCTCCTACTCGCCAAGAACGACCTGGCTGGGGTTCGCGAGCGACTGTCCCAGTCGAAGTCGTTTCAAGCCAAGATCGTCTATTCGGGGATCGAAGTCGCCGACGACGGCGCGGATGCGGTAGCCGAACGACTGGCGGGAGCCACTTCGATCGCCCGCACGCAGATGGAACGCAATCTCGGATTCCTCGGCACCGTCGGTAACAACGCTCCCTTCGTCGGCCTGCTCGGCACGGTCATCGGTGTCATCCGGGCTTTCCACGCGCTCGACGAAAGCGCCGGTAAGGTGACGAGCGGGTTGATGGCCGAGGTCGGAGAGGCATTGGTGGCGACCGCGATCGGTCTTCTCGTCGCTCTTCCCGCGGTGGCTTTTTTCAACTTCTTTCAGCGACTCATTCGGTATCGGCTGACCTGGGCGGATGCGCTCGGCCGCGACCTTCTCGCCTACCTCAAGGGCATCGCGCACAAGGGGAAAAGCTGAGCATGGCTGGCGGCGCTCGACCGGGAGAAGACGACGACCTGATCACGGATATCAACGTCACGCCATTGGTCGACGTGGTGTTGGTGCTGCTGATCATCTTGATGGTGACGGCGACGGCCATCGTGTCGAAGACCATCCCGATGGAGCTCCCAAAAGCCGCGACCGGCGAGCAGACGCCGTCCACCTTGGCCGTCTCGATCGATCTGAACGGGCAGGTGTTCTTGGATACGATCCCCGTCACCGCCGACGAGCTCCGGTCGCGGGTCCGCGCGGCGAGGGATACCAACGAGGACTTGCGCGCGGTGATCGCCGCCGATGGGCGAATCGCGCACGCCAAAGTCGTCCAAGTGATCGATATTTTGCGTCAAGAACGGGTCACCAAGTTCGCGATCAACGTGCGACCCGAGGAGATTGGACGCTAGAACCGGGGCTCGATGACCGCGATGGCGACACGGTTTGGCAACGCCACCCACTGGGCCTCCGAAGCAACGTGGGTGGTCTTGGCCATCCTCACACACGCGGCGCTGCTCGGAGGCATGCCCACCCCTCCCCGGGGGACGGGAATTGTCGTCCCGGGCGATGTCGTCGACGTGTCGTTCATCGAAGAGCCGGAGCCTGACGAGCCGGTGCCGTCGGCCGAACCCGACGAGCCCGAAGAAGTGAAACCACCCCCGAAGCCCAAGACCTTCAAGGCCCCGAAAGAACCCCCAACGGCTCCCGAAGAGCCGCCGGCCGCGGCACGGGAGACGCCGGTCGCGTTCGACAATGTAGTCCTGACCAACGAGAGCGATGGCGAATCCTCGTGGGCGATCGAGCAAGCCTCGGGCAAAAGCGTCGAAGGCCCGATCGGTAGCCCGAACGCGGCCGTCACGGGACGGAGCAAGAGCGGCATCGTCGGGGGGGTCATCGGAGGCTCCGGAACCGGAGTCGTCGTCGACGTGGGCGATCTCTCAAAGCGACCAATTCCACCTCCTTTGAAGCGAAAGCTCGAACGACTCTACCCTAAGAAAGCCCGCGCAGAGGGGGTCGAGGGCGCCGCGGCGACCCGCTTGCAGATCGGCCCGGATGGGCTGCCCAGCCAGATTCGGGTGACCTTCGAGGATCCGAAGGGATACGAGTTCGGCGACGCCTGCGTACAGGCGCTCAGGGGCGAGGTTTGGCAACCTCCACGCGACGAGGACGGCAAGCCGGTGAGCACCCGCGTCACCTACCGCTGCGGCTTCGAGATTCGCTACTGATCGGCCTTCGGGTCCGGCACTTTCTTTGACCGACTCGAGCGCGCGACGGTACGTCTTCGGGCATGCGGTGGATGCTGGTTCCCCTGGTTTCGCTTGCGCTCGGCTGCTGGCCTCAAGGCGACGATGAGCTCCCTGGCGAGGTCGTCGGCGAGTTCGAGGCGGTCGGCCTGATGGTCGAGCAGAGCTGCGGTGCGGCGATTCCCGCGCGAGACCCGCTGGACCTCTCGTTCGAGCTCCGGCTCGAGGAAAACGGCCGCGCCTATTACCGCCAGCCCACGGGGACGGCCTTTGCCGGCACCGGGTCCAACGGCGAGTACACGTTTCAAGTGAGTCAAAGCTGGATGGTGATCGAACCCGATCAGTTCCGCGGATACGTTGGCTGCTCGGTCACCCAGCGCGACATCTTCACGTTTGTCATCGAAGAGCCCGAGGTTGATCCAGCCGCCGACGGAGGGGTCGACATGCAAGGGGCAGACGGCGAAGCGACGGCGATCGATCCCACGCTAGTGAAGCTCACCGGCTCGCAGAGCACCGACATCACGCCTCTGGCTGGCTCGGACTGCGGCCCGGCTGTCGCCGCCCTCGGCGGCCCGTTCCTCGCGCTCCCCTGCAGGGTCGAGTACGTGCTGACGGGCAACGGAGTCTAGGCGCTAGCGTGGGGGCGGCGGGGTGGACGTGTGGGTCCAACCATCGACGTTTCGTTGACGCACCTCCATCATCTGCGTCAACCGGTGCTGCCCATCCCGCGCCGCGGCCCGAGTCACCTACTCCTCGAAAACAGTGTCAGTACCATCGGCCGTGTCAGCGTCAGTGTCCGTGAGTTTCGCAGAGTGCATTCGTCGCGACTTCATTGTCCACGGTAGTGGGCTCAATAAGGCGGTGTGGGATGCGGTCATGGGGCGGCGTGGCGAGTGCCAACCCGTCAGACAGCAACCAGTTCGGGTTGGTCGCGAGCTACGAGGCGAGGCTTGCGTGGCACTAGCGCTCAAGTGCACCGGCCCACCTGCGCAAGCCGAGCCGTCCGACACATGGCCGTGTCGCACACCGCCCGATTCACCAGACTTGATCCGGTCTGAGCTCCTGTGTCAGCGGTCGTGCGCTTGACGTCAGTAGTCCTTATCCAGGATCTCCTGCACCCGACCACGGTGCCACGGAGTAGTCTCATGTGCGGACGACCCTACCTTGTTGACCGCTAGGTAAAAAGGGGACTGTCCCATTTCTAAGGAAGGTTGTCGGGCGGGAACTCGCTCAACGCGCCTTTGGGGACCGGCGGCGGGGGCGGCGTGCTGGCGCCATCCGAGAATGGTCCGGGCAAGCGCTCGGCGCGGATGATCATCTTCGGCGAGTGGGTGCCGAAGAAAACACCCATCGTGGCCTCTCGACCGCTCACCTCGTCAATGCGGAAACCGTTGCGCTCGAACATCGCGCGGATTTCGTGCAACGCGTAGAGGCGGATCGAGTAGAGCCGGTCTCGCTCTTGGCCGTCATGGCTGGCGACGCGGCGTTTGACCCGCAGCCGCGATGTGACGTAGTCGAAGTCGGTCTCTTCCATGCACACGGCACCATCGACTTCGAACCACACCTGGTTCGGTTGTGAGCCGATCATGAAATCACGGTTGACGACTTCGAGCAGAAGCGTGCCTTTGGGTTTGAGCACCTGATGAAATTGGCGAATCGCGAGCTCGTTTTCCTCTTCGCTGAAGTAACCAAAGGTGGTGCCCCAGCAAAGGAGCCCATCGAACGGCTCGTCGAAAACGACGTCGCGCATGTCACCGCGCACGAAGTCGACCTTTAAGCCTTGGTCTTCGGCTTCGTCGCGGGCCCGTGAGATCATCGTGGGCGAGATGTCGAGACCGACGAGTCGATACCCTCTGGAAGCCAGCTCGACGGTCTGTACCCCAAGACCACATCCGACATCGAGGACGCGGGAGCCGCCGGGGATGCGTAGGGCTCGCTCGATGAAGTCGCATTCGACAGCCACTTCCTTTGGCGTCGGCGTCTGTACGGTGCGCAGATAGTGCCGGCCAAAAAAACTCTCGTACCATGGGCCATCTTCGTCGCACTCCACCTCGGGCGGCCCGGCGTCGGAGGCTCCGATCGGAGGCGGTGGTGGCTGCGGGATTGGGATCAAGATATCGCCCGCAAGCTCGGGTGCCGGCGCGATGTCGCTTCGCGAAAGCACGTCGGCGTCGTCGAGAAAGAGCTCCTCGGGGGGCTCGCTGTAGCGTGCTTCGGAAGCGGGCTCGCTGCCCACTGCCGCGGCGGGCGGCAGCGCCACATCGGTCGACGGTCCGTCCACCGGTAGCTCAGGCGGGTCGCTGAATCTTACGTCGATCGAAGGCTCTGAGACCTCCGAAGCGACCTCCTCGTCCGGGGGGTCAGAGCCAAGGGGGTCAGGCTCGGTTTGCAACGAAGGCTCGGTCGGGTCGCGATCGACCTCGACAGCCGCGGTCACCCCGGAAGGCTGATCCCAATCTCGCTCTTCGTCGGCGTGGCGCGCGCCGTTTCCGTTGTCGTGACCTGGCGCCGCCGTCGCATTGTCGACCAACTTCGCGCGCGGAATGTCGGTGATCGGCACCCGGAGCGCTCGCCTCCCACGCGACACGTACGTCCGGCGCGGCGTCGCTAACTCGTCTGGCTTGTCGGCCGCGTCACCGCTCATCGAGCCCTCCAAGGGCCATTGCCTCGCCCATCCGAACCGGCGCACCGGCCTCGATCGCCACCTCGAGCTCGCATGCAGGGGGCGCCATCACGATGGCGGTCGAGCCCATGTGGAAGACGCCCAGCTCTTCGCCTCGATCCCGCGCGATCGGCGAATCGGCGTAACTACGCACTCCGGGAGCATTCCCCTGGTTCGTCTGCAGATCGTCAAAGCTCAGCCCGATGCGTCCCACACCGATCGCCCCCACCATGATCGTGGTCACAACTCCGTGAACCACGCTTTCCTGCACAATAGCAAGCCGTTCGTTCCTTGCGAAAAGCTGGGGGATGTGATCGGTGCCAATCCGGTTCACGGGGAACAAAGTCCCTGGCACGTAGCGGACGTACTGGACGTCTCCACATGTCGGCGCGTGTACGCGATGGTAGTCGCGCGGAGATAGATACACGATGAAGTAGTGCCCGCCTTCATACGGGGCGGCCGCGTCGGGGTCGCCGATCAGATCGGCGGCCGAGTAAGTTTGCCCTTTGACCAAAAGCTCGGCCCCCGCAGTCAGCCTACCGAGGTCCTCGACGCGTCCATCCGCCGGGGAAACCAGGGCCCTGGGGTCGGCGTCGACCACCCGAGCACCAGCGATCAGCTTGCGCGTGAAGAAATCATCGAAGGTTCGAAACCCTTCCGGGGGCATGTCGACCTCGCTCAGATCGACGTCGTAGGCCCTCACGAATGTCGAAATGGCCGCATCGACCAGCGGTTGGGGCGCCGCGGAAGCCGCAAGCCTGCCGATCGCCCTGCTCAAACGCTTGCGCGGCAGAGCACGGACCGTTTGCGCGGCCAATCGTGAAGCACTCATCCCCATGAACCCGTGCTGTCGAGAAAGGGTATCTGACGCGACCGCGCCGCGTCAAACCTATGGGGATCGACAAGTCTTCGAAATCCCAGCTGTTTAAGCCCCGGCCTATACCGCCGCTTCGCCGCGCTCTCCCGTTCTGATTCGAACCGATTCCTCGATGGCGGACACAAAGATCTTGCCGTCCCCGATACGACCGGTCTTGGCCGCGTTCTCGACCGCTTCGATTACCGAAACCACCAACGCGTCGGGAACCACGATCTCCACTTTCACCTTGGGGACGAAGTCGACCACGTATGCGGACCCCCGATAAACCTCTCGCTTGCCGCCGGTGCGGCCAAATCCCTTGACCTCCGTCACGGTCATGCCTTTGATGCCTACCTCGTTGAGGGCGTCCTTCACCTCGTCGAGCTTGAAAGGCTTGATAATGGCTTCCACCTTCTTCATGGGACCTCCGAACTTCGGGCAGCCCAACCGGAACCGCCTGCTCCGCAACGGTGTACCCCCCGATTATTTCCGGATTGTTTCGTGATCGTAAATACGGGGAGCGGGCGCGCTGGCAGGAAGCTTCAGGTGACGAACTCAGCCGATTCACGCCGGCAATCGCGGATCGAGCGGGGGCTGCGTGAGGATCGGGACATAGCGCCAGGCAAAACAGGCAAAACCGAGGCCCCAGCTGGCGGCGGATACCAAGAGCATCAGCCGCGCGTCGGGAAGTGCCACGACCATCACCCGTAACACTGCCGCCAACGTGA
>Ga0224512_10000756_pt1 | contig 33205 bp, 25 predicted proteins | sample SF_May12_sed_USG_4_FD_169103 | JGI IMG/M metagenome (GOLD analysis project Ga0224512, IMG submission 169103) | Sediment microbial communities from San Francisco Bay, California, United States - SF_May12_sed_USGS_13 | ecosystem: Environmental > Aquatic > Marine > Sediment | place: USA... | reverse complement strand
GCGGCCCGAGCACTCCCTACGGAGTGGCCACCCGGCGCGACGAGCTGGTGGCGAGCGTCGACCCGGTGGCGGTCGACATCTGGGCCGTTCGCAACATCCTCGTGCCGACCTTCCTCGCCAACGGCTACGAGCCCCCGTGGCCCTATCCCTCGGCCGACCCGGACGATCCGGCGAGCGCCTTCCGCGTCTACCTCGACAACTCGATGGCCCGGCTGCTGGCGGCGGGCTACGAGGTGACGAACGACCCGGCTTTCATCGACGCCTACAGCCTCGAGTTCCCGCTCTTCGCCGACGGCTTCGAGTCGGGCGATACCGGCGCGTGGTCGCGGACGGTGCCGTAGCGTGTCGACAGGCGCGTCCCATCCACCCGACCCGGATCGCGGGAGAACCGGCTCCGCGGCCCACTGACCCAGGAGGCGTCATGCAGCTCGACAAGCGCGCGTTCGGTCTCGCCCTCGGCACCGTGATGGGACTGTGCCTCTTCCTCGCCACCCTGTGGGCCGGGGCCCGCGGCGGGGGCGTCCACCTGGCGATGCTCAAGCGCTTCTACCTGGGCTACAGCGTCACCGTGCCGGGCGCCTTTGTCGGCCTCGTCTACGCGTTCGTCGACGGCTTCCTCGGCGGCTGGCTCGTCGCCTGGCTCTACAACAAGCTGGCCCGGCCGGGCGGCGGCTAGCGGCGCAGGCCGCGGCGGGTCACCCTCCTACCGCGCGGGCGGTCAATCGTGGCCCTCGGCCGGGCGGAGCGTCTCGGCGCCGGGCAGCAGCCCGACGAGCCGCCCGGGGTCGTGGATCAGGATCGGCAGGTGCTGCGGACAGATCCACAGGATCGAGCCGCGGTAGGCCAGCTGCACCAGCGGCGTCTCGTCGGGGCCCCGTTGGCAGGCGAGACAGCTCTGGTCGGTCGAGTCGCTCATCGTTTCTCTCCTCCGGCGTCGCACTGGGGATCGTGTGGCCGCCGGAGATTGTAGACCGCACAGTCGAATGGGCATAGACCGCTTTTTCGGCGCAGCTGTTGACATCTGTTGTCTTTTGTGAGATATTCCACAGTGCTCGTGGCCCGTCCGCCGTCGCGGCTTCGCCCCGAGCCCCGCAAAGGAGTCGCCCATGGTCTCTCGACAGCCCGACATCGACAGTGGCCTCAGGACGCTTGTCGATGCCGGCCTGCGGTCGATTACCGGACATGGCGCGGCGCACGACCTCGACCCGCGCGCTGCGCGGGCTCTGACCGGGGCAAAGGCGGGAAGCGCTCCCGGCGCCGTGGTGCTGGAGACCCTGACCGGATTCGGGGCCGCCGGCGCCAGCCGGAAGATGCTCCACGTCTTCGCCATCGCCGGCGATCCGGCGATCCGGCTGCCGTAGCGACGGCAGCCTCTCCTTCACATCGGGCGCGCCGGCGGGCGCGCCCCCTTTTTCCTACGCCCTCGTGGCGCTGCGGCGGACGACGGTGGCGGCTGGCAGCCTTGGAGCCGCGCCGGTTGGATCGCGCCTCCGGCCGGGATCGTGGCCAAGAGGGAATGGAGAAAGGCCGCCGGCGAATCTGCCGGCGGCCTTGACGCCCCATTGCCGAGGCCGGACCCATCGGGGTCAGGGATCGCTATCGATCACGAAGGCCCCTGCCCGCGGCAAACCGAGGGGGGTCGCTGCAGTTGTAGCAGACCAGTGCGAAGTCCTGGTCCGTCCCGTCTCCGACGCCCGGGATTCCGTCGGAGCTGATGTTCGCGGCGCTCACCCGGATGGTCAGCAAGCGCTCCGGCCCGGGCGCCAGGACGACGCCCTCCGTGTTGTTGATGCCGTCGGGCGACCCGCCGGGCACCGAGAAGCCGTCTGCTCCGAACTCGTTTCCCAGATAGCTGGCGGTGCCGTCTTCGACGACCAGATCCAGGTTGTTGTTCCACGCCGGCGTGAGGCCGCCGAGACCGTGACCCGCGGCGTCCGTCCACACCAACATGATCTCGACCGGCCGGGTCGGATCCATCGACGTGATCTCCGCGGTCCACTCCTCGCCCGTTGCCCCGAAAGTGTAGGGCGCGTCGAAGTAGAGAGGCAGCGTGCCGGGACCGACGACCTTCTCGAGGTCCAGCCGTCCCCAGCCCTGCCGGCTGTCGAAGCGGTGGCCGAGGATGTCGCGATTGGCATCCCGGCCGCCGGCGAGGTCCCGAGCCCCGGCGACGATCGCCGCCTTCACCATGGCCGGGCTCGGGTCGGCGCCCGAGAACAGATTCCGGAAGTGCTCGATGAAGAGAGCCGCCGCGCCGGAGACCTGGGGTGCCGCCAGGCTCGTACCGCAGCCAAGCTCATGGGTACCTTGCGTGGAGGCCGACTCGACCATGCACCCGGGGGCCACGAGATGCGGGATCTTGCGCCCGTCGAGCGCCGGTCCGTGGGCGGTGTTGTGGGACAGATCGTAGATCGCCGGGTTCTGCTGGCCGTTGAAGTACTGGAGCTTGGTGGAGCCGACGGTGATGGCGTTCTTGGCCTCGTCGGGTGAGCCCTGCGTGCTGGTGCCGCCGAAGCCGTTCATGATGGAGAGAACATAGGTGAGACCCTGGTTGCCGGGAGTCGACTCGTCGGCGTCGCGGACCCCGAGATCGACCTGCATGGTCTGGCCGTCATAGCCGCGAGGAGAACCGGCAGCGCCCCAGCTGTTGCTCGACAGCGAAGCGCCGTTCTGCCTCGAGCCACGGATCAGCGTGAGCATCCCGCCAGGCTGCTTGTGGTAGCCGCTGAGCTGCTCGATGACGCCCGCTCCGGGCGCCACCCCGAGGCCGCGCAGGAAGCCGTTGCCGTCTTCCGCGCCGGACTCGCCGCTGCCGACCATGATGGCGGCCGCCAGGGTCCCATGGGCGCTGTTGGCCGTGCCGCACGTTTCGCCCACGCAGGGGAGGCAGTTGTGGACCAGGTCCGGGTGGTCATCCTGGAAGCCCAGGTCGACGTTGGTGATGATGACGCCGCTGCCGTCGAGCCCGATTCCCGTCAGCCAGTTCTGGTACCCGGGGAAGGCGTAGTTGGAGGCGTCGACGTTGTTGGCGTTGACCTGGCTGCTCATCTCGGAGCGAGGACCGCCATCGATGGGCTGGTCCTGGATGGTGTAGATACCGGGGATCTTGGCAGCCCTGGGCAGACTTTCCTGGGCGATGCGCAGGCCGATCGAGAGGAACCTGTCGTCGAGCCAGGCCGAGCCCTTGATGCCGGCACCCATCTGTTCGAGCAGGTCCAGGGCGAGCTCGATGTCGGACCCGGCATAGAGGAGAGCGTCCCGGAGGATCAAGTTGCCCCCGGTGCGCCACTGGGGGAGCACGCGGAAGGCGGGCTGGAAATGGCCCACCCAGCGCACGCTCGGCTGCTGCTCGGCGAAGTCCTCGAGATCCGCGAGGTCGGCCCAAACGACGTAGGTGTAGGGGTGGATGTACTGGACGACTTCGGCCCCGATTCCGGCGAGGGCCTCGAGCCAGCTCTCCTGGGTGGGGCCGAAGAACTGGACGAGCTGGAGATCGGGCCCGACCGGCTGGTTGTACCATTGGAAGTCGACCGGCAGCGGGTCGACCAAGGGGTCGAAGGTCACTCCGCCGAGGTGGAGCTCGTACTCGGTGTCGGCCAGCAGTGGGGACGTGATGAGGAGGCCGATCGCGAAGAACGTCAAGGCGGGGATGCGGCTGGTCGGTGGTTTCATGGCTTCTCCTTTCGTCTTTGATCGATGGTGGTGTCCCTGACTCGGGGGAGCGAATTTGCAAGCCGGGGGCCAGTCCCCGGAGGTAACGCCTTGCGACGTCCACGAGGCGTCCGATCTGCCGACGGCGGGGACTCGGGGGGTCAGAGAGATCCCAGTCGCCAACTGCCCTCGTCGCTCCTGGGAGGCCGATCGCACCCAGCTCGTCGGGCTCTCTGGGCAGACGGTCGTCCGTGTTTCGAGGGGTACGACCGGGGCGGTCGAAACCGGGCGGCAGCCCAAGATCGGATGCCCTTTTTTGGAGGGGGGAGCTTTTTTGGGCCGCCGGCGGCATGCCAGGACATGCCCCGTCCGGCAGCGAGTATCCTCGGCCAGGCGCCTCCGATGCGAGCAGCTAATGCCCGGGAGGCTGCCTGATCAGGGAGGCCTTCAGGTGCCGCTCTTCCAGCCGCGGCACTCGCTCGGCGAAGCTCGGGAGCTCGATTCCAACGGCCTCGCTCTACGGGACGGTTGCCGACCAGGCCGAGGTGTCGCCGGACTCGAAGCCGTCGCCGAAGATCGTGGCGGCTCCCAGGGTGCCGTCGGGGTTGAGATTCTGGGCCAGGATGTCGGCGGCGCCGGTGGCGCCGTCGGACCAGGCGAAGATGCCGAAGCCGAGGCTGCCGAGAGCCCCGGCCAGCCGGGACGAGCCGCTCTCGGCGGTCGCGAGATCGGTCACGGGCGGCAGCCAGACGAAGTCGCCGTTGGCGTCGACGCGAGTGCCGCGGATGGGGTCGTTGCCGAAGGCGAGGCTGTCGATCCAGGCGACCATGGCGCCGTCTCCCAGCGCCAGGTTCTGGACGAAGCTCATCTGGCTCGCCCCGAGCGGCACGAGCTCCCTGCCGGCGTCGGTCCACTGCCGCCCGCCGACGGCGTCGAGCTTCTGCCCGTAGATCCCGAAGAGGCTCTGGGCGGCGTTGGTCTCCACCCAGAAGACGAAGGTCTCCTGGCTCGGCGGCGCGAACGAGACGGCGGGCGACACCCGCAGCCGCGCGGCGTCGGTCGAGGTCTCGACGCCGTCGTGCGCGAAGAGCTCGACGCCGGCGGAGTCGATGCGCTGGGCGCGGCACTGGAGGGTCGGCGAGGCCGTGTACCAGGAGAAGACGGCGCCGCCGTCGCCGTCGGCGACGAAGTCGGGGAAGTTGCCGAACTGCAGGGAGCCGCCCGCCGGGTCGTAGACGGGCAGCGGCGTCGCCCCCCACAGCGGCGCCCCGTCGGCGCTTGCCAGCTTCTGGGTCCACAGGTGCCGCGGCCCGCTCGGCCCCACCGAATGCACCATCGAGACGATGACCCGTCCGGAGTCGGCGGCGTGGAGGGCGCTCGCCGCCAGGCTGTTGCCGCTGGGGCTGATCGTCACGCCGGCGCCCCACAGCGGCGCGCCCGCCGGATCCAGCTTCTGGAGCACCACGTCGGCATTCTGCGTCCAGGCGACGACGACGTTGCCGTCCGAGGTGCCGGCGATCTTCGGCGCGGCGACGAAGTCGGGCGCGGTCGTCAGCTGCACGCCGGCCGGACCCCACAGCAGGGCCCCGGCCGGGCTCACCTTGGCCGCCGAGATCTGTTCGAACGGCCCGCCGTCGTCACGATAGGCCAGGAGCGCGTTGCCGGCCGCGTCGACGGCGAGCCCGTAGTCCTGCGTCGAGCTGAAGCCCCGGTCGGCGACGAGGATGCCGTTGTGGGCCCACTGCTCGACGCCGCCGGCCGAGAGCCGCTGCAGGTAGACGTCGTAGCCGCCGTCGGCATTGTCGAACCAGCTGACGTAGGCGCCGCCGTCGCCCGTGGCCGCGACCTTGGGCTGGACCTGCTCCCCGGCGCGGTCGGACAGCACGAGGTTGGCCCCGGGGTCGGACGACCACTGGGCGGCGGCCGGCCCGGTGAGGCACAGCATTACGGCACCGCCGACATGGCGAGACCATCGCCGGGACTTCATGCGCGAGGACTCCTGTGAGACGACCGGCCGCCTCCGTGGCGGCCGCGCACCGCGAGGATACAGCTCCCGGACGGCGTCCGCCGCGGCGGGCGTCGGGACGGGCTAGGATCCGGCTTCTGATGGGAGTCGCTCCGCCGCCGGAAGTCCCGCGGTCGCTGACCGACGTCTGCGAGGTCGAGGTCGCGGCCGCGCGGGGGGCTCGCGGCGGCGCGCCGCCGGAGGTCCTGATCGAGGTGCCGCACGGCGCCACCCGGCGGCGTCATTTCGCCGCCGCCCGCCGCCGTCTCGCCGGGGAGCTCCCGGCCGACCTCGAGGAGTTCTTCTTCGTCAACACCGACGTCGGGTCGATCGAGTGCGCCCGCTGGGTGGCGCGCATGGCGACCGGCCCGGAACGGTTCCCCGAGCTCGAGGGGCTCCCGGGAGCCCCGGGGGGCCGTGCCCTGGAGCGCGTCCTGATCCTGCGCGGGCTCGTGCCCCGGACCTTCATCGACTGCAACCGGGTGATCGCCGGCGGCCCCCGATCCGCGCCGGCGGCGGGCCTGACGCCCGGGCTGCCCGCCTACATCCGGCGCGAGGAGGACGTGCGGACGCTGCGGGGGATGTACGGCGACTACCAGGCCGCGGCGGAGCAGGCGTACGCGGCCGTCTGTGGAGGGGGCGGCAGGGCCGTCATCCTGCACACCTACGCGCCGCGCTCCGTGCGCATCGAAGCGGTCGACGAGGGAATCGTCGCGGCCCTGCGCCGAGCCTACGAGCCGGCGACCTACGAGACCTGGGAGCGGAGGCCGGCGGTGGACCTGATCACCGAGACCGCGGACGGCCGGCGGCTCGCCCCGGAGGCCCTGGCGCGGGAGATCCGGGAGCGCTACGGCCGAATCGGCGTCGAGGCCGCGGAGAACGCCACCTACCGCCTCGACGAGGCGACGCTGGGCCACGTCCACTCGGCGCGCTACCCGGGCCGCGTGCTGTGCCTGGAGATCAACCGCGAGCTCCTGGCGGATCCCTTCCTGCCGTTCGTCGAGATGTCGATCAGCGAGGTCAAGGCCCGCCGCATGGCCGCCCCCATCGCGGCCGCGCTGCTGAGCGTGGGCCGGGATCTCGCTTCGTGATCCGAACCCTGGGTCCGGGAGCTTCGCGCCCGGCGACGCAGGCTGCTCAGGGCTCGGGCTCGGAGAAGGCCCAAGCTCGCAGGTCTCCCGTTTCGAAGTCGTCGTGGCCAACCGAGGCGGGGGCGAGGGCTCCGGCGGCGATCCCCTGAGCCAGGTATTGGTGCTCGTTGAGCGCTTTGCAGCCCGAGAACGACCCGGCGCCGTCTCCGAAGCAGAACGAGCCGGGCTCGTTCTCGGCGGAGAACGCGGCGTCGAGCGTGCCGTTGCCGTCGAAGTCGGCCAGCGCCACGCCGGTCATTCGTCCGAACGTATGTCCTCCGCCGAAGATCGTGCAGGAGAAACCTCCCGTGCCGTCGGCCAGGCACGCCCGCGGGAACTCGATGACCTCGGCGGTGAATACCAGGTCCAGGTGCGAGTCCCCGTTCAGCAGACCGGCCGCGACCGCGGTGGTCCCCGCGCTGAGGATCTCGGTGCACGAGAAGGCTCCGGCGCCGTTGCCGAGGCAGAGCTTGCCTCCGTCGAGCGAGGAGATCGCGGCGTCCAGGTTCGTGTCATCGTCGAAGTGCCCCAGCTTGATGCCCGTGCTGATCCACTCGGCCCCGTAATCTCCGCACGAGAAGCCGCCGTCGCCGTCGCCGAGACAGACCCGGTTCGGCAGGTTCACGGTGCTGTCGGCAAACACCGCGTCCGGGACGTCGTCTCCGTCCAGGTCCCCGAGGGCGACGCCGCGGCCCTGCGAGGAGACGACGTCGACGGGCTGGCAGGCGAAGGAGAGCGCACCGTCTCCCAGGCAGACCGTCTGCTGGCCGCCGGCGTCGGCGAAGACGACGTCGAGGTTGCCGTCGCCGTCCACGTCGCCGGTCGCGGCGTCACGGCTGGAGGTTCCGGCGGAGCCGATGGCGACGCACTCCGCGAAGCTGAAGCGTCCGACGCCGTCTCCCGGGCAGATGCGGTTCGGCTCGGCCGTGGAACGGGTGGCGAGGATGGCGTCCAGCTGCCCGTCGTCATCGAAATGCCCGAGGGCGACGCCGGAGGTCTCGAAGGTCTCTCCGGAGACCCCATGGCAGTGAAACTCGGCGGGCGGGCTGCAGGTGCCAAGGCAGTACCGATCCAGCGCGAAGTCCTCGACGGCGAGCACGACGTCGACGACGCCGCAGCCCTCGGCGCCCCGCAGCGCCAGCGAGTAGGCCCCCGGGGCGCCCTGGAGCCCATCCACGGCCAGCACGTACTCGCCCGCGGATCTCGCGGCCGCCGGAAGCGCCGCCGGGTCGACCGCGGCCCCGACCAGAGTCTGACGGCGAGGGGAGGGGCCGCCGCTCGCCACGAGCTCGCGGCCGGTGGAGTCGAAAAGCGACAGCCGAAGGTCGAGCTCGGCGCCGGCCGCCGACGCCCACTCCGAGTCGGTGGTCGCCAGGAAGCTCCCGAGGTCGGAGATCCGGACGCAGAATGCATCGCGCGGATCGCCCGCCGACGAGTGCGTCATCCCGACGATCGCCTCCAAAGGACCCTCCTCGAGAGTGCGCTGGGGGAGGCGGCGCGGGGTGTTCGGCGCGTCTCCACGCTCGATCCAGGTCTGTGCCCCCAACGCGGGAGCGCACAGCAGCAGGCCGCAAACGATGGACTTCATCGAACGCCTCCTTCTCGACCGTCGACGCCACCCCGTGCGGCGACGAACTCCTCCATGGCCGCCCGCGAAACTCGGGCGAAACTCGGTGAAACTCGGTGGTGAAACTCGGTGACAGGTTACACATTTTCTGGCTGCGAAGCTGCGCCGTCGACTTCCCGAAAGCTGACCTCGACGAGACAGCCGGGCTCGGGCAGACGGCAGATCTTGTTACGGCGGAGCTTCGCCGTGCAGAAACGCGAGATGCCCGTCATGGCAAAGCAGAGTATCGATCTGCCCGTCTGCTCCGACCGCCTGAAGAACGGGTCCTGTATAGGAAGCCTTCGCCAGGTTCTCGGCCGTCTCATAGTCGAGAAACCAATCCAAGGGAACGTCGACGACTTCTCCGACCTCGAGTCGGTTGCGCGCATAGGGCCAGGGATAGTCGCCTGTACAGACGGCTTGCCGATCTGCGCTCCAGATGACGAGACTCCCGGCGTCGTCGTCAAGGTCCTTCGAACACCAGAAGGCCGCTCCAGGGGCCGCAGAGCCTCCCCATGAAGCGGTCCAGACCAGAGAATCGACTCGAAGGCATGTCCTCAATACGCTGAAGAGGTCCTCTGCTGCGCTCGGCAAACCTGAAGCTGGCCTGGGAATTACGTTCAGGACGCTCGCCAGGGCGAGGCCCAACAGAATTCCTGCGAGCGGTTGCTGTGCGCGCATGCATGTGGTCGAGGTCGTCGGAGCTGCCCGTAGGGCTCTGGCTCTGCCGAGCCTCGTGTCCGGTGAAGTGGAAGGCATCGCTCCCTCCCCAAGGCCAAGCCCCGGCGAAACATCATAGCCTAACGGCAAATAAGCTTTCGAGGCCACCGTGCTGCCATCCTCGTCGGTGACCAGCCGCGGGGTCCCTAGGTGATCCAGGTCGTGGTGCCACGTCGTTTCTCCCGGCATCTCCTTGGCCAGCAGGGGGTGAGGAAGTCCCGCAGTCACCCGGCAGGTTACCTCGACGAGAGACTCGGGCGCGGGCGGATCGCAGATTCCGTGTTCCTTGCCCGGAGAGCCGGAAAGCGGGCCGGCGATCTCGCAGTCTTCGTGTGGTGCCTTACGTGGGAAAGACCAGTGCATCGGTTGCCGTCTTCGATCTCGAACTGACTGTCTTTCAGTGCTGTCTCTCTTCGTTCAGCGTGATGATCACTGGTTCAGCCGGAATCTTGAAACCCTGGAGGTCAATGGGCCCCAGCTCGGCATTCAGAAAGCCAGCTAGAGAGACAACGAGTCTGTAACGATCAAGAACGGAGAACTCTACGTCTACCTCCCCGTCGTCTCCGGTTTCCAGATTTCGACAATCCACAGGGTGTCCCACTCTGCAAACACTCAACCGCGCAGATGGAACCCGCCAACCGTTGGCATCGTTTACTACTACGCGCAGCATCAGACCTTCAAAGGTCAGCTCAGACCCCTGAAGACGTCTCCACACTCGTCGTAGAATCTCGAATGAAGCAGCCAAGACATCCGCTGAGTCGTCACCGAGGCACGATTTGAGTAAAGGCTTGTTCGCAGCTAGATCGAAAAGTTGTTCCGTTCTAGCAGCCCAACCGCCAAGCGGGCTACCATATATCCAGAGCTCATCTTCTGATCGAGCCTGGAGGCCGAGCTGATCCAGGTTCGTCAACTGAGCCAGCGCGACCTCGGCCGCGGCATCACAGGCATCTCCCGGACCCCCCGCTCCTGGAGACACGTCCTGGCCTCCGGAGGGGGCAGCCAAACCCGCCGCTGCCGCCAGAATCAGAAGCGCCCAACAAGATCCTAGCCGCGAGGCAGGCACTGGGTGGGTCACTCGCCTATTCACAAGCAGCTCCGGAATCGACCGTGCTTCCATCCTCGTCGGGACCAGCCGCGGGGTCCCCAGGTAATCCAGGTGGTAGTGCCAGGTCGTTTCTCCCGGCATCTCCTTGGCCAGCAGGGCGGTGCAGGCCGCAGATGATGACCTTCATCGGACGCCTCCTTCTCGACCGTCGACGCCACCCCGTGCGGCGACGAACTCCTCCATGGCCGCCCAGCACCGTTCGGGCTCGAACTGCAGCAGTAGGTGGGGCGCATCGAAACGGCGGACCTCGGTATCGGGGCGGGTCTCTCGGAGCTGGCGCAGGGATCGTTCGCGGATCAGCCGATCCCGCGAGCCGCGGAGATAGAGGATGGGATAGGGGAGCTCGCGCAGCAGCGATCGCACGTCGACGGCCAGAGCCTCGCGAACCCTCGAGGCGCGGACCCGGGCGCTGACCTTCCGGTTCGTTCGCCGGATCGAAGCCGCGAAACGGGACATCCCCGAGAAGCCGCAGAGGAAATAGCCGAGCGCGAGGCCCGGCGCCGGGAGCCCGAGCAAGAGCTCCCACGGCAGGAAGCGGAAGGCGCGCCAGTACGGGTTCGTGGCGAACGTGTTGCAGAGGATGACCGCGCGGAGACCCGCCGGGCGCCGGCCGGCGAGCCGAATCGCCACCGGACCCGAGAAGGACTCACCGACCAGCACGAAGGGCTCCGACGGCAGCGAGCGAGCAACGAGATCGACGTACCCCGAGTAGTCGAGAACCTCGCCGACCGGGTAACGGATTACCCAAGGCTCGACGCCGCCGGGCGCGCTCCGGACCAGGGCGGCGAAGTAGTCGCCCGTGCCGTCCATTCCCGGGAGGAGAAGGTAGATCACTGCGTCCTCGTCCCGCTCGCGCCGTCGCAAGCCGTCCTTTCCGGGGCCGGTGGCGCGTCCGAGGGATGATACCTTCTCGGCCACCCGGTCGTCGACTCGACTCGCGGCGGAGACTGCCAGCAGGCAGCCACTCCCTCAGCAGGCTGTCGAAACCTCGAGCGGAGGAATCGAGCTTCGAACTGGAGCCGATGCGCGGACTCGAACCGCGGACCTGCTGATTACGAATCAGCTGCTCTACCAGCTGAGCTACATCGGCCCTGGCCTCGGCGGTGGGCTCCCGAGGGGAGCGTCCCGAGGCGAGCGGGATTGTAGGAGATGGGGCGGCGGGGCGCAATGCTCGGCGGGAGGGGTGTCCTGCCCTGGACGCGGGCACTTTCCCTCGGCAGACAGGAGGACCTGTCGCCTCGGCTCGGACAGCGGCGTGGCGGTGGCGCGTGGCCACGGGGCGGGGCCGGCTCCTGGCAGCCACCCGCGATCGCCCATCGACGTGAGACGAAATGTGATCGTGTACCTTGCAACGCCGGGGGGACCTGCGCTAGAAACTGCCTACACCGTGGAGCCTCGGGGGGGCTGGCGCGGCCCGAGCGGCCGCGTTGCCGGGACGAGAAGGCTCAGCACCCGACGGGGCGTCGCGAGACGTTGGTCGAGCATCAGCAGGGAGCGATCGATGCCGGATTGTTCGTCCCGACACTTCGATCCAGTGGAGATCCAGGGGGTGCCCCCTGTGCCGGCGGGAGAGTTCCTCGCATCGTGCGAGGACAAGGCCCGTCGTTCGCAAACCGTCAGCACGGAAGGAGAACGCCATGTTTCGACTCATCGCCGCCATCGTCATGATCATGATGCCCGTCATCTCGGTGTCCAACGGAGGTCCCGAGCGGCAGGACCCGTTCGGTACCCGCGACCTCGCGGACGAGGAAGGCTGCTACAAGGGTCAGCCCGACTGCGGTCCGCCGCCGCCGTTCACCACCGGGACCACCATCGACCGCTGACGCCGGTTGGCGAGCAGCATCACCAGCCGTCGGCAACGCTCAGCACGAAGGAGAACGCCATGTTCCGACTCATCGCCGCCATCGTCATGATCATGATGCCCGTCATCTCGGTGTCCAACGGAGGCTCTGAGCGGCAGTACCCGTTCGGTACCCGCGACCTCGCGGACGAGGAAGGCTGTTACAAGGGCCAGCCCGATTGCGGCCCGCCGCCGCCGCTCGTCGAGAACGTCGAGTTCACGCGCTAGCCCTCGCCGATGGGCTCTGGAGTCTCAGCTCGCCTCGGGGCGAGCGCTGGTTTCGTGAGGGACGGTGGCCGAGGCAGACGCCTCGAGATTACGCACCCGCCGTCGATAGGTGGGGAGCGTCACGCCCAGCAGGGCCGCTCCCATCACCTCGTCGTCTGGTAGTCGTTCCAGAATCTCGATCAAGAGTGTGCTCTCGGCCAGCCGCAGCAGCGGCTGGCCGCTTCGATCCTGCGCGTGGAGCAGCTTCGTGAGGGCCTCCCGCACCGGGCTCCAGCCCTCGGGCCGCGGTGCCAGGCCGGCACGCTCGAGCTCCACGGCCTGGCCCAGCCGGCGGCGGTACGTCGTCTCGGAGAGGCCCAAGCGGCGCGCCGCGCGGCGCGCGATGCCCGCGTCGGCACGGTCCGCCTCGAGGAGCAGGTCCTCGGCGATCCACTTGCCGAACGGCAGCTGCGGGCTGTCCTCGTCGGCGACCAGGGTTGCGATGCGCAGCCGCAGGGCTTCGCGGAGCTCCGCGAGCGCCGCGTCCGTGTTGGTGCCGCCGAGCTGCCGCTGGGGAGCCGCGCGGCGGCGGAGGGCCGGCTCGGCGACGGACTCGGGCAGCCCGAGGGCGGCCGCGTCGATCGCGCCGTCTTCGAGCTGGATGACGGCCTGGAGGATCCGGTTCTGCAGCTCGCGGACGTTGCCCGGCCACGAGTAGGCGAGGATCGCGGCCCGGGCGTCGGGCGCGAAGCGGGCTCCCACCTTGCCGTACTGGCCGCCGAACCGGGTCAGGTAGTGCTGCGCCAGGTGCTCGATGTCGTCGGGGCGCTCGCGCAGCGGCGGGACCACCAGCCGCACGACGTTGAGCCGGTGGTAGAGGTCGCTGCGGAACCGGCCGGCCCGCGCCTCTTCCTCGAGGTTCCGGTTGGTCGTCGCCAGCACCCGCACGTCGATGGGCCGCGGCTCCGGCTCGCCGGCGAGGATGATCTGCTTGTCCTCGACGAAGCGCAGAAGGCGGCCCTGCACCTCGAGCGGCAGCTCGCCGATCTCGTCGAGCAGGATCGTGCCGCCGTCGGCCTCGGCCAGCCGTCCCGAGCGGCGCCACCGGGCTCCGGTGTAGCCGCCGTGGTCGTGTCCGAAGAGCTCGCTGTCGACGAGCGTGGGCGCGATGGCACCGCAGTCGACGACCGTCAGGCCGCGGTCGCGCCGCGGGCTCAAGTCGAGCAGGCTCCTGGCCACCAGCTCCTTGCCGGTGCCGCTCTCGCCGGTGATGAGGATCGTGGCCTCGGTGGGGCCGACCCGGCGAACCGTGGCCATCAGCTCGCGGATCGCGGCGGAAGAGTAGACGAGCTTGCTCTCGCGGACGGCCGTCCGCAGCTCCTTGAGCTCGGCTTCCAGCTCGACGGATCCACGGTCGCTCTCGGCGCGGGCGAGCTGCACCCGCTCGAGGGCGATGGACAGCTGGGACGCCAGCGCCTTGAAGAAGACGAGATCGGCGGCGTCGATGTCGATCGACTCGACGGCGCCGTCGACGTAGAGCGCGCCCACCGCCCGCCCGCCGGCGATCATGGGCACGGCGAAGGCGAGCTGCTTGCCCTCGCTCGGACTCTCGACGACGCCGCTGCGGATCTCGGAGGCGGCCAGGGCCGCGGTGACGAGCTCGGCCGCCGCGGCCTCCAGCTCGAAGGAGACCCGTCTCGTGCCCACGGGCGAGGGCGGTCGGGCGATGCCGCGCACGAGCTCCGGCCGGCCCTCGTCGTCCTGCCGGAAGAGGCCGACGCGGCGCGCCTTGCAGGCCGAGTAGAGCCGCTCGACGACGGCGGCGGCGAGGCTCTGGATGTCGTTGGTCTCCGCCACCATCTCCACCGTGTCGCGCAGGAGGGCCATGTTGCGGTAGTCGCGGGCCAGGTCGCCGGTGAAGATCTCGCTGATGCCGGCCTCGCCGGGGCCTCCCGGAGCCGAGCTCTCCTGCCAGGTCTCGACGGCGCCTTCGCCCGCGCGCCGCGCCGCGGTGAGCGCGTGATCGGCTCGTCGGATCAGGTCGAGCGGCTCCGGTCCGGGCTTCTGGGCGGGGTCGAGCGAGGCGATGCCGCAGCACAGCTCGAGCTTGACGCCGCCGTCGAGGAAGCGGCTCTTCCGCACCGTCTGCACGAGCTTGGCGGCGACCCGCCCGGCGTCCTCCGGCGTCGTCGCGGGCAGCAGCGCCGCGAAGATCGCGCCGCCGTAGCGCGACAACGGATCGCTGTCGCGCAGCGTCGCGCCGATGAGCTGCGCGAGCTCGCGCATCACGCGGTCCCCGGCGGCGCTCCCGTGACGCTCGTTGACCTGGCCGAAGTCGTGCGGGTTGATGAGGACCAGCGAGAGCCACAGGTCGAGCTGGCGGGCGCGGCCGACGTGGTCGCCGAGCAGAGCCTGGAAGGCGATGCGGTCCGCCAGCCCCGTGACGGGGTCGCGGAGCACGTTGTGGACGCGCACGGCCCGCTCCGCCAGGTCGGCGCCGAAGTCCGCCACCCAGCGCCACAAGGGTGGAATCTTCGCTGCCGACCGCGGGGGCACCTTGCGCGGCGTCCGCGAGTCCGGGTGAAGGTCGTAGCTCAGACCGAGCCAGCCGCGCGCCTCGCGATCCGGCGCCCGATCGGCCTGCCGGCGCCGCGGCGCGTCCGGGGCGTCGGCGGCGGGCGTCTCCGGGGGGTGGGCGAGCGGGACGAGCCAGCCGCGGTCACGGCGGCTCGGACGGCCGAACTCGGTGCCCGCCCCGGCGAGGGCGGCGGTCTCGGCCGCGGCCGTCTCGGGAGTCGCGAGCTCGGGGACGACGTCGCCCGGGCCGTCGCGCAGGAGGATCGATCCGACGCTCCCGTCGGCCGGGCCGCGCACGTAGACGGCGGCGCAGCTGGCGCCCGTCAGGCAGCGCAATCCCCTCAGAAAGGAGCCGAGGATCTCGGAGCTGGATTTCATGCCAACGGGCGCGGCCCGAGCGGCGGGGCCCTCGGGGGCCCCGCAGCGTCGCGATGGTATCACCGGGCTCCGGGCGCGGCCGCCTTGGCAGGGGGGCCGGAACTGAAACCTTCGCGAATGCGTCTCCGTATTCGAAACCAAACCTCGCTGCACGGGCGGATCGATCCCAGCCGGTCGCCGCGAGCGGATCGAAAAGGACCTCGAGATGAGCGACGAAGAGACGAGAGTGGCGGCTGTGGAGGCGGCTGACCCGGCCGCGGCCGGCGCGGAGGCGGGAGACAGGGCGAGGGCCGGGCGGCGGCGGCGCGCGCGGTGGATCTCGGCGCTCGCCGCGGTCGTCGTCGTGGCCGTCGTCGCCGTCGTGCTCCTCGCCGGTGGCGCCAGCGACGCGAACGGAGCCGAGGACGGTGACGCCGTGGCCGAGGAGGAAGCCGCGGTCCCGGTCGAAGTGGTGACCGCCACGCGCGAGACCGTCTCGGCCTACATCAGCGCGACCGCCAACCTCGTGGCCGAGAACGACGTCACGGTCCTGGCCGAGTCCGAAGGCCGGGTCACGAGCCTGGCCGTCGACGAAGGCCGGGTCGTGCGCCGCGGCGAGGTGCTGGCGCGGCTCGATCCCAGCGACGAGGAGATCGCCCTCAAGAAGGCGCAGCTGCGCGACGCCAACGCCCAGCTGGCCTACGAGCGCGGGCGCGACCTCTTCGAGCGGGAGCTCATCAGCCGCGAGGAGAACGACCGGGTGACGGTGGAGCATCAGATCGCCCGCCAGGAGCTGGCGGAGTCCGAGTGGGCGCTGGCCCAGACCGTCATCAAGGCGCCCTTCGGCGGCCGGGTCACGGCGCGGCACATCCAGCTCGGCCAGCACGTCCGCCTGGGCGATCCGCTCTTCCAGATCACCGACTTCGATCCCCTCATCGCCCGCATCTATCTTTCCGAGGGCGACGTCGTGGGGCTCGCCCCCGGCACGGAGGCCACGATCCGGCTCAACGCCGGCCCGCAGATCGAGCTGCGGGGCCGGATCCGGCAGATCAGCCCGGTCGTCGACACGGCCACGGGAACGGTCAAGGTCACCGTCGAGGCGACGGAGCCCTCGGGCGACGTCAGGCCGGGCAGCTTCGTCTCGATTCACGTGGTGCGGGAGGAGCGGCCGAACGCGCTCGTCGTCCCGCGCGAGGCGATCCTGCGCGAGCTGCAGTCGACCCACGTCTTCACGGTCGGCGGCGAGGACGGTGAGACGGTCACGAAGCGGGCCGTCAGCCTCGGGATCGAGGACGCGGGCCGGGTCGAGGTGATCGCCGGTCTCGAGGCCGGGGCACGGGTCGTCATCGCCGGTCAGGGCAGTCTCGAGGACGGCGCCCGGGTGCGGGTGCTGGACGCGGCGGACGCGACGGCCGGGGAGCCCGAGCCGGCCGCCGCGACGGCTCCCTAGCGCGGAGGCCGCCATGCGCCTGATCGAGTTCTCCCTGAAGCGCCGCGTCACCATCGCCATGGGGGCGGTGGCTCTCGTGCTGTTCGGCCTCGTGGCCTTCCAGCGCCTGTCGATCAACCTGCTGCCGGACCTCTCCTACCCCAGCCTGACGGTGGAGACCCGCTACCCGGGGGCGGCGCCGGCCGAGGTCGAGAGCCTCGTGACGCGGCCGATCGAGGAGGTCGTGGGCGTCGTCTCCGGAGTGCAGCGCCTGACGTCCGTCTCGCGTCCGGGCCTTTCCCAGGTCACGCTCGAGTTCGACTGGAAGCGGGACATGGACTTCGCGACCCTCGACGTGCGCGAGAAGCTCGACCTCATCCGCCTCCCGGAACAGGCCCAGGAGCCCGTCGTCCTGCGCTTCGACCCCGCCAACGACCCGATCCTGAGGCTCTATCTGACCGGCGGCGAGAGCCTCTATCAGCTGCGCTACGTCGGCGAGGAGGTCGTGAAGAAGGACCTCGAGTCGACCGAGGGCGTGGCGGCCATCAAGGTCAACGGCGGGTACGAGGAGGAGGTCCAGGTCCAGGTCGACGAAGGCAAGCTAGCCCTCGTCGGGCTGACGATCCAGCAGGTCAACGACCGGCTCCTGGCGGAGAACGTGAACCAGGCGGGCGGCAGCCTCTACGAGTCCGAGGCGCGCTACCTCGTGCGGGCCAACAACGAGTTCGTCGATCTCGACGACATCCTGCAGACGGTGCTGACCTCGCCCGCGGGGCGCGCGGTGCGGGTGGCCGACGTCGCCACGGTGACGCGCGGCCACAAGCGCCGCGAGGTGGTCACCCGCTACGGCGGCCGCGAGGCGGTCGAGCTCGCCGTCTACAAGGAGGGCGACGCGAACACCGTGCAGGTCGCCAAGGCGGTGCGGGCCAGGCTCGCGAGCATCGAGGACGAGGTTCCGGAGGGCATCGAGATCGCCGCCGGCGTCGATCAGTCGAAGTTCATCGAGGCCTCGATTCGCGAGGTGCTGAGCAACGCCGGGCTGGGCGGGCTCATCGCCATCGTCGTGCTGCTCTTCTTTCTCAAGGATCTCCGGAGCACGCTGATCATCGGCGTCTCGATCCCGATCTCGATCGTCACGACGTTCTTCCTCATGTACCGCACGGGAACGACGCTCAACATCATGTCGCTGGGCGGCCTGGCGCTGGGCGTGGGGATGCTCGTCGACAACGCGATCGTGGTCCTCGAGGCCGTCTACAAGCACCGCGAAGCGGGCAAGGGGGCGTTCGCCGCGGCCCGGGACGGGGCCTCGGAGGTCGGCCGGGCGGTGATCGCCTCGACGCTCACGACGGTCGCCGTGTTTCTGCCCGTGGTGTTCCTGGAGGGGGTGGCGGCGCAGCTCTTCCGCGACATGGCGCTCACCGTCTCGTTCTCGCTGCTCGCTTCGCTGGCCATCGCGCTGACCCTCATTCCCATGCTGGCGGCCGCCGGCGGCACGGCCCGCCTGGAGTCGGTCCCCTTGCCTCCGGCCCCCGGACGGCGGGTGCGGCGTTTCTTCTGGCGCCTCCTGGTGCTGGCGCCCAGCTTCGCCTTGCGGGGGCTGCGCCGCGCCCTGAGCTTCGCGCGGCGCGGCCTCACCATGGCCTGCCGTCCCCTGAGCCAGGCCTTCGACGCCGGTCTCGGGGCCGTCAGCGGCGCCTATCCCCGGGCCCTCGGGTGGGCCCTCGGACGCAAGGCCGTGGTCGTCGCGGCGGCGGCGGCGAGCTTCGCCGGCGCGCTGGCCCTGGTGCCGTCCCTCGGGTTCGACCTGATTCCCACGTTCTCGCAAGGGGAGTTCAGCTTCTTCGTCGAGCTGCCCGAGGGCACTCCGCTCGAGGTCGTCGATCGCTACGTCGCCCAGGTCCAGGAGGCCGTGCGCGAGGATCCGCGGGTCGCCTCGCTGTCGAGCATCGCGGGCGGCCGCGGCCTGTCGCTGACGAGCACGGGCACGGAAGGGGAGAACACGGCCCGGATCCAGGTGCTCATGGCGCCAGGGACCGGCGCGGAGGACGAGCAGGCGATCGCCGATCGGCTGCGCGGTCGCCTGGCCCAGAACCCGCAGGTCGCGTTCAAGTTCGAGCGCCCGACCTATTTCAGCTTCCGCACGCCCATCGAGGTCGAGGTCTACGACGACGACCTCGCCGAGCTGCACGACGTCGCGGCGGTGCTCCAGCGTGAGATCGCCGCGGTTCCCGGTCTCGTCGACATCGAGTCGTCGGCCGAGCTGGGCAATCCGGAGCTTCAGGTGCGCTTCGACCGCGACCAGTTCGCGCAGCTCGAGCTGTCGATCGGGGACGTCGCCGACACGATCCGCAGCAAGGTGCAGGGGGACGTGGCGACCCGGCTGACGGAGGGCGACCGCGAGATCGACATCGTCGTGCGCTCGGTGGACGTGGGGTCGGCCGACGTGGCCGACATCGAGAACTTCATCGTCGCCCAGCGTCACGGCATTCCCGTCTACCTGAAGTCGATCGCCAGGGTCGAGGTCGTCAACGGGCCGAGCGAGATCCGGCGGGTCGGCCAGAAGCGCGCGGCCGTCGTCAGCGGCAATCTGGACGGCCGCGACATGGGCGCGGCGGCGGCGGACGTGCGCGCGGCCGTCGCCGGGGTCGCGCTGCCGGCGACGACGACCGCCACGCTCAGCGGCCAGGAGGAGGAGCGCACCCAGTCGCTGCGCTCGCTCGCGCTGGCCATGGCGCTGGCGATCTTCCTCGTCTACCTGGTGATGGCCTCGCAGTTCGAGTCGTTCCTGCATCCGTTCATCATCATCTTCACGCTGCCGTTGGGAGCGATCGGCGTGGTGCTGGCGCTGGCCGTCACGGGCAACAGCGTCAACATCGTGGCCATGATCGGAGCGGTGATGCTGGCCGGAATCGTCGTCAACAACGCCATCATCCTGATCGACGCCGTGAATCAGCGCCGCCGCGCCGGCCTCGCGAAGCGCGACGCCCTGCTGGCCGCCGGCCGCGACCGCCTGCGGCCCATCCTCATGACCTCGGCGACGACGGTGCTGGGCCTCACGCCGATGGCCCTCGGGCTCGGCGAGGGCGCCGAGCTGCGGGCGCCGCTCGCCATCACGGTGATCGGCGGCCTGAGCGTGGCGACGCTCTTGACCCTCGTCGTCATCCCGGTGGTCTACGCGGCGGTCGACCGCCGGGACGTGATCGCCGCGCCGGGCGCCGCGGGCGATTCCGCCGCGGACGACGCGGTGCCAGGCCCCGACGAGACGGCGGCGGCGGCCGAGGCATGAGCCGCGTGCGACCCGACCGCGCGATCGCCGGGGGCGCGCGACCCGAGGAGAAGGCCCGAATGAGCCTGCTGCGACTCTCCGTGAAGCGGCCCGTCACGACGGCCATGATCCTCGTCAGCATCCTCGTCCTGGGCGGGATCGCGGCCTTCCGGCTGCCCCTGGCGTATCTGCCGGAGATCGACGTCCCGTTCATCGGGATCCAGATTCCGTATCCGAACTCCAACCCGCAGCAGATCGAGCGGGAGATCGTCAAGCCCGTCGAGGAGCTGCTGGCCACGCTGCCGGGGGTCAAGACCCTCAACGCCACCGCGACGGCCGACCAGGCCGAGTTCTTCCTCGAGTTCGACTGGGGCAACTCGCTCGACATCGTGCGCATGCAGGTCGGCGAGAAGATGGATCAGATCAAGCCCGACCTGCCGGCCGGCATCGGCGAGGTCATCATCTTCTCGTTCAACACGTCCGACATCCCCGTGGTCGAGGGCCGCATCTCGGCCGTGGGGGTCGATCTGGCCGCCAGCTACGAGCTCATCGAGGCGCGGGTCTTGAACCGCCTGCGGCGCATCCCCGGCGTGGGCCGGGTCGTTCTCGACGGCGTCAGGCCGCGGGAGATCTTCATCGACCTCGTTCTCGACGCGGTGAACGCGCACAACGTCGACGTCGGCGCGCTGATGGCCAAGCTGCAAGGGGCGACGTCCAACGTCGTCCTCGGACAGGTGGCCGACGACGACCTGAGCTTCACGGCCCGCGCGGTGGGGGAGTTCGCGTCGGTAGAGGAGATCGCCAACCTGGCCATCGACGAGCGCGGCCTCAGGCTGTCGGACGTCGCCGAGATCCGCTACGAGCAGCCGGTGATCGATCACGGTCGCCATCTCGACGGCCAGTACGCCGTGGCGCTCTCCGTCTTCAAGGAGTCGACGGCGAACACCGTGGACGTGGCGCGAGCCGTCTACGACGTGCTCGAGAACGAGGTCGGCGCGGACCCGCTGCTCCAGGGGATCAACGTCTTCGTCTGGGAGGACCAGGCCGAGGCGATCACGAACGGCATCCAGGGCCTGCTGACGGCGGGCCTCGTGGGCGGCCTCCTGGCCGTGGGCTGCCTCTACTTCTTCCTGCGGCGCCTGGACTCGACGCTCATCGTCTCGCTGTCGATCCCGTTCTCGATCATCGCGGCCTGCGGGCTTCTGTACTTCATGGGCGCCAACCTCAACATCCTCTCGATGATGGGCTTGATGCTGGCCGTGGGGATGCTCGTCGACAACGGGGTGGTCGTGCTCGAGTCGATCGACCGCCATCACCGCGAGGAGCGCGACCGGGAGAAGTCCGCCCTGCAGGGCGCCCGCGAGGTCGCCGTCGCCGTGGCCTCGTCGACGCTGACGACCGTCATCGTGTTTCTGCCCCTCATCCTGGGCGGCAAGACCGATCTCGCCGTCTGGCTGAAGGAGGTCGGGATCGCGATCACGATCGCGCTCGGCTGCTCGCTGTTCACGGCGATGACGCTCATCCCCCTGATGTCGGCCCACTTCCTCGGCCGCAAGCGGTCGCGGCCGATCGCCTCGATCGAGCGGCTCGAGGTCCGGTACGTGCGGATCCTCGGATGGACCCTGCGGCACCCCGTCAAGACCTTCGGCCTCATGCTGCTGGCGCTCGCCCTCGGCGTGGTGCCGTTCGCGACGGGGCTGGTGGATGCGGCCATGTTCTCGGGGACGGTCAACGAGCGGGTGTACTTCGACTACAGCTTCGCCGACTTCACCTACAAGTCCGACGCGGAGAAGGCCGTGAACGCGGTCGAGCTGGCCCTCGGGCCCCACCGGGAACGGCTGGGCATCGAGTCGGTGTACAGCTACTACACGGACAGCGAGGCCGGCACGTCGCTCGTCCTGGCGCGCAAGAACCTGTCGGACGACGACGTCAAGGAGCTGCGCAAGGAGATCCGGGAGGTGCTGCCCGAGCTTGCCGGGGTCGACCTGCGGTTCGACGAGGAGTCCGACAGCGGCGGCAACGCGACCTACTTCGCCGTCAAGTTCTTCGGCCAGGACACCGGCCTCCTGCTCGACCTGGCCGCCGAGGCGGCGCGGCGCCTGGACACGGTGGCGGGCGTCGAGGACGTCCGCACGCCGTTCAAGGAGGCGCAGCGCGAGATCCAGGTCGCCGTCGACCGCGAGAAGGCGGAGCGGCAGGGGCTGGCCTCCCAGGACGTGGCCAACGTGTTCTCGTTCACCTTGGGCTCGATGCGCCTGCCGCGCTTCAACGCCGGGGACCGCGAGGTCGACACCTGGCTGGCGCTGCGCCTCGAGGACCGGGAGAACCTCGAGGATCTGCGGCGGATCCAGATCGGCGGCACCGGCGACCGTCCGGTGCTGCTGGGCGACATCGCGGACTTCGAGATCGTCCAGCGGCCGCGCGAGATCGAGCGCGAGAACCGCAAGGTGCGCATGGAGGTGCGCGCCACCTACGAAGGCGAGGACTGGGAGGCCGCCAAGAAGCAGATCGAGGGCCTCATGAGCGCCTTCGACCTGCCGGCCGGCTACTCCTGGAGCTGGAACGACCGGATCCTCGAGCAGGCGGACCAGAACTCGCAGATGGCCGTCAACATGCTCCTGGCGCTGCTGCTCGTCTACATCGTGATGGCGTCGCTGTTCGAGTCGCTCAGCCAGCCGTTCGCCATCCTGATGTCGATTCCCTTCGCGCTGCCCGGCATCGCCTGGGCGCTGGCGATCACCGGCACGTCGTTCAACCTGATGTCCCAGATCGGCATCCTCATCCTCATGGGCATCGTCGTCAACAACGGGATCGTCCTCCTCGACCACGTCAAGCGCTTCCGCGACCGCGGCCTCTCCCAGGTCGACGCCTTCCTCGAGGCCGGCCGCGAGCGCCTGCGCCCGATCCTCATGACCGCCTCGACCACCGTCATCGGCCTGCTCCCGCTGGCCATCCGCGGCCCCAACGCCGGCGGCGTCTTCTACTACCCGCTGGCCCGCACCGTGATGGGCGGTCTCATCTCCTCGGTGATCCTGACGCTCCTCATCCTGCCGTTCTGGAGCCTGGTCATCGAGCGGGTGGTCGCCTGGCTGCGCAACGTCTGGCGTCTGTCGGTGCCGCGCGCGGCCCCCGCCGAGCTGCCGGCCGCCGGCCGCCTGACCGAGGTCTGAAGCCCCCCAAGCGCGAGCGCGCCGGGAGTCCGGTCCGCTCGCAGCGCTGGACGTCGGCGGCGGGTCGACCGCGGCCGAGCCCGCGGTCGGGTCCGGTAGTGAGCTATCCTCCGACGCGCGCGAAGGATTCCGTGCCGTGGCGACTCGAACAGAACGTGAGGCTCTGGCATTGAGAGGGCGCATCCCGCTGGAAGGCGCGTGGGTGCTCCTGGCGGCGCTGGCGGGCGCCTTCGGCGTCGGCGCGTACGCGCTCATCGAGCCCGACGAGGGGCGCAACGCCGCGATCGCGCTCGAGATGGCCGGCGGCAGCGGCTGGCTGGTGCCGCACCTCGACGGGCTGCCGTTCCTCGACAAGCCGTTCCTGTTCTTCGCCGCCGCCGCCGCCGCGATCCGCCTCTTCGGCGCCGCTGAGTGGGCGGTGCGCCTGCCGTCGCTGCTCGCGACCTGGGCGACGCTGGGGCTCACCCTCTGGTTCTCCCGCCGTCTCTTCGGGCGCGAGACGGCCTGGGTCGCCGGGACGGCCTTCGCGACGGCGCTCCTGACCCTCGCCTACGCGCGGATCGTCATCTTCGACGCGCTCTTGACCTTCTTCGTCACCCTGGCCCTGATCGCCTTCTACCTGGCGATCGAGGAGCGCCGTGGGGACGCCGGGCGCGCGCGGCGGATCCTGTGGCCCATGGTGGCGTGGGCGGCGATGGCCGGCGGCGTCTTTACCAAGGGTCCGGTGGCGCTGCTGCTGCCCCTGCTCGTCGCCGTGCCCTTCGCCGCCTGGCGCCGGCGGCCGGGCGCGGTGTGGCACCCGGCGGGATGGCTCCTGCACCTGGCGCTCGTCGTCCCCTGGGTGGCGCTCGTGGAGCGCGCGGTGCCGGGCTTCCTCCACTACTCGCTGGTGACGGAGAGCTGGCAGCGGCTGACCACCGACGCGATGGACCGAACGGGACCGCCGTGGTACTTCCTGCCGGTCCTCGCCGGCGGCGCCTTCCCGTGGATCGTCGTCGCTCTGGCCGCGGGGTGGCGGCGTGCGCGGGAGGCGATGCGGGGCGAGCAGCGGCCGGCCCTCGTGTTTCTCGGGCTGTGGATCGCGCTGCCGCTCGTCTTCCTCTCGCTCTCGCACTCGAAGCGGCCCGGCTACGTCCTGCCCCTGATGCCGGCGGTTGCGCTGCTGGCCGCGTGGTCCTGGTCCCTCGCCGGCGCGCGACGGCGGACCGTTCGCGTCGCCGCCGTGGGCTGGCTGGCCCTGAGCGTGCCGTTCCTGGCGGTCGGTGGCGGGCTGGCGCCCGCCCGGCTTCTCGCGAAGGTCGCGTCCCGGGTGCCGCCGACGGCCGCGGCCCTGGGCGCCGTGATGCTGGTCACCGCCGCCCTCGCCTGGCTCGCGGCCCGCCAGCGGCTGGCGCCGGCGGCCCTGTCGCTGCCGCTTGTGCTCCTGCCGGTGCTCTGCGCCCCGCTCATGGCGGAGATCGCGGAGAGCCGCTCCAGCAAGGCCATGGCCGCCGCCGTCGCGCCTCTCCTAGACCCGGCGACGACCGTCATGGGCATCGAGACCTTCTCCTCGACGCTCGCCTTCTACCTCGGGCGGAAGATCACGGTGAGCACCGCGAGCGGGGCGCCGCTGCGCAGCAACTACGCCGTCCATCTGTATCCCGAGGTGGCCGGCTTGGAATCCTCGCCCTTGCAGCCGCCGGAGGCCTGGCGCGACGCCCTGGCGAGCTGCGCCCGGCCGCACGTCTTCCTGCTCAAGACCCGGTACGAGCGCGAGCGGGCGGCGCTCGCCGCGGCGGGCCTGCCCACCCTCTGGGCGGACGAGCGGCTGATCCTCATGGGTCCGTGCCGGCCGCCCGGCCCGCCCGTCGAGGAGGCCGGCGCCAAGCGATTGAGGGGCGGTCAGCGGGGGACGATCGGCCCCGGTCCGTAGCTGTCGCCGCCCTCCGCCTCGGCGGCGTCGAGCTTCGCGTGCCGCTCGGGCCGCTGCTCCGGCGTCTTGGCCGCCTGCTTTCCGCCCCGGAAGAGGCGGGGCAGCACCCGCAGCACGACCCACAGGACCGCGATGCCGAGCCAGAGCCAGTCGCCGATGTCGATCAAGGTTCCACCTCACGCGTCATCGAACCCTGATTCTACCGCGTTCGGTGCCCCCGCGAGGCGCGCCGACGGCACGACCACGGGCTGTCGGTCAACATTGCCTCGGACGGCAGAGAGGACCGTCGCGTGACGAGCGAGCCTGCCCGCGAATCCCGATCGCCGAACAGGAATCCAGTGAAGAAGAGCCGAGCACAGGGCTCGAAGCCCGGGGTTGCCTTTCCTGCCTTACCTGGAGTCCTTTGGGTCGCAGACCCTCGCCGGCGCCGAGGCGGCGAGCGAGACGCCGCGGCGGGCGCGACCTCGTCAGCCGGCCACAAGGCGGTCCCAGGCGGCGGCGAGCTTCTCCCGTCGCTCGTCGTGCCAGGCGAGGCCGGCGGCGTGGCGCGGGTCGGTGCCGCCGCCGTTCGGGTCGCCGGGGGCTCCGCGATGCGTCCGCTCTCGCCAGCTCGCCGCCGGTTCGCCGCGATAGGCGCCCTGGGGATCGCGGCCGATCTTCCGGTAGGCCTCGCGGAAGGGCGTGCCCGCCCGGACCTCGCGGTACACCGCGTCGGTGGCCGCGGCGGCCGGCTCGATGGCGGCGCGGCAGCGCTCGACGTCGACCTCGAGCGCCGCCAGCACCGAGGCCATGGCGGTGCAGCAGTCGGTGGCGAGGATCATTCCTTCGAGGAAGGGCTCCTTGGTGAGCTGGAGGTCGCGGTGGTAGCCGGCGCCGACGCCGCCGTAGGTATCGCCGATCTGCGCCACGAGGTGGCGGCAGCGGACGGCGGCGGCGCGCACGATCTCGAGGGGGTCGGGGTTGCGCTTCTGGGGCATGATGCTCGAGCCGGTCGTCGTCTCCACGGCGAGCCTCACGAAGCCCATCTCCTCCGACGAGTAGGAGATGAGATCGCGGGCCAGCCGTCCGAGATCGGTGACGGCCGCCGCGACGACCCCGAGGACCATCGCCTCCGTGCGGCCCCGGTCGTTCTGGACCGCCAGCGTGTTGCTCTGGACCCGGTCGAAGCCGAGCAGCTCGGCCACGTACTCGCGGTCGAGGGGCAGCGCGACGCCGTAGCCCGAGGCGCTGCCGAGCGGGGAGCGGTCGAGGTGCTTCCAGGCGGCGTCGATCCACGGCAGGTGGTCGAGAAGGGACTCGGCGAAGGCGGCGAAGTAGTGCCCGAGGGTGGTCGTCATTGCCTGCCGGCCGTGGGTGTAGCCGGGGACGCTGGTCGCGGCGTGCTCGGAGGCGAGATCGGAAAGGACTGCGACGACGGCGAGAAGTTGCTCGGTGAAGTCGAGCAGAGCCGCGCGCCCCCAGAGCCGCAGCGCCGCGATCACCTGGTCGTTGCGGCTGCGGCCGGTGTGGATCTTGCGGCCGGCGTCGCCGAGCCGCGAGGTGAGCCGGTTCTCGATCGCCGTGTGCCCGTCCTCGTCCGCGGGGTCGATCGCGAACCGGCCGGCCGCCGCGTCCTCTGCGATGCCCTTCAGCTCGTCGAGCAGGTCCGCCGCCTCCTCGTCCGTGAGAATGCCTATCCTCACCAGCATCTTTCCGTGAGCCGCACTCGCCAAGGCGTCGTAGGGCACCAGCCGAAGATCGAGCTCCGGATCCCGACCGACGGTCAAACGCGCGACCGCCGCGTCGAGCGCCTCCCCCTTGTCCCAGAGCCGGCTCAATGGGAGTCCCCGGCCTTGACGATCACCCGGTGGGCCTTGAGGCGCAGGGCGTTGACGCGGATGAACCCCCGCGCGTCGACGGCGTCGTAGCCGCCCTCGACGTCCATCGAGGCCAGCGCCTGGTCGTAGAGCGAGCTCGGCGACCGGCGGCCGAGAATCGTGACGCCGCCCTTGTAGAGCTCGAGCCGCACCTCGCCGTCGATGAGCTCCTCCGAGCGCGCGAAGGCGGCGCGGATGAAATCCATCTCCGGGCTGAACCAGAAGCCGTTGTAGATCAGCTCGGCGAACTTGGGCGAGAGGGAGTCGCGCAGGCGCAGCACCTCGCGGTCCATGGCGATGCCCTCGAGGTCGCGCAGCGCGTGGTGGAGGATGGTGCCGCCGGGGGTCTCGTAGACGCCGCGCGACTTGATGCCGATGAAGCGGTTCTCGACGATGTCGATCCGCCCCACGCCGTGCCGGCCGCCGAGCTCGTTGAGGCGCACGAAGAGCTCGAGCGGATCGTCGTAGCGCTTCTCGCCGTCGTCGAGGCCCACCGGAATCGCGTCGCGGAACGAGAGCTCGATCTCCCGTGGCTCGGCGGGCGCGTCGAGCGGCGAGCGGGTCAGCCGGAACATGTCGCCGGGCGGCGCCTGCATCGGGTCCTCGAGCATCCCGGCCTCGAAGCTGCAGTGCATCAGGTTCTCGTCCGTGCTGTAGGGCTTGGCGGCCGTGGCCTCGACCTCGAGGCCCTGCTCGGCGGCGTAGGCCAGGAGGTCCCGGCGGCCCTTGAAGCGGGCGAGGAACTCGGGGTCCTTCCACGGCGCGACGATCTCGAGGTTGGCCGCCAGCCCGGCGTAGGCGAGCTCGAAGCGCACCTGGTCGTTGCCCTTGCCCGTGGCCCCGTGGGCTACCGCCGTGGCGCCCGTGGCGCGGGCGACGGCGATCTGGTCGCGGGCAATGAGCGGCCGGGCGAGGGCCGTCCCCAGCAGATAGCGGTTCTCGTAGACGGCGTTGCCGGCGATCGCGGGGAAGATGAAGTCCGTGACGAACTCCCGCTTCAAGTCCCGCACCTGCACGTCCACCGCTCCCTGAGCCCGCGCCCGCTGCGCCACGGCGGCGAAATCCTCCCTCTGGCCGACGTCGGCGACGAAGGCGACGACCTCGTAGCCGCGCTCCTGAAGGAACCGCAGGATGCAGGCCGTGTCGAGCCCGCCGCTGTACGCCAGGACGATCTTCTTGCTCATGAGCTCCTCCCGCCGCCGGCCCGGAGGATCGCCGGGGCGGCTTGCGCCGGTGAGGATACGCGACTGCCGCCGAGGGGGCCACTCGCCGCGCGCCCCTGGCCGGCGAGGCGTCCTGTGGCATTCCAGTTGGTCAGGCACCGCGAAGAGTACCAGGCGGTATACTAGACAAGACATGCCGAAGGAGTCAGCCGTGCGCGGTGTTCAGTTCTTGGTCGACGATGAGGGCGAGAAGGGAAACTCGGTGACAGGATACTCGGGGGAAACTCGGTGACAGGATACTCATTTCGAAACCTCGACGGGCCAGGCTCGCGGCTAGGGAATGAGTATCCTGTCACCGAGTTTCCCGGAACCTAAGAACACCAGAGGAGACCCGAAATGAGCATCACCGAAACCGCCCGCGCCTTCTTCGAAGCATGCGAGACCGGCAAGGGCTGGGCCGGCTGCGCCCAGTACTGCAACGCCGACGCCAGCTTTTCCTGCCAGGCCGACGCCCTGGCCGAGATCACCTCTCTGGAAGGCTACGCCGACTGGATGCGCGACCTGTTCGGCCCGATCCCTGACGGCCGCTATGAGTTGAAGGCCTTCTCCACCGACGAGGAGAACGCCGCCGTTAGCGCCTTCGCCGTCTTCAAGGGTACCCAGACCGGTCCCGGTCCGGTCGACCCGCCGACGGGCAAGAGCGTCGCCGCCGACTATGTCTACGTCATGGAGTTCGACGGCGAGCGGATTGGCCACATGACCAAGATCTGGAACGACGTCCACTCGTTGAAACAGTTGGGCTGGGCATGAACTCCGGCCGGCTGAGCGTCGCCCCGATGGCCTGCGCCGGCGCGTCGAGATCGGCGATGTGCCTCGGGCGATGAGCAGAGGCGCCAGCCCGGCCGCCTCCGGCTAGAAGATCACCGACTTGACGATCTGGTCCTGGGGATCTGAAGGACCTAGCGATCTACCGTAAGTAGAATGGATCAATCGATCACTTGGAGGCTACGCCGCTCGCATCCCACAAGACTCGGGACACATCCGGCAAGGCAGACGTGACCGCGGTGAGGCTGGAAGGTCTTCTGCGCGGAATCACTCGTCGGAAGCCGATAGCCCAAGCAGTAGTGGCGGTCGAGAGCGGCGATGGAGAGTTTCGCTGGGTCGGCACTCGGGGCGAGACCGGCTCCGGTGATCGAGTCGTCGAGGATACCCCTTTCTTCATCGCCAGCATCGACAAGCTCTACAACGCGACCATCGCAATGTTGCTGAGCGAGGCCGGCGAGCTTGATCTCGATGAGCCGATCAGCGCCTACCTCTCGACATCCATCACTCGTGGATTGCACCGATATCGCGGGTCCGACTATTCCGAGAAGGTCACGGTCAGGCATCTGCTGACCCATACATCCGGGCTCGCTGATTGGCTGGAGGACTACCCGAAGGGCGGTCGCAGCCTCTTCGCGGGCATTCTCCTGGACGGCGACAGGGCGCTTTCCATCGAGGAGTTGGCGGCTCATTTGCGCGACAATCTCGAGCCGCATTTCCCGCCCCAAGATCTCTCCAGGAGGCGTCCGAAGGCGCGTTACTCGGATACCAACTTCATGCTGGGCATCGCGATCATCGAAGCCGTGACAGGCCGGCAGTTGAACGAGGTCCATGAACGGATGCTGCACGAGCCCTTGGGGCTGCAACATACCTACTTCCCCGGTCTCAGCCGGCCCGTGGCCCCGGTGCGGGACCCGATGGTCCTCCGCGCAGGAGGCAAACCACTGAAGATTCCTCTGCTGATCGAGTCGGTCAGGGGCATCTACAGCACTGCGGCCGACATGATCGCCTTCTTGCGTGGCCTGATGCGGGGCGAGGTGTTCCGGACTCCCGAGACGCTCGGCAGCATGCTCAGCAGTTGGCACCGGTTCGGCTTTCCGCTGGATCGGGCGGCGCTGCGCTCCCCTGGTTGGCCCGTCGAGTACGGGACGGGAGTGATGCGCTTTCGGCTGCCTCGGCTCTTCACTCCGGCGGCTCCCATGCCAGCCGTGCTGGGTCACACGGGCTCTACGGGCTGCTGGTTGTTCTTCTGCCCGGAGTTGGATCTCCTGCTTGCCGGCAGCGTGGACGAGGCAACTGCCGGCGCCGTGCCATTCAGGACCGTGCCCAAGATCCTGAGCGCGCTACGAAATAGGGAGTGGATGACTCGCGACTAGGAGGCGTTCTCCGCCGCGACGCGAGCACGACCATGATCTACACCTACGTCCTCGACCGCGGCGGCCTCGCGGTCCGGAGCCCACTCCACCGCCTGGAGGACTCGACCTGGTGACCGCGTGATCCAGCGAACCGGCGCCGCATGACTCAGGCCCGCAGTCGGGACTCTGCCGCCTAACTCTCGAGCTTGGATGCACTTGCGACCAGACGCCCGCCGTGCCCTGTCGTGTTGCCCCGCCGGGCTGCCACTCTGGTAATCAGGCGTGCCTTCTGTAGAATCCTACTTGGCCGGCAATGACTGAGACAGGACCGTCGCCTGGATCAGGCGCTGCGCCAGACCGATCTAATGAAAGACAATCCACAATGGAGACCACGAGCAGGCCTGCGCCTAACAGGTCGTTGAAGCGGACCGGAACAGCTGTAGAGTGCATTGCTCATTGCCGGCCTGCAGCCGGCGAGTTGCTTTCCCCAGCTGGCCCGGCTGCTCAGCTCAGTCGTTCGGCCTGTCGAGTACTCTCATGAGCGCGAATCTTGCCCTAATTGGCTTGGCTTTTTTCCTTCTCTTCATTGGTGCCGAGGGGCTCGTGCGGGGCAGCGCATCGCTGGCGCTCCGATCCGGCCTCAGTCCACTGCTGGTGGGCCTCACCATCGTTGCGTTCGGAACCAGCTCTCCAGAGCTGTTTGCAAGCGTCAAGGCGGCCTTGTCCCAGCAGGGTGACATCGCGGTCGGTAACGTCGTCGGCTCGAACTCCTTCAACATCGGAGTCATTCTCGGGCTTGCAGCGTTGGTGTGCCCAATCCCAGTTCATCGGCAAGTCATCAAGATCGATGCACCGATTGCCGCGGCGGCAGCTCTGCTGCTGCCATTCCTTCTTTTGAATCACACCCTTGGACGTTTCGAGGGATTCCTGCTGGTTGCGGGAATTCTCGCCTACACGTCAATGAATATCGTGCTTGCGCGCGGGCAGGGAAGAGGAGGCGCTGAGAATGCCGTCGGCGTTCCGATGGCAGGGGTCTCTCGGCACTGGGGTATGGACATCGCCTTTATCGTGGCAGGAGTTGGACTTCTCGTGCTCGGGGCAAGCCTGCTCGTCAAGAATTCGATCGCCCTGGCCAGGGTTCTCGGCGTCAGCGAGGCCGTGATCGGTCTCACAATCGTGGCTGCCGGAACCAGCATGCCGGAGCTTGCAACGTCCGTGGTCGCGGCTGTCCGCAAGCAGCCTGACATCGCCGTCGGGAACGTCGTCGGGTCCAACATCTTCAACATTCTTGCAATCCTGGGAGTGGCGTCCATCGTGTCGCCGCTGCGGGCGCCCGGAGTGTCGATGTTGGATTATGCCGTGATGATTGGTTTGACGGTACTCGTGATCCCTCTGCTCTACACGGGACGTTTGCTCCACCGCCTCGAAGGTGCCGCTTTGCTTACCGTGTATGGTGTTTACATGTTCATTCTCTGGCCACGATGACCGGAATGGCAGCAGCATGCGGCGAGCGGCGCTGCGCGGCGCCGCTGAACCGGCGCTGCAGGCGGGCGGACGGCGGCGATTGCCGGCCGCTCTGGGCCGCCGTCGTCGCCTACTCGCCCAGCAGGCGCCGGAGCTCTGCGATGCGCCGGTTCAGCGTGGCGCCGTCGAGCTTGGCGAAGCGCTCGGGGGGGAAGCGGGTGTCGGGAAACTCGGTGACAGGCTACTCATTTCCTGGCCGCGAACCTGGGCCGTCGAGCTCTCGAAATGAGTATCCTGTCACCGAGTTTCCGCAGCCGGGGCTCTGCCGTCCAACTCTCGAGCTTGGAGGGACTTACCACCAGACGCCTGCTGTGCCCCGTCGCGTTACCCTGCCGGGCCTTCACCCTGCTGATCAAGCGTGCTTGCTGTAGAATTCTAGTTATGTGTACAGGGCCGCCCATGGGGAGGCATTCGATGACTACGTCCCGAGCTTTTCTCGCCTTCATCGTGGTCGCGAGCGCGCTGGGATGTGCTGTCAAGAAGGAGCCTTCTTTGGCGGGTCAATACAACGTCCTGGATCGATACGAGCAGGATGGAGATGGCGAGGCATCGTTGTTCAAGGGGGACGCCATCGTCCTTTCCGATGCTGAGATCGCCAGGATCTTGGCTTCCCCTGTGACTGTGGCAAGCAGCAACCGCTTGGCCGTCCTCAAGCTCGGCACCACCAGGTACTGGTCTGAGGAACACGCGAAGGCCGAAGAGGCAACGGTCGCAGCGCTCTTGAGCCGGCTTCGGTCTGCCTCGGCCGTGACATTCGCGGGAGAACTGCCGAAACTACTCATCCCAGAGAAGAAGACCGTGCCATTCCTGCGCGAAGCGGCAGCGCGTTACCGGGCCGATCTTCTACTCGTCTACGACACGAACGTACGCACGTTCACGAAGTACCGCACGCTCGGGAAAGACGAAGTGCGGGCGCTATGTTCGGTTGAAGCTGTTCTGCTCGACGTCCGCACGGGGCTTGTGCCGTTCACGACTCGACGGGTCGAGGAGGTTCTGGCATCTCGGGCCCCCGACGACATCGACTTCTCGGAGACCATCGCGAAAGCCATCGCCTCCGCAGAAGGGCGCGCTCTCGAGGCCATCGGCGGCGAGGCGGTCGCCTTCCTTGGTGGCGGCCGATGACACATGACTACCGGCTGAACCCGACGGTCGGTGCCGTCACGGTCCTTTCTTGCGCAAGCCCCGCGCCCGGGCCCCGTCCGCGGGTTAGCCGTGCTTTAGGCAGGCGGTCGCGGGCCATTGACGGCCGCTCCGGGCCGCTGTCTTCGCCTACTCGCCCAGCAGGCGCCGGAGCTCTGCGATGCGCCGGTTCAGCGTGGCGCCGTCGAGCTCGGCGAAGCGCTCGGGGAGGAAGCGGGTGTCGGTGCACTCCTTGACGGCGATCAGGTCCATGAGCTCGAGGCGCTCGCCGTGGGCGGAGGGGCGCATGTCGGCGATGGCCTCGGGAGACTCGGTGCAGGAGACTCGGTGACAGGCTACTCATTTCCTGGCCGCGAACCTGGGCCGTCGAG
>Ga0224512_10000755_pt1 | contig 33212 bp, 28 predicted proteins | sample SF_May12_sed_USG_4_FD_169103 | JGI IMG/M metagenome (GOLD analysis project Ga0224512, IMG submission 169103) | Sediment microbial communities from San Francisco Bay, California, United States - SF_May12_sed_USGS_13 | ecosystem: Environmental > Aquatic > Marine > Sediment | place: USA... | reverse complement strand
GGTTGCAGGTAGTAAGCCGGGTAGGCGAACGGGCTCAGGCGAACCTCCGAACTGGGGTTCGAGTCCCATCGTCCACCCCGGTTTTCTTCAGGTGGGGCCTCTAGCTCAGTTGGTAGAGCAGGAGACTCTTAATCTCTTGGTCCGGGGTTCGAGTCCCCGGGGGCCCACCATTTTTCCGACCTTGTACCAATGCTACGGCGCCCAGCCCTCGGCAATCGCGTGCAGTCGATTCCAGTCCTGGATCTCCATTCTTCCGCGCGGCGCATAAATGACGCCTTCGCGTTTCATTTCCGCCATCTGCCGGCAGACCGTTTCTTCACTCAGGCCCAGGATGCCGGCCATGTCGTTTCGAGAGAACGGCAACGCGAAGCGGCCATTGCCGTCTTGCGTCTTGGGCGCCACGAGCAGGAGAAAGGACGCAATTTTCGCTGCAGCGCTTTTGTGCCCCATTACGAGCATCAGCGAGCGGCTGTGCGCCAGTTGCGCATTTATGGCCGCAATCAGACGCATGGCAATCTCGGGGCGCGATTTGACAGCGGTCAGCAGCGCGCGGTGGCTGATCTTGCAGGCTCCAACGTCCGTGGCAGCAACGGCCGAGTACTCGTAGCAGTCGTCGCTAATGGACTGGAGGCCTACCAGCAATTTGCCGGGAATGCTCAGACCGACGATTTGCTCACGGCCATCGGCGGAATGACAGGTGATCTTGACGAGGCCGCTGCTGACCGAGTACAGGCTTTCGCTCGGCTGGCCCTGTGCAAAAAGGACGTCCCCGGCACCGAAATTCACCTGTTTGACTGCGTCGGTAACGAGGCAATTGACCTCCGCCGACGAAAAAATGTCGTCCTCGTTGTGAAGCTCATGAAACGGGCAATGGCAGTTGGGGCAGGGCATGTTGTTTCCGGGCTTATCCACCTCAAATCAAAACACAATCGGGCCACCGGAGTCGATAGTGATTATCCCGCTGATTTCTCGGTAAATACGTAGCTGAAACTGACATTTGTCAGTGCTACGGACAGTCGATTTCTTTGTCGGTAGCCGGCGAAGCCGACCGTCTGCTACGGTGCCAGCCGTTCGATCATCCAGCTGCCGTCATCCTGTTTCGTGTATTGAAAACGATCGTGCAGGCGATTGCGTCGCCCTTGCCAGAACTCGACTTCGTAAGGCACGACACGATAACCGCCCCAGAACGCCGGCAGCGGCACTTCTTTGTTCTTGAACTTCGTCTTCAGTTTCTGGAATTCGGACTCGAGCAGCGAGCGCGATGAAATCACACTGCTCTGGGCCGACACCCACGCGCCGATCTGGCTGCCGCGCGGGCGCGATACGAAATACCTGAGCGTCTCACTGGTTGGGACCTTCTCCGCCGTGCCCCGAATCTTTACCTGGCGCGCCGCCTCAGACCAGAAGAACAGCATCGCGACGTTCGGGTTTTTATCAATATGCTCTGCTTTCTTGCTGCCGAAATTGGTGAAAAACACGAAGCCGCTGTCATCGAAATATTTCAATAGCACGGTGCGACTGGACGGCCGGTTTCGGCCATCGACGGTCGCAAAGGAAAACGCGTTCGGGTCCATCGGCACGTTGTCGCAGGCGTACTGAAACCACTCCTCGAACTGGATAATCGGATCTTCGTCAAGGTCGTCGCGGTCGAGCGCAAAGCCCGTGGCAGAGCGTCGCAGGCCCGAGACATCCATGCCATGGTGCACATTGCGCGTTTTTTCATCCCCGGACATGCGCCAAATATAAGCCACTGACGTCCATTAGCAACTATTCGATGTATTATTGGCTGACCAGCCTGCAATCGGTGGAGAATAATAATGTCCAATATTGATGAATTTCGGCGTAAGAAGAAGATACACCTATGGCCGATCACCTTGCTCCGGGTCTACACCGGTGTGTTCTTTCTTTATTACGGATTCGGCAAGGTCCGGAATCCCGAATTTGCCGATGGGCTGGCCGGATTCGTTACCTCCCAGCTCGAGAGCAGCGTCCGTCTGTTTCGGCCGTTCCTCGAGTCGGTGGTGCTGCCCAACAAGGGACTGTTTGCCTTTCTGGTGTCGTGGGGCGAGCTCGCCATCGGTATTGCCTTGATCGTGGGCCTCGCAACGCGCTGGGCGTCCGTAGCGGGGGCCATCATGGTCGCTGCTTTCTGGGCGGCGAAAGGGCAGGGTTTTCTGGACGCCCAGAACCACGATGTCATCTGGTTCATGATCTTCGTGGTGCTTGCGACGATTCACGCAGGCAGGGCGCACAGCGTCGACGAGCGACTGGCTGACCGGTTCCGATTCCTGGCCTGACGGAACGTCCCAACAAGGCGTGCATTGCCAAATGCAGTGCGTTTATAATGCCCGGCTGGACAGGTAGTGCGGGTGTCAATGTCGCACTGGTAGTGCGAAAGTGGCGGAATTGGTAGACGCGCTGGCTTTAGGTGCCAGTGGGGAAACCCGTGAGAGTTCGAGTCTCTCCTTTCGCACCAGGTCTGAATCGGTCCTCGAATCTACGTTAAGTAACGACATAAGAGAATGGGAAACATGAACGTCACTGTCGAGTCGACAGGTGCTCTCGAGCGCCGTATGCGCGTTGAGCTGCCTATGGACCCGATCCAGCAGCAGGTAAACTCGCGCCTGAAGGCAGTCGGCCGCACGGCCAAGATCAAGGGATTCCGTCCCGGCAAAGTGCCGCCCAGGATCGTGAAGCAGCGCTATGGCAAGCAGGTCCGCGAGGAAGTCCTCGGCGAGGTTCTGCAAAAAAGCTATTCCGAAGCAGTTACGCAGCAAAAGCTGACGCCGGCCAGCGGTCCCAGGATCGAAACCGAAGACGAGAACGGCAAGACCTTTGCCTACGTTGCCACGTTTGAGGTCATGCCCGAAGTCGAGCTCAAGAACCTCGACAAGATCAAGGTCGAAAGGCCGGATGTGCAAATTAACGACGAAGACCTTGACGATATGATCGCCAGACTGCGCAAGCAGAAAGCGACCTGGAATACCGTCGACCGCAAGAGCAAGGACGGCGATCGAGTGATCGTCGATTTTAATGGCGAACTCGACGGCGAAGCGTTCCCGGGCGGGCAGGGCAACGAAATCCCCGTCGTCTTGGGTGACGGTCAGATGTTGCCCGATTTTGAAAAAGGGCTGAAGGGCATCAAGGCCGGCGACGAGAAGACGATTAAGGTCAAGTTTCCGAAGGATTATCATGCCGACGACCTTGCGGGCAAGAGGGCTGACTTTTCCATCAGGACGCACCGCGTGGAAGAGCAGGTCTTGCCGGAAGTCAACGACGAGTTCGCGGAAATGTTTAATGTCACCGAGGGCGGCATCGAGCGGTTCCTGCAAGACGTGCGCGAAAACATGGAACGCGAAGCCGCACAGAAGGTGAAGAACGACGTTCGTGAACAGGTCATGGACGCACTGCTTGCCAACAATCCGATTGATATCCCGATGTCGCTGCAGCAGGAGGAAGCGCATGCCCTGCAGCACGAAGCCATGCAGCGCATGGGCATTGAGGATCATGCGATGGCGCCGCCGCTTGAGAAATTCTCCGAAGCGGCCGCAAAGCGCGTACGCCTCGGTCTGCTGCTGCGCCGGGTAATTGCTGATAACGATCTGAAGGCCGATGAGGCGCTCCTGCGGCAGCGCGTCGAGGAGATGTGCGAGAGCTACGAAAACTCGGCCGAGATGGTCGAAATGTACCTCGCCAATCCACAGGTCATGCAACAAATCGAGCCAATGGTTGTCGAACAACTGGCCATCGACTGGCTGCTGGAGAACGGCAAGGTCAAGAACAAAAAGATCTCGTTCAAGGACTACATGAACGCACCCGCTTCGTGAGACAATCGCCGCCTGCAGCGGCTGGATACGGATAGAGAATTATGAGCGCAACAGCATTGAATCTCATACCGATGGTCGTCGAACAGACGGCTCGCGGTGAGCGTGCCTATGACATTTATTCGAGGCTGCTCAAGGACAGGCTCATTTTTATTGTCGGTCCCGTCGAAGATCAGATGGCGAATCTCGTCGTCGCCCAGCTTCTGTACCTCGAGTCGGAAAACGCGAACAAGGATATTCACCTCTATATCAATTCGCCGGGCGGTGTCGTGTCCTCGGGCCTGTCGATTTACGACACGATGCAGTTCATCAACTGCGATGTTTCGACGATCTGTGTTGGCCAGGCCGCCAGCATGGGCGCGCTGCTGCTCGCCGGCGGCGCCAAGGGCAAGCGCTTTGCGCTGCCGCATTCGCGCGTCATGGTGCATCAGCCGAGCGCCGGCTACCAGGGCCAGGTGACGGACATTCATATCCACGCCCAGGAAGTGCTGGAACTGAAGCGGCGCCTCAATTTGATCATGTCAAAACACACGGGCCAGAACGTCGAACGTATCGAGCAGGATCTCGAGCGCGACAACTTCATGAGTGCGGATGCGGCCCTGGAGTACGGGCTGATCGACACGGTGCTCGAAAAACGCCAGCAAATGGGCGACCCGGTCGACAACTGATCCCTTAAAGATCAATAACTTATAGAACCGGGTCTCACTTCCGAGACCTGGCGCTTTGCACGCCGAAAGAGCGCATGTTATATACAGTCCCAGTCTGTAAATGCGCGTAACAGACTGATTTTTTTAGACGCAGAGGCAAACTCGGCATGAGTGATGATTCCCGCGGTAAGAACGAGGACGGCAAGCTCCTGTATTGTTCTTTTTGCGGCAAATCTCAGCATGAGGTCCGCAAGCTGATTGCGGGCCCGTCGGTTTTTATCTGTGATGAATGTGTCGAGCTTTGCAATGACATCATTCGCGAGGAACTCGAGGACACCGGCGATACCGCCCAGGACAAGCTTCCAAAACCCAAGGAAATCAAAGACGTGCTCGATGAGTACGTCATCGGCCAGACGCGCGCGAAAAAGGTCCTGTCGGTCGCCGTCTACAACCACTACAAACGCCTCAACGATCGCCTCAATGAACGCAACAAGGACGACATCGAGCTTGCGAAAAGCAATATTCTGCTGATCGGGCCCACGGGCTGCGGCAAGACGCTGCTGGCCGAGACGCTGGCCCGACTCCTCAACGTGCCGTTCACGATTGCGGATGCAACGACGCTGACCGAAGCCGGCTACGTCGGCGAAGACGTTGAGAACATAATTCAAAAGCTGCTGCAAAAGTGCGACTACGACGTCGAAAAAGCGCAGACCGGTATCGTCTACATCGACGAGATCGACAAGATCTCGAGGAAGTCCGACAATCCGTCGATTACCCGCGACGTATCGGGTGAGGGCGTGCAGCAGGCTTTGCTGAAGCTCATCGAAGGCACGATTGCCTCGGTACCGCCGCAGGGCGGCCGCAAGCATCCGCAGCAGGAATTCCTGCAGGTGGACACGGGCAATATCCTGTTCATTTGCGGCGGTGCGTTCGCGGGCCTCGAGAAAATTATCCTGGATCGCTCGAGCAAGAGCGGCATCGGCTTCGTTGCAGACGTCAAGACCAAGGAAGACGAGCAGAGCATCGGCGAACTGCTGGTCGACGTGGAACCCGAAGACCTGATTCGCTTTGGCCTGATTCCGGAGTTCGTCGGCCGATTGCCGGTCGTCGCGACGCTCGAAGAGCTCGACGAAGATGCCCTCGTGCAGATTCTGCTCGAACCGAAGAATGCGCTGACCAAGCAATACGGCAAGCTCTTCGAAATGGAAGGCGTCGAACTCGAGTTTCGTGACGACGCGCTGCGCGCCGTGGCCAAGAAGGCCATGGACCGCAAGACCGGCGCACGCGGTCTTCGCACCATTCTCGAAAACGTATTGCTCGACACCATGTACGACTTGCCGTCTTCAGCGACGGCCACGAAAGTCGTCGTCGACGAGGCCGTGGTCGTGGGTGAGACGCCGCCCTATGTCATCTACGAGTCAGACGAGCCGCCGACCGTCAATATCGAGCAGCCGCCGCGGCCTACCGGTTCCGACGGCGCCTGAGTGCCATGGCTCATCGGCCGACTGACGCAGCCAGGCGCCGATGGACTTTGTTTAGCCATACCGCTTGAAATGCAGCCGATCGGGCGCATCTCCGCTAACAGATTACTTAAACGAGGTCGAAACTGGTGTCCGAGAAAGATCTGATCTCCTCAATTGATGAAACCCCGGTCGACGAACTTTCGGGCGTACCGGTACTGCCGCTGCGCGACGTCGTGGTCTACCCGCACATGGTCATCCCGTTGTTCGTCGGGCGCGAGAAATCCATCGTGGCGCTCAACAAGGCAATGGATGCGGGCAAGCGCATTCTGCTCGTGGCGCAGGAAACCGCGGACCTGGACGACCCACAACCCTCTGATTTGTATGAGGTTGGCACGCTTGCGACCATTCTGCAGCTCTTGAAGCTGCCCGACGGTACGGTCAAGGTCCTGGTCGAAGGCGGCGAACGTGCGCTGATCGACCGCTTCAACGTCGACGACCATTTCTCGGCGGAAATCACGCTGCTGAGCGAGGAAGATCGACACGACGAACGCGAGATCGACGTGCTGGTGCGTTCGATCATCACGCAGTTCGAGCAGTACGTGAAGCTTAACAAGAAGGTGCCGCCCGAAGTGCTGACCTCGCTGTCCGGCATCGATGAACCGGGACGCCTGGCCGACACCGTGGCCGCTCACATGGCGCTCAAGCTCTCCGAGAAACAGCGCATCCTCGAGATCCAGGACGTCAAGAGTCGCCTCGAACAGGTGCTGGGCATCATCGAAGGCGAGATCGACGTACTGCAGATCGAGAAACGTATTCGCGGTCGCGTCAAGCAGCAGATGGAGAAGAGCCAGCGCGAGTACTACCTGAACGAGCAAATGAAGGCGATTCAAAAAGAGCTCGGTGACATGGAAGACGCGCCGAATGAGCTCGCCGATCTCGAGAAAAAGATCGAAGAAGCCGGCATGCCCAAAGAGGCCAAGGAAAAGGCGACGTCGGAGCTCAACAAGCTTAAGCTCATGTCGCCCATGTCAGCCGAAGCGACCGTGGTTCGCAACTACGTCGACTGGCTGGTGAAAGCGCCGTGGAAGAAACGCCGCAAGGTTTTGAAGGATCTCAAGAAGGCGGAAGCCATTCTCGAAGCGGACCACTACGGCCTCGAGAAGGTCAAGGAACGCATCCTGGAATATCTTGCCGTGCAGCAGCGCGTAAAACGCCTCAAAGGGCCGATTCTTTGCCTCGTGGGACCACCGGGCGTCGGCAAGACCTCGCTGGGCCAGAGCATCGCGCGCGCCACCAATCGCAAGTTCGTTCGCATGTCCCTGGGCGGCGTGCGCGACGAAGCCGAGATCCGCGGCCATCGCCGTACCTACATCGGCTCGATGCCCGGCAAGATCATCCAGAACCTCTCGAAGACCGGTGTTCGCAATCCGCTGTTCCTGCTCGACGAGGTCGACAAGATGGCAATGGACTTTCGTGGCGACCCGTCATCGGCATTGCTCGAAGTGCTCGACCCGGAACAGAATTCGACCTTTGCCGATCACTACCTCGAAGTCGATTTCGATCTGTCGGACGTCATGTTCGTCTGCACGGCGAACAGCCTGAACATTCCGGCACCGCTGCTCGATCGCATGGAGGTCATTCGCATTCCGGGTTACACCGAGGATGAGAAAACCAACATTGCGCTTCGCTACCTGATACCGAAGCAGCTCAAGGAAAACGGCCTCAAGGAAACCGAACTCAAGATTACCGAAAGTTCGATACGGGACATCATCCAGCATTACACGCGTGAGTCGGGTGTTCGCAACCTCGAGCGAGAGATTTCGAAAATCTGCCGCAAGGTCGTGAAGTCGCTGCTGCTGAAACCACGCACGAGCAAGGTACTCGTGACGCCCAAGAGCATGGAAAAATACCTCGGCGTGCGTCGTTTCCGCTACGGCAAGGCCGAAGATAACGACCAGGTCGGCCAGGTTACGGGTCTGGCCTGGACCGAAGTCGGCGGCGAGTTGTTAACGATCGAGGCGGCCGTCGTGCCGGGCAAAGGCAAGCTCACGCACACGGGCCAGCTCGGTGAAGTCATGACCGAATCCATCCAGGCAGCCATGACGGTTGTTCGCAGCCGCGCGGGGATCTTAGGCATCGAGGAAGACTTTCATCAGAAGCTCGACGTGCACATTCACGTGCCCGAGGGGGCCACTCCGAAGGACGGTCCGAGTGCGGGAGTTGGCATGTGTACTGCCCTGGTGTCTGCATTAACCGACATCCCCGTAAAGAGCGATGTGGCCATGACCGGTGAGATCACATTGCGAGGCGAAGTCTTGCCAATTGGCGGCCTCAAAGAGAAGCTATTGGCGGCGCATCGAGGCGGTATCGGCAAGGTCCTTATTCCGGAGCAAAACGAAAAAGACCTTGCTGAAATCCCGAAGAACATCAAGGACAAGCTGACTATAGTTCCAGTGAAATGGATCGACGAGGTCATGCAGCAGGCGCTGGTCCGCCAGCCCCTCCCGGAGTCCGCGCCAGACGAGGAGGAGTCGGAGTCAAAATCACCCTCCGACGAGCAAAAAAACAAGGACATCGTCCGCCCCCACTAAAGCGCTGAAGCCCGCGTGGTTAAAGGATATTTGACGGTATTTAAGCCAGTTGATATAAGCATCGCAGCTGTGGCGGATGCACGGAGCCGCTAACAGCCATTCAGCGGATTGGGCCAGAGTGGGGAGCTCGCTGGATTGATGACATCTCTTTTAATCAATCTGCAAGGGTGAAAGCATGAACAAAGGTGAACTTATAGAAGCGGTTGCAAGTGCCGCCGGACTCTCACGCGCTGATGCAACCAAGGCGGTCGATGGCGTGCTCGATAGCATTACTCGAACGCTTTCAAGGGGCGGTTCCGTTTCGCTTGTCGGCTTTGGAACTTTTTCGGTCAAGGCTCGCGCAGCCCGCGCCGGACGCAACCCACGTACCGGTGAAACCATCCAGATCAAGGCCAGTAATGTGCCCGGTTTTAAGGCTGGCAAAGGCCTGAAGGATGCCGTAAACTAGCGCGCCCTTCGGAGCGGCAGCTCCGAAAAAGCCCGCGATTGACAGGCGCACCAGCCATCAAGATCGGGCTTTCTGGGTGCTTAGCTCAGCTGGTAGAGCATCGCCCTTACAAGGCGAGGGTCGGCGGTTCGATCCCGTCAGCACCCACCAGATTCGGAGCGGTAGTTCAGTTGGTTAGAATACCGGCCTGTCACGCCGGGGGTCGCGGGTTCGAGTCCCGTCCGCTCCGCCACTGATAAGGAATCTGCGGACCCATAACGGGTCCGCATTTTTTTTTGGCCCTGCAGGAGCGGCCATTGGCCGCTCCTGCTATTGGCCTCCTCGGGCCACGTCGGCTAGAATCGCTCGCCCACAGGAAAGACATACGAATCATGCTGCAAAATATCCGCGAAAAATTCACGGGCTGGATCGCGATCTCGATCCTGGCTCTAATCGGTTTCTCCTTCGTTTTCGTAGGGTTGAACTACAGCTTCATCGGGCAGAGCTATGCGGCCAAGGTCGACGGCGTCGACATCAGTGTCGCGCAGTTCGAGAACGCCTATCGCGAGCAGATGCAGGCAAACCCGCAGCTGGCCCAGTTACCGCCGGAATACCGCCAGCAGCTGCGCGGCAATATTCTCGAGCAGCTCATTCAGCAGCGCGTGATCGACAACTACCTCGACAAAGCCGGCTACCAGATCAGCGATAGGGACGTGACGGCAATGATCCAGCGGGCGCCCGAGTTCCAGGTGGACGGCAAGTTTGACATAGAGACGTACCGCACGCTCCTTGCCCAGGCCGGCTATGAACCGGCGCAGTTCGAGGCGGCACAGCGCTTGTCGTTGCGCCGTCAGCAGCTGCAGCGCGCGATTCGTGGTTCGGCCCTCGTGTCACCGGCTCAGTACCGGCGTTTCCTGAATCTCGCGGCCGAACAACGTGTCGTGACGATGGCCACGATTGACCCCGAGGCTGTCGCGAACGAAGTTGCTGTGACCGATGAAATGATCACGGCGTATTACGACGACAACCCGATGCTGTACCAGCTGCCGGAAACGGCCGACGTCGAGTACGTCGAGATATCGCGCAGCGATGTTGCCGCGACCGTAGCGGTCAGCGAGCAGGACCTGCAGGAATACTACGAGTCCAATGAAGATCGTTACCTGCAGGACGAACAGCGCCAGGCGCGGCATATCCTGATTCCGTTCGGTGACGACGAAGACGCGGCCGAAGCAACGGCGCGTGAATTGCTCGACCGCGCCAGGGCGGGCGAGTCGTTTGAAGATCTTGCCCGCGAGCACTCAGCCGACGGCGGCACGGCTACCCAGGGCGGTGATCTCGGCGTGCTGACGCGCAGCCAGTTGCCCGGCGAGCTGGGTGGCTCGATATTCTCGATGGACGAAGGCGCGATCGAAGGTCCGGTCAAGACCGATTTCGGTTACCACATCGTGCGTCTTGATCGCATTCTCGAGCGCGGTCCTCTGCCGCTGGACCAGGTTCGCGGTGAACTGATCACGGAGCTGCAGGATCAGCAGGCCGAAAGCCAGTTTCGCGAACTCGAGCGCACGCTGTCGGACGCGCTGTTCGATGCGACCGACATCCGTACGGTGGCAAAGGCGGTCGGCAGCGAAGTGAAGACGGCGACGGGAGTCACTCGATCCGGTGGCGGAGATTTTGGCAGCAGCCAGGCTGCAATCGAGGCGATATTCGATGAATCCGTTCTGGCCGGCGATTTGCTGTCGGAGATCATAGAACTCGAGGGGAACCGCTCCGCGGTATTCACGGTGACCAAGCACGTTGCGGCGCAACGTCAGCCGCTTGATGCCGTTCGAGAGACCATCGCTGAAACGCTGAAAGGGCAGCAGGCGGAGTTACTGATGGCCGAGAAAGCCGGCCAGATGCTCGCAGCGCTGGACGCGGGTGAAGATTTTACGACGGCGGCAGAGAGCATAGGCGCTACCGTGGAGGCGCCGACCGTTGTGTCGCGCAACGCCGAGGAGTTCGACCAGTCTGTCGCCGTGGCCGTGTTTACGGCGCTGAAACCGACGTCGGACAAGCCGACCCGCGGCAGTACACGCAACGATCAAGGCGGATACACGGTGTACAGTCTCGACGCCGTGATGCCGGGCAGGCCTGAGTCCATTCCGCTGGCCGAACGAGATGCCGGCAAGACGCAGCTGGTCGACCAGTCCGGAATTGGCGATTTCGTCGCTTTCGTTCAGGCGCTGCGAGCCAATGCCGACATTGCCGTCAACCAGGACGTGCTAGCCGCACAAGACCTGTTCCAGTAAGCTCTCCCGACAAGAAGAATTCCACTGTGGCCTGAGGCCGCGACGGGAGAGTTATGCGCAAACTGGCGCTGCATTGGCAGATTCTGATTGCAATTTTACTGGCGGCCGGGGCCGGCCTGGCCGTGCGATCCGGAACGACGGCAGATTTCGCACCCAATATACTGGGTGTTCCTTTCGTCGCCATATTCGGCTATATCGGCGAGATCTTCCTCAACGGCCTGAAAATGATCATCGTCCCGTTGATCACGTCGTCGATTATCGTCGGCGTTGCGGGGATCGGCACGGGCGGCAACCTCGGCGCGCTGGGCGGCAAGACGCTGCTGTTCTATGCGACGACGACACTGGCCGCGATCCTCGTGGGCCTGATCATCATCAATATGGTCTCGCCGGGCATCGTCAATGGCGAACCGGCTGGGGAAATGCTCGCGCTTCAGGCCGACACCGCCGACATTTCGAGCCGCGTTGAGGGTAAAGGGGTCAGTGACGTTGCCGAAGTCTTCAAGCGCATGGTGCCGGCGAATATCGTCCAAGCCGCTGCCGAAGGTCAGATGCTCGGCATCATTTTCTTCGCCATTCTGTTCGGCTATTTCATGACGCACCTCGGGCATCAGTTTGCCGAGCCGTTATTCAATTTCTGGAACGGCGTGTTCCACGTCATGATGAGTATGACGGAATGGATCATGAAGTTCGCTCCCATCGGCGTCTTCGGACTCGTGGCCGAAGTCATGGTCACCGCAGGGTTCAAGGCCGTGCAGCCGCTCGCTGTCTTTGCGTTTTGCGTGTTGGCGGCGCTGCTGCTGCACGCGTTTGTCACGCTGCCGGTCATGCTCCGGTTCATTGGCAAAGTCCGGCCGTACAAGACGATGTCGGGTGTTGCGCCGGCAATGCTGACAGCGTTCTCGACGGCATCGTCCTCGGCGACTTTACCCGTGACGATGGACTGCGTCGAAGAGAATCTCGGCGTGTCCAACAAGATTTCGAGCTTCGTGCTGCCTTTAGGCGCAACCGTAAACATGAACGGCACGGCGCTGTATGAATGTGCTGCCGCCGTCTTTCTCGCGCAGGCTTACGGCCTCGAACTTACGCTCGGCGTTCAGTTTTCGATCGTGATCATTGCGCTACTGACTTCAATCGGTGTCGCTGGCGTTCCGTCGGCGTCGCTGGTGGCCATCGCGATCATACTCGCGGCCGTGGGCCTGCCTGTTGAAGCGATCGGTGTCCTGATGGTGTTCGACCGCATTCTCGACATGTGTCGTACGAGCATCAATATCTGGGGCGATGCCAGTTGTGCGACGATAGTGGCGCGCCTCGAGGGCGAGAAAACCAAGGTGGATATCGACGGCGAGCTGGCAAAGTAAGTTGCCTAAACCTCGATTCGACCCCATTTAATTGTCGTCGAACACCATGCCCATGATGTTCGAGCCCGCATCGACGAACGTCGTCTCGCCAGTAATGCCGCTCGCAAGATCGGAACACAGGAAGGCCGCGGCATTGCCGATTTCCTCGATTGTCACCGTGCGCCGCAGCGGCGCCGACTTTTCCGCGTAACTCAGCATCTTGCGGAAACCGCTGATGCCGGCGGCGGCCAGCGTCTTCACGGCACCCGCTGAAATCGCGTTGACGCGGATGCCCTGCGGACCCAGGTCGGCGGCCAGGAAACGAACGCACGACTCGAGGCTCGCTTTGGCGAGGCCCATGACGTTGTAGTTGGGCACAACCTGGGTAGCAGCATTGTAGGTCAGCGTGAGAATGGCGCCATTGCGCCCCTGCATCATCGGTAGCGCGGCTTTGGCCAGCGCCGCCAGGCTGTAGGCAGAAATGTCGTGGGAAATGCGAAAGCCTTCGCGCGTAATGGACTCCACGAAGCCACCCGCCAGCTGCTCGCGCGGTGCGAATCCCACGGAATGCACAAGGATGTCAAGGCCTTCCCATTCCTTGCTTAAGCCGTCAAACACGGCGTCAATTTCTTCGTCGGAGCTCACGTCGCAGGGATAGAGCAGGTCGGTGTTTTGTCCGAGGCGCTCAGCAAGCTTCGCAACGCGGCTTTTCAGTTTGTCGTTCTGATACGTGAACGCGATTTCGCAGCCTTCGCGGGCGAACGCCTCTGCAATGCCGGAGGCGATGGAACGATCACTTGCGACACCGACGATTAGCGCCTTCTTGCCGGCCATAAAGCCCATAGCGTTTCCCTGTTTGATGTTTTTCTTCGGCGGGTATTCTAGCTTGACTGTGCCGTGACATCGACATACATCGTGAGCTTTTGTCCCGGCCGCAGGATCTTGTTCTTGTCTATTTTATTCCAGCGCGTCAGCTGTGCTACCGAGACACGGAACCGGCTGGCGATTAGATACAGAGAATCGCCGCGGCGCACCGTGTAGCGCAGCTTGCGTGTCGTGTTGCCGAGCGCTGCCGTCGGCGACATGCGCGGATCGTCGAGTTCGGCATTGGTCCAGACGACGAGCTTCCGCCCGACCGACAGCGTGTCGCCCGGCGCCATGCCGTTCCAGGCGGCGAGCTGGCGGTGCGTGACTTTATACCGGCGTGAAATCGTCCAGAAACTTTCGCCGCTTTTCACGATATGTTCGATCTTGCTGCCCGCGCGCGGCTTGTTCTGTGTTTTGGCGAGGCGCGCGTCGGCACTCTTGCTGTAAGCGCTCAGGGGCTTGGTCGCGACCGGAATCATCAGGTGGTGACCGGCACGGATCATGTTTCCCCTGAGATTGTTTGCCGCGCGAATTGTCGATACGGTCGTATTGTACTTTTCCGCAATCTGCGAAATCGCTTCGCCGTTTTTCACTTTGTGCCGTTTCCAGCGCACGCGATCTTTCGCCGGCACGTCGGCGAGGGCCGCGACAAACTGGTCGGCGACGTCGACCGGCATGACGAGCTTGTGGGGACCTGACGGATCCGTCGACCAGCGGTTGTAGCCCGGGTTGTACTGGTACACGGTATCGACGTCGACGCCCGCGAGTTCGGCGGCGAGCGCGAGGTCGAGCTGGCTGCCGATGTCGGTGACCGTGAACTGCTGTTCATCGGCGACAACGGGCAGCGTCAGCTGGAATTTGTCAGGATCGGACACGATTTCGACGAGCGCCAGCAGTTTCGGCACGTACATGCTCGTTTCTCTGGGCAGCTGCAGGTGCCAGAAGTCGACGGGCTTGTTGGCCTTGCGATTCCTGCGCGCCGCGCGCAGGACGTTGCCTTCGCCGGAGTTGTACGAGGCGATCGCATTGAGCCAGTCGCCGTCATTGAGGCCTTCGAGGTATTCGAGATAATCGAGCGCCGCGCGCGTCGAATCGACGACGTCACGCCGGCCGTCGTACCACCAGTTCTGTCTGACGCCAAAGCGTTTCGCCGTGCCGGGGATCATCTGCCAGAGGCCGGCGGCGCGACCGTGTGAATAGGCGAACGGGTCGTAGGCGCTTTCGACGATTGGCAGCAATGCAATCTCGAGCGGCAGCTTGCGACGCTCGAGTTCGGCGACGATGTAGGGCAGGTAGCGCCGGGCGCGGGTGAAGACGCGCTCGAGGTAATCCGGGTGGCTGACGAACCACTTGAGTTCGGCCGCCGTGCGCGGGTCGTCGTCGTAGGTGAGGGCAAAGCCCTGCCGCAGCTTGACGAGGATGTCGTCGGGCCCGGCCGGCGTCGCGGCGAGGCTGGCCGCGGCGACCGCGGAATCGAAGCTCAATCCCGGTTCGGCGGCGCCGATTCGAGCTGGCATGCGGTCGATCGAGGATGGCATGGCGGTCGCCGGACCACCGGCCAACAGCCACGCCAGGCAAAAAAAGGTGACGCCGGTGGCGGCCACGCCGATGAATCTTTGCGATAATTGGAGACTCGATGCTGTGCGAACGTCGGGCATCGAACTATCGTACTTAGGGAATCGGGTTGTGCAAGGGTTTCGTTCACACAAACAGCAGGACTGGCTGAAAACGCCGCTGGGTGCGGCACTGCTGCAGCAGGAGTCGCGCGTCGTCGAGGAAGCGCTGGACGGCATTTTCGGCGAACACTGCCTGCAGCTCGGGCTGTGGGGCGAAAATCGCACGTTTTTGCGCTTCACGCGCACGCAACACTGCCTGTCGATCGCCGGGACACCCGAGGGCGCGCCTTCGGTGGTCGCGGAGCTGCACAGGCTGCCGGTCGAGAGCGACTCGGTGGACGCTGTCCTGCTGCCGCACACGCTGGACTACAGCGACCGGCCGCACGCGATCCTGCGTGAGGTAGACCGGGTTCTGCGCTGCAACGGACACATCATCATTCTAGGTTTTACACCCGGCGGCCTCTGGGGCCTGCGGCGGCTGGTGCCGGGCGCCGGCATGCCGCCCGGCGCGGATCACCTGATCTCGGACCGGCGCCTGCGGGACTGGCTGAAGTTGCTGGACATGCGCATACAGGGCGCGTCGCGTTATTTCTTCCGCTGGCCGCTGCCGGGCAACAAGGCGCGCGGTGCGAGTAAATGGGAACGCTGGGGTCGGGCCTGGTGGCCGGAACTGGCGGCTTGCTATATGCTCACGGCGCAGAAACGGGTCGGCACGCTGACACCGGTGCGGCCGCTCTGGCGGCGCAAGGCGCAGGTAGTTGCCGGGCTGGCCGAACCGTCCACCAGGGTCTCCCGAATCCGCTTTGACCAGAACCACCAAGACTGTTGACATTTATACTGACGGCGCCTGCCGGGGAAATCCCGGTCCCGGCGGCTGGGGCGCACTGCTGGTTGCCGGGCGTCATCGCAAGACGATGCACGGCGGCGATCCCGAAACGACAAATAACCGCATGGAATTGACGGCGGCGATCGAGGCTTTGAATGCCCTCAGGGGCAAACGCAGGGTCGTGCTACACACCGATTCCAAGTACGTCATGGACGGCATCAATGAATGGCTGCCGAACTGGAAGAAACGCGGCTGGAAGACGTCGGCGAGGAAGCCGGTCAAGAACAAGGACCTGTGGCAAGCGCTCGACGAAGCGGCCAGCCGGCATTCAGTCGAATGGAGATGGGTGAAGGGCCACTCGGACCATCCCGAGAACGACGAAGCTGATGCGCTGGCGAACCGCGGTATAGACGAACTGTAGGAGCGGCCCCCGGGCCGCGAACGAAACATGAGACAAGTAGTACTTGACACCGAAACGACGGGCCTGTCCACCGGCCACGGGCATCGCATCATCGAAATCGGCTGTCTCGAGCTCGTCGACCGACGCCTGACGGGCCGCGAGTTCCATCGCTTCCTGAATCCCGATCGCGATATCGATGAAGGCGCCGTGGCCGTGCACGGCATCAGCCGGGCCGATCTTGAGAACGAGCCGCGGTTTCCGGAGATCGTCGATGATCTGCTGGCGTTTCTGAAAGACGCCGAGCTCGTGATTCACAACGCAAGCTTCGACGTCGGCTTTCTCGAGTACGAGCTCAGCCTCATGAGTCACCCGCAGCCGAAGATAGAACAGCACGCTACCGTGCTGGATACGCTGACGCTGGCGCGCGAGATTCACCCCGGGCAGCGCAACAGCCTGGACGCGTTGTGTAAACGATACTCGATCGACGCTTCAAAACGCGACGTTCACGGTGCACTGATCGACTCCGAGCTGCTGGCGAACGTCTACCTGGCGATGACGGGCGGTCAGGCTGCGCTGCTGCTGGATGAAGGCTCGCCGCGACTCGACGGTGGAGCGGCACCGGGCCGCGACACGCCGCGCCCGGGGCTCGCTCCGGCAGACAGCGTCGGCACAGGTCTCAAACTCGTCGTCATCAAAGCGAGCAAAGAAGAAGCGGCAGCCCACGAGGCAATTCTCAAGAAAATCCGCAAATCCGGTGCGTGCGTCTGGGATTTTGACTAGAATCGGTCGTTCGCTTTCAGCCGGCCGCCAATAAACAAGGATAATTCGTCCATGGTTCAAACGATGGCAGGAGCCTTACAGTCGAACTTTCTCGGCAATTCGCCGAGCTGGTACAAACTCACGATCATCGGTTTCCTGATCCTGAACCCGATCATCGTAATCTACGACCCGTTCATTGCGGGCTGGGTGCTGGTCCTCGAATTTATTTTCACGCTTGCGATGGCCCTCAAGTGCTATCCGCTGCAGCCGGGCGGACTGTTGGCCGTCGAAGCCATTGTCCTCGGCCTGGCGTCGCCCGAAATGGTGTTTCACGAGGCGGAAGTGAACTTCCCCGTGATCATGCTGCTGATGTTCATGGTGGCAGGCATCTACTTCCTGCGGGAGATGCTTCTCTTTACGTTCACCAAGATCCTGCTCGGCGTGCGTTCCAAGGTGCTGCTATCGCTGATGTTCTCGTTTGCCGCCGCCTTCCTGTCAGCGTTTCTCGATGCGCTGACCGTAACGGCTGTCATTATCACGGTCGCCGCCGGCTTCTATGGCGTTTACCACAGGGTCGCATCCGGTAAAGCCTTCGATTTCGATAATGATCCGAGCACTGATGACGAAGTGATCGAATTGCATCGCGATGATCTGGAGCGATTTCGTGCATTTCTCCGCAGCCTCATGATGCACGGCGCGGTCGGCACGGCACTCGGCGGCGTAACGACGCTCGTCGGTGAGCCCCAGAACCTCCTGATCGCCGAAGTCATGGACTGGGAGTTCATGGAGTTCTTCATGAAGATGGCGCATATTTCGATGCCGGTACTGGTAGTCGGACTGATCACGTGTGCGCTGCTCGAAATAACCGGTTGGTTTGGCTACGGGACGCAGCTGACGCCGAGAGTCCGCGAAGTACTGGAAGAGTACGACCGCGCCATGTCCAAGAAGCGCACGGCGCGTGAGAGCACGGCGATTGCAGTGCAGGGTGTCGTTGCCATTATCCTGATTCTGGCCCTGGGGTTTCACCTTGCCGAGCCCGGCGTGGTCGGCCTGCTGGTCATCGTGCTGGCGACCGCGCTCAACGGCATCACGGAAGAACATCGCATCGGCCATGCGTTCGAAGAGGCGCTGCCGTTTACGGCACTGCTAGTCGTATTCTTTGCGATCGTAGCCGTGATCCATCACCAGGGATTGTTCTCGCCGGTCATCCACTGGGTCATGACGTACGAAGGCAAGACACAGGAAGCGCTGTTCTATGTGGCGAACGGCGTGCTCTCGATGATCAGCGACAATGTTTTCGTGGCCACCGTGTATATCGGTGAAGTTAATTCGATGTTCCAGGCCGGTGAAATAACGCGTGATCAGTTGGACGCGCTGGCCGTGGCCATCAACACCGGCACCAACATTCCAAGTGTCGCAACGCCGAACGGGCAGGCTGCGTTCCTGTTCCTGCTCACGTCGGCGCTGGCGCCGCTGATTCGCTTGTCGTACGGCAGGATGGTGATCATGGCGTTCCCATACACGATCACGATGAGCATCACGGGCCTGCTGGCACTCTGGTATCTCGGGTAGGTTACCGGAGCAAGAACCAGTGGTGAATTGCCGCACAGAATTCGATGGCTGCGTGTGTTATTCAAGGCCCTGATTCCTGACGAGACACTCCATGTCCTTTGATATTCAAAACCTTCGCATCGGCATCGTCGGCCTGGGCTATGTGGGCCTGCCGCTTGCGGTTGAATTCGGCAAGAAATACGCGACGATTGGCTTCGATATCAACGAGGAGCGTGTTGCGGAACTCGAATGCGGCCACGATTCGACGCTCGAGTGTTCCAGCGAGGAACTGGCCGAGGCGACGCACCTTGGCTATACGTCGAATGCCAGGGATCTGGCTGACTGCAATTTCTACGTCGTGACGGTGCCGACGCCGATTGGCGACAGCAATCGACCGCTGTTGACGCCGCTGAAAATGGCGAGCCAGACGCTAAGCGGCCTGCTACAGAAAGGCGATATCGTCGTTTACGAGTCGACCGTGTACCCGGGTGCTACCGAAGAATTCTGTGTTCCATTTCTCGAGACGGACTCAGGTCTCAAGATGAATGAGGACTTTTTCGTCGGCTACAGTCCGGAGCGGATTAATCCGGGCGACAAAGAGCATCGGCTGCCGTCGATTTTGAAAGTCACGTCCGGCTCGACGCCCGAAGTGGCCGAGTTCATCGATCGAGTTTACAAGTCAATCATCACGGCAGGCACGCACAGAGCTTCCAGCATCAAGGTCGCCGAAGCCGCGAAAGTGATCGAGAACACGCAGCGCGACGTGAACATCGCGCTGGTGAACGAGCTCGCGATGATCTTTGAGCGGGTCGGGATCGATACTGAAGAAGTGCTGGAGGCCGCAGGCACGAAGTGGAACTTCCTGCCGTTTCGTCCCGGGCTCGTCGGCGGGCATTGTATCGGCATCGATCCTTACTACCTGACCTATAAAGCGGAACAGCTGGGCTACCACCCGCAGATGATACTCGCCGGTCGCCGCATCAACGACAACATGTCGCTCTATGTCGCGTCACAGATCATCAAGAAAATGCTGTCGAAAGGCATGCAACCGCTGGCATCCAAAGTCCTCATCCTCGGCCTGACGTTCAAGGAAAACTGCCCGGATCTTCGTAACACCAAGGTCGTCGACATAAAAAAAGAACTGGAAACGTATGGCGTGGAGGTTGCAGTGCACGACCCCTGGGTAAATGCCGACGAGGCCATGATGGAATACGGTTTTGAGCCCGTCGCCGACCCCGAGAAAGGCGCGTATGATGGGGTGATCATCGCGGTCGCGCACGATCAGTTTCGTGCATTGGGTGCCGACGGCATTCGCAGCTTCGGCAAAAAGGACTCGGTACTCTATGACATCAAGTATGTCCTGGCGCCGGACGAAGTTGACGACCGCCTGTAGGAGCACGTTCCGGCGCGCGACCCGTTCGTAGGATCGGCCCCAAGGCGCGACAAGAGAGGTTTCCGAGCACTTGAAAATTCTAATCACAGGCGCGGCCGGATTTATCGGCTTTACGACCGCGAGGCAGCTGCTCGAACGCGGCGAAACGGTTGTCGGTCTCGATAACTTCAATGACTACTACGATGTAGGTTTGAAAAACGCGCGCGCCGCTATCCTCGACAAGTTCGACAATTTCTCGATGGTGCGAATCGATCTCGCCGATCGTCCGGCCATGGACGCATTGTTCGCCAAGGAGAGGTTCGACAAGGTTGTGCACCTCGCCGCGCAGGCGGGCGTCCGCTATTCGCTGGAAAACCCGCATGCCTATATCGACAGCAATATCGTGGGTACGCTGCACATCCTCGAGGGTTGTCGCCATAACGATGTTGAGCATCTCGTCTATGCGTCATCGAGTTCGGTCTACGGCGCGAACACGAACATGCCGTTTTCGATCCACCAGAACGTCGATCATCCGCTGGCGCTCTATGGCGCCACCAAGAAAGCCAATGAGCTCATGGCGCACACATATGCGAATCTTTACGAACTGCCGACGACAGGTCTCAGATTTTTCACTGTGTACGGCCCGTTTGGCCGGCCCGACATGGCGCTGTTCATGTTTACGAAAAACATTCTCGAGGGGAAACCCATCGACGTGTTCAACTACGGCAAGCATAAACGCGATTTCACCTACATCGACGACATCGTCGAAGGTGTCATTCGCACGATGGACCACACGGCAATGCCGAATGAGGACTGGGACCCGGCGAACCCGGATCCGGGAACGAGCAGAGCCCCTTACCGAATCTATAACATTGGCAACCAGCAGCCGGTGGAGCTCATGGATTACATCGGCGCCATCGAAGACTGCCTGGGCAGGAAAGCGGAAATGAACCTGCTGCCGCTGCAGCCGGGTGACGTGCCGGACACCTGGGCCGACACGGAGGATCTGGCGGCCGACGTTGGCTATCAGCCAAGCACACCGATCGAAGTCGGTGTGAAGAATTTCGTGGAGTGGTATCTTGAGTTCTACAAGGACGACGTCAAAAGAACTGCATAAGAGCGAAGCGCGTGGCCAACGCCTACACCGATAGAAGACTATCCGCCCGTTATCCCACCGATCTTTCCGCCTGGAAAAACCTGGCCAGGCACTATCGTGAGGACATGCGTGAGCGCACGCTGCGCGAGCTGTTCTCGCGCGACAGGAAGCGCGTGGAGCGCTTTGGCGTCGAAGCGAACGACCTTTTCCTCGATTATTCCAAGAATCACATCAACGTCAACACACGTAAGCTACTGATTCAACTTGCAAAACAGGCCGATGTAGCGGCCGCGATAACGACCATGTTTGCGGGTGAACGGATCAACCAAACCGAGGATCGCGCCGTCTTGCACGGCGCCTTGCGCGCGAAGATCTCTGACACGCTCGCGCTGGAAACACCCGGTGTGCCGGAGGTCTGGGAAGTGTTGACCCGCATGGAGTCGTTCGTCGACGGCGTGCACAGCGGCAAAATCAAGGGCAGTACGAGAAAACGCCTGACCGATATCGTGAACATCGGCATCGGCGGCTCGGACCTCGGGCCGGTCATGGCGAGCCGCGCGCTCAGGCCTTACTGGCGCGACGGCATGCGTTTTCACAGCGTGTCGAACGTCGATGGCACGCAGCTCGCTGACCTGAAGCGCGAGCTCAACGCCGAAACGACGTTGTTCGTTATTTGTTCGAAGACGTTTACAACGCTCGAGACGATGAGCAATGCGAAAGCAGCGCGTCAGTGGGTGGTTGAGCAGCTCGACGAACTGGCGGTGCAGTACCACTTCGTGGCGGCATCCACCAACCACGAGGCCATGGACGAGTTCGGCATTCGCTCCGATTTCCGCTTCGGCTTCTGGGACTGGGTTGGCGGTCGCTACTCGCTGTGGTCGGCGGTTGGCCTGTCGCTCGCGCTGGTTGTCGGCATGGACGTGTTCAAACGCATCCTCGCAGGCGGTCGTCGTATGGACCTGCATTTCCGGCAGGCGCCCTTCGAAGAAAACATGCCCGTGCTGCTGGCGCTCCTGGGCATCTGGTACAACAACTTCTTCGGCGCCGAATCCCAGGCGATTTTGCCGTACGACAATCGCCTCGAGCGTTTTCCGGCCTATCTGCAGCAGCTGCAGATGGAGTCGAGCGGCAAGAGCGTGCGCATGGACGGCAAACCCGTTCGTTGTGACACGGGCATGGTCATCTGGGGCGAGGCGGGCAACAACGCGCAGCACTCCTTTTACCAGCTGCTGCACCAGGGCACGCGACTCGTGCCCGTGGACTTCATCCTGCCCGCTAAGTCATCCGGCGCGACACAGGCGCAGCAGAATCTCGCGATCGACAACTGCCTGGCGCAAGCGGAGGCCTTGATGGACGGTCGTGATGAGGAGGGGCTTGAGCCTTACCGCGTGCACAGGGGCAACAACCCGAGCAACATGATTCTGTTTGAGAAGCTGACCCCCGAGGTTCTCGGCCAGCTCATCGCGCTTTACGAGCACAAGGTATTCGTCGAAGGCGTCATCTGGGGCATCGATTCCTTCGACCAGTGGGGTGTCGAGCTCGGTAAAAAGCTGGCCGCGGATCCAAAGAGTTCAAATGCGTCGACGCTGGCCCTCCGCAAGCGCATCAAGAGCCTCCTGTAGGAACGGCCGATCCATGTGGGGACAATGCTTGGCCACGACCTCGCGCCTATCGGGCGCGCATCGGATACTTCTCCGGATGCTCGATCGAATTTTCGCTTAGATCTACGTCCAGATCGGGCCAGAAGAAATGGCCGGTCGACAGCTGTTCGACATTCAGGATTTCGCGGACGGCCGCGTCTTTGAACCACGGAAAATCTTCATAGGGCAGGAAAAGCTCACGCCCATTAGCGAGCAGCCAGATTCCATGGCTCGATATATGCGTGACTTCAACTGCCGAAGTGGGAATTCCATGCATCGATGAATTCATCCTGATGCGCCTCAATAATTTGGCTTATTTTAGTCAATTGTGCGGCGGAAATCCCCTAACTTCTCGCCAATTCGATTTCAGGCTGCAGCCAATACTTCGCTTCGCCGGCCGCACAGTGGACGTGTACATGAATGCGTGCTTCCTCGCGGGAAAAGAAGAAGAAGCGGAAGCCTCGCTCACGATAGATCGTCGGACTCATCTTCATTGAGTCTGTGCGACACTGTATTGGACGACAATCAGAAAAAAGCGGCAGATCCTCCAGTTATTCATTAGATCGAGGCGATCGAGCCTCTTGTAGATGTCAGCGGTGCAAGCGACAATTCGCCCATGGGAATCCACCTTCCAATGAGGCTTTGCCTCATTTTTTGTTGTTTATTGTCCGCATCGGCCTTCGCCGGCCCCTACATTCCGGCGGGCGACCTGGTGCTGCGCCACGACATCCAGCGGCTCGCCGATCACGGCGTCATCAAAGGGCCTACGTCGACCTGGCCACTGGCCTGGGGGCCGATTATTGAAGACCTCGGTGCCACTGACGCGACCAATTTGCCGCCGGGCGTTGCGGATGCGCTGTCGCGGGTTCAGCAGCGCGCGAACTGGGAGACGCGGACCCAGGAACTGACGTTCAATGCCAAGGCCGGCGCTGCCGACAACGCGACGCGAATACGTTCCTTTCAAAATACGCCGAGAGGAAAAGTCGAAGTTGGCGCGGGCGCCGGGTGGCTCGACGAGTGGTTTAACGTCGACCTGAACATACAAGGCGTCGATTCGGATCAGGACAAGGATGAATTTCGTGCCGACGACAGCATGATTGGTGTCGTGGTCGGCAACTGGTCGATTGCAGCAAGCACGCAGCAGCGATGGTGGGGACCGGGTTGGGACGGCAGCCTGATTCTCTCCAACAACGCGCGACCCTTTCCGTCGTTAACCATCGACCGGGTTTTTACCGATGCTTTTCGAACCAAGTGGCTCAGCTGGCTCGGTCCCTGGGACCTGAGCGTGATATTCGGTCAGCTGGAAAAAGAACGTGCCATACCCGACGCGCAGTTCTTTGGCATGCGCTTCAATTTCCGGCCGATTCCCTCACTCGAGATTGGCATCTCGCGCAGCGCGCAGTGGTGCGGCGACGGCAGGCCCTGCGATGCCAGCACGTTCGCGGACCTGTTCTTCGGCCGGGACAACACAGGCGACGCTGGCGTCGGTGCCGAGAACGAGCCGGGCAACCAGATGGCGGGCCTCGACTTTCGCTGGTCACCGTCGTTGATGAATTTGCCTGTTTCGTTTTACGGCCAGTTCATCGGCGAGGACGAGGCGGGCGGTTTCCCGAGCCGCTACCTGGTGCAGGTGGGATTGGAAGGCGCAGGCTACCTGGCGAACAAGTGGTCGTACCGCTGGTTTGCGGAACTCGCCGGTACGAGCTGCGACTTCATCAAGAGCGAGGTTCTTTACAACTGCGGTTACAGGCAAGCGATTTACCAGAGTGGCTATACCTACCGCGGCCGGATCATGGGCCACGGTGCCGACAACGACGCGCGCCTCGTGTCCGCTGGCTGGATCATGGTTGACGAAAACGACAGCCAGTGGCGGGCGTTGCTGCGATTCGGGGATCTGAACAGGGCCGGGGTGGCGGATCCTCGCCATACGATCACACCGACGCCACAGGACATCACGAGCCTGGATTTCTCCCACAGCCGTGTGTTTCCTTTCGGCGTCATCGATCTGGGCGCCGGGTATGAACAGATTGACGACGTTGCCTCTGGCCGTTCGACCTCCGATGGCCGCCTGTACCTGCAGTGGCGAAGCTCGTATTGATGTTTCGCCTTTTCGATCCGCTCAAGACTGGTACAATCCGCCGGATATTTCAGGAGCGATGTATTGATTGATAGCTGCAGGCCACTGTGGGAGATGACCTCAAGCGTGATGGAGCGGGCCCTGCCTGCGATTCTGCTCGTTTTGGTCACATCGGTTACGTTTGCGCAGGGCATTCAGCTGTCGGCGGAGCAACAGCAGATGCTCAACCAGCTGCCTCCTGCACAGCGGCAGCAAGCAGTGGACGCCATTCGTCAACTGCAATCGCAACAGGCCTCGTCCACTCAACAGTCGATTAACGAGCCCCTCGTGTCGGCAGGCTCGCCGCCCGCGGCCGATTCGATCGATCAGATCCTGTCGGACCTCGAACCGCGCGCCGAGGGACGGAGCCGGCTGGTCCTGAATTTCACGCCATCAAAATCCTTATCCGCCGCGCAGCGACGTTCGCTCGCGCAAGATGCCGCACTCCAGGATCTGACGGGCAGTCGTCTTTTCATTCTCGACGACTCCGGTGTATTGACGCTGCCGGGGCTGGAGCCTATCCCGCTGCTTGGCCTCAACGAAGCCGACATCAATCGTCGGCTTGGTGCTGAGCCTTATCTATCGGTGTTTAACATTAACGCTCGAATCCTCGGGCAAACGCTCACCGGTATAGAAGCACTCAAGCCCTTTGGCTATGACGTGTTTGAGTCCAGGACTGCGACGTTGGCGGCACCCGCGAGTGGACCGGTGCCACCGGACTATGTCCTGGGCCCGGGCGATTCGGTGCGGGTGCAGTTGTTCGGCAATGTCAACGGCATTTATGAATATGAAGTCTCGCGCGACGGCGTATTGAACCTGCCGGAGATCGGTCCGGTTACGGTCGCAGGATTGTCTTTTTCGGAATTTCGCGCCGACATCAACAAGCGCGTCAAGGAAATGCTCATCGGCACGCAGGTCAGCGTCACGATGGGGCAGCTGAGAACCATTCGGGTGTTCGTGCTTGGCGACGTCAATGAGCCTGGCTCATACGTCGTGAGTGGACTCGCCACTGTCAGCGGCGCGCTGTACGAAGGCGGCGGCATCAGCAAAGTAGGCTCGTTACGCAACGTCCAACTGAAACGCAACGGTCGGGTGGTCGCGAGGCTGGATCTGTACGACCTGTTGTTAAAAGGCGATACCTCTTCAGACAGGCGGCTGCATCCTGGCGACGTTATTTTTGTGCCACCGATCGGCAACACGATAGGCGTTGGCGGTGCCGTTAAACGACCGGCAATCTATGAAACCAAAGGCGAAGCGACGATCGCGGACGCGGTTGAGCTCGCAGGCGGGCTCGCACCGGAAGCGTTCGGCAAAGGCGCACGAGTTGAGCGTGTCGACGGCGGCAAAACGACGATTGCTGTCGATCTCTCGAGCACCGACTCGTCCCGGCTGAGAATTCATTCCGGCGATACGCTCATCGTTCCGGAAGTGTTGCCGAGCCTTGAAGACACCGTGGTGCTTGCGGGTCACGTATTCAGGCCGGGCAACTACCCGTGGCGGCCCGGGATGCGGCTCACTGACCTGGTGCAATCTCCCGAAGAACTCAAGCCAGGCGTTGATACCGGCTACGTATTGATTCGTCGAGAAAGGGCACGCGGCCAGCCGATACAGGTGTTATCGGCCAACCTGGGCGCGGCGCTGCATTCGCCGGCGCGGCCCGACAATGTTCGTCTGGAAGCGTCGGACACGGTGCACGTTTTCAGTCTCGCCCTGGGCAGGCAGCGCGTGGTCGAACCCTTGTTGGAAGAGCTGCGTTTGCAGTCCACGATTGACGCACCCGTAAAGAAGGTCCAGATATCCGGCAATGTTCGCGCGCCCGGCGAGTATCCGCTGGAAGCGAACATGCGCGTCAGCGACCTTATTCGGGCCGGTGGCAACCTGAGCGAGGCGGCGTACGCGCTCGAGGCCGAACTGACCCGTTATTCGGTCGATGGCAGCATCGGTCGTGAGATGGAAGTCGTGGAAGTGGACCTGGACGCTATCCGGAAGGGCGTCGAGTCCGCGGACCTTGCACTTCGTGAACATGATTATCTGATCATCAATCGCATACCCGACTGGGACTCGACGTGGACAGTCACTCTGGAAGGCGAGGTGCGGTTTCCAGGTCAGTATCGGGTGCGCCATGGCGAAACACTGGCCGAAGTCGTTCAGCGTGCCGGCGGCTTTACCGAAAACGCGTTCGTCGAAGGTGCCGTTTTCCTACGTGAATCGTTGAAAGAGCAGGAGCAGGAGCAAATCGAAAATCTGGCGCGTCGCATGGAGGCGGATCTCGCGACGTTGTCGCTGCAGACGGCGGCTGCAGGTGGTTCGGACACGCTATCGACAGGTCGCGTGCTGCTGGAACAATTACGAAGCACCGAGGCAGTCGGCCGCCTTGTCATCGACATGCGGAGAGTGGAGAGCGGTATTGGCGGGTCTGCTGCTGACGTAGAAATGCGAGACGGCGACACATTGCTCGTGCCGACTCAACCGCAGGTGGTTTCCGTGCTTGGTGAAACTCAGCAGAACACCTCGCATCTCTTCAGGGACAATCTGTCGCGTGACGAATATATCGGTCTGAGTGGCGGACTTACGCGTCGCGCGGACAAGAAACTGATCTACGTCGTTCGCGCCAATGGCGCCGTTGTGGCAGGCAATCGTTCGAGGTGGCTCGGTCGAGGCAGCAATACTGAGATTCGCCCCGGTGACACGATTGTTGTGCCGCTGGATACGGATCGAATGCGGCCACTGACATTCTGGGGGAACGTGACGCAGATTCTTTATCAAGGTGCGATCGCGGTTGCTGCCGTAAAGACATTTGATAATTAAACGATGAATGAATCACACCAAACGCCAATGCTGGCACGTTATGACGATGAGATAGATCTCCGAAAGTTGTTTCGTGTGTTATGGGCGGGTAAGTGGATTATCATTGGCATCGCATCTGCGGCGGCAATAATTGCGGTAATCGTCGCGCTGATGCTGCCGAATATTTACCGAGCAGAGGCCTTGCTCGCGCCGAATGACCAAGAAGGAACCGGCGGATTGTCTGCGCTGGCATCGCAGTACGGTGGTTTAGCGAGTCTTGCTGGAATCACGCTTGGCGGAGGGCAGGACGATAAGACCTCTCTGGGCCTGGAGGTTCTCAAGTCCAGAAAATTCATTTCTGAATTTATTGAGCGCCACGATATCTTGGTGCCGTTAATTGCGGCTAAAGGATGGGACGCACAGACGGGTGAGTTGGAAATTGATGCCGACGTGTACGATGCGAAAGCCACCAAGTGGATAAGAGACGCAAAACCGCCAAGAACTACGATTCCATCCTTCCAAGAGGCCTATAAGCGATTTTCGGATTTACTATTTGTCAGCCAAGACAAGAGGACAGGTTTTGTTACTGTCGCTATTGAACACTATTCCCCGCAGATTGCAAAGCAGTGGGTGGACTGGTTAATTGACGATCTTAATTCTACCGTTATGCGCCAAGACGTCGTCGAGGCCGAGCATGCGATCGAGTACTTAAACGAACAAATCAACAGCACGTCACTCTCGGATCTACAGGCCGTTTTCTTCGCGCTGATTGAGGAGCAGACGAGGACGGTCATGTTGGCGAGAGTCTCTCCCGAATACTTGCTTAAAACCATCGATCCTGCGGTTGCACCGGAGCTGAAAACGAAGCCGAAAAGGGCAGTCATCTGTCTCCTCGGCACGATCCTTGGCGGTTTTGTTGGAGTTTTTATAGTACTCGCAAGGAGCGGTAACAAGGCTAACAGAAAGTAGTTTGAACTGTATCGATTATCGGACAATTTCTTACTTACGTATCTAAGGATTAGTGGATGACGAATTCTGTGCCCATAGGTGCCGCCGGTTAAATGGCGCCTCGCCAAATGCATGCGACTAAAGAGACTGGAAGCAGTTTAGTTGCGGCCTATGGCCCCACAGATTCTTGCCACAACCGTTGCAAGGAAAGTCTTTAATGTTTGAAGGGAATAGAAACAAAACTTCGCGCGTTCTGATCACGGGTGGAACCGGTTCCTTTGGTAAAACCATGCTTAGGGATTTGCTCAATAAGGATATAGAAGAGGTTCGTATACTTAGTCGAGATGAGGAAAAGCAGGATGCATTGAGGAACGAATTGCGTGACGATCGCGTGATGTACCACATTGGTGACATACGTGATCTCAGCGCCGTCGAGAGAGCGGTAAAAGGGGTTGACGCAGTGTTTCACGCTGCTGCTTTGAAACAAGTTCCGAGTTGCGAGTTTTTCCCCCATGAAGCCGTTTTGACCAATGTCCTTGGGTCTCAGAATGTCATCCGGGCGTCGATTAATGCAAAGGTGGCGAGCGTGGTTTGCCTCTCGACCGACAAGGCTGTTTTCCCGGTTAATGCTATGGGGATGACCAAAGCTCTCATGGAAAAAACCGCCCAGGCGGCGGCGCGTGACCTGGGCGCCGACGCGGATACGGTCATTTCAGTTGTCCGCTACGGCAACGTGATGTATTCGAGGGGATCGGCAATTCCGCTGTTCGTGCACCAGATAATGAGCGAAAAACCGATCACGGTAACGGAGCCGACGATGACGCGGTTCTTAATGCCGCTGCGTTTCAGTGTAGATCTGGTGCATCACGCGTTTGAACATGCCAACCAAGGTGATCTTTTCATCAAGAAAGCGCCTGCATCCGCTATTGCCGATTTAGTGGAGGCTCTGAAAGAATTGTTCGATGTGCCCGGTCACCCAGTCGACGTAATCGGCTGGCGCCACGCGGAGAAGCTCTACGAGACCCTCGCAAGCGCACAGGAACTGGCGAATTCGCAAGATATGGGCGACTACTATCGCATTATGCTCGACATGCGCGATCTCAACTACAAGCCCTATTTCACCGAGGGCGAGCAGGAGACAGGGCAGCACGAAGACTACCACTCGCATAACACCGACCAACTTGACGTGGCTGGGGTTAAGGAGCTGCTACTTACGCTGCCCGAGATCCGGGCAGCGCTTGCCCAAGCGAAAGTATAGGCCGATGCGCATCGTTGTCACCGGAGCGCGTGGGCTGATTGGCTGGCATGCGCATGCGCGGCTGCATGCCATGAACTGCGCAGCGCGTTTCAGCGGCGACCCTGAGCCCTATGAAATCGTAGCGCTAGGCCATAAGGAGTTCGACGACGACACATCGCTCACAGCGGCGCTCACCGATGCACAGGCAGTGCTTCATTTCGCCGGGGTGAACCGCGCCTCGGAAGAAGAGGTGAGGAAAGCGAACCCGGCAATCGCAACACGACTCGCCGTGGCATGCAAGGCAGCAGGCGAGATGCCCCATGTCATCTACGCGAACTCCACCCATGCAGCGAGCGACACGCCCTACGGGCGTTCCAAGCGGCAAGCTGGCGAAATCCTTGAAGCGGCCACTGACCGCTACACCGATCTTGTATTGCCACATGTTTTCGGCGAGGGCGCGCGACCGTTCTACAACAACGTGACCGCCACTCTCATCGCCAAAATTCTTGCCGGTGAATCGCCCGAGATTAATCCCGAGGGACGCGTCCAGCTCATTCATGCGGGCGCCGCCGCCCAGAGCGCGATAGACGCCGTGCTGGAGGGCACGACCGGGCAGATCGCCCCCGAAGGGCGACTGACTCCGGTTCCCGATCTGTATGAGAAACTGGTCGCTTTCCACCTCGGCTATTCGCAGAACACCTACCCGGACCTCTCTGATTCGTTCGACCGTGATCTGTTTAATAGCTACCGTGCCACAACCTACCCTGGGGACTGGCCGCGACCGCTTAAGCTCAACACGGATCCACGCGGCACCCTGTTCGAAGCGATTAAAGGCGGCGGTGGCGGTCAAACTTTCCTGTCAACAACGAAGCCTGGAATCACGCGAGGCGACCATTTCCACCTTGGGAAGGTCGAGCGATTTCTCGTCATCCAGGGCGAAGCCGTGATCCGTATTCGCAGGGTGCTTTCGGACAATGTCTGGGAGTTCAAGGTCTCAGGTGATACGCCAGCTCCCGTCGACATGCCGACATTGCATACCCATTCGATAGAGAATATCGGCGATACTGACCTGCTCACGTTGTTCTGGACTCACGACCTATTCGATCCGGAAAACCCCGATACTTTCGCCGATAAGGTTCTGAAATGAACAAATTAAAAGTCATGACCATTCTAGGAACCCGGCCCGAAATCATCCGTCTTTCGCGGGTCATGGAACGTCTCGACCGCTACACTGATCATGTGATCGTCCACACAGGACAAAACTGGGATTATGAGTTGAACGAGGTTTTCTTCGAGGATCTGGGCGTACGCAAACCCGACTATTTCCTTGGCGTCGGTGGCGGCAGCCTTGGCGAAACCCTGGGCGGCATTCTAGCTGAAACCGAAAAAGTACTGACTGCCGAAAAACCCGAGGCCGTAGTGATCCTTGGTGATACTAATTCGGCGCTCTCGGCAATTATGGCACGACGGATGAAAATCCCGGTCTATCATATGGAGGCCGGCAACCGCTCGTTCGACCGCAATGTGCCTGAGGAGACGAACCGCCGGCTGGTCGACCACATCGCCGATTTCAACCTGGTCTACACTGAGCACGCGCGACGGCACTTGTTGTCTGAGGGGCTGGAGCATCGCCGCATCAACCTGACCGGCAGCCCGATGCGCGAGGTGCTGGAACATTACCGCCCTCGCATCGACGCGTCGGACGTTTTGGATCGCTTGGGGCTGACGTCGCGTGAATATTTCGTTGTCTCGCTACATCGCGAGGAGAACGTAGACAGCCCGGCGCGGCTGACCAACTTAGTCGACATCCTCAACCAGATCGCTGAGCAGTATCGCTATCCGATCATCGTGTCGACCCATCCGAGAACTCGAAAGCGGCTCGATGCGCTGGGGCTGGCGCTCCATGACAAAGTGCAGGACGCCAAGCCGTTCGGCTTTCACGACTACAACAACCTGCAGATGAACGCCTTCTGCACGATTTCGGACAGCGGTACGATCGCCGAGGAGGCGTCGATCCTGGGGTTCCCGGCGATCACTCCGCGCGATGCGATTGAACGCCCCGAGGGGATCGATGTTGGTTGCCTGATCATGACGGGATTGGACCGCGACACAATCATGTGGGGGATCGAGGCTGTCACGCAAGGATTCGCCGAGCGAAAGACCGCAGGAGTGCCGCAACCGGTTCCTGCGGATTACTGCATAACCAACACTGCTGAGCGCGTGGTGAACTTGGTTCTAGGCACCGCGCGACTGTCGAACGCTTGGGATGGGATCAGGACATCATGAGCTGGCGGGTCCTGCATGACGCGTCGCGACTTTGCCGTTAAACGGACTTTCGACCTTATTGCCGCAGCCGTGGGGCTGGTTATACTATGGCCGTTGATTGCGGTGACTTGGTACATGGCGAGGCGGGATACCAGCGCAAGCGGATTTTTCCGCCAGGAGCGAATCGGCCGGGGTGGCAAGTCGTTTCGTATCATAAAACTTCGGACGATGAAGCCCATGGAGGGCACAACGGTGACCACGGCCCGAGATTCGCGGATCACGGCTCTGGGAGCCAAGTTTCGCCGCTACAAGCTTGATGAATTGCCGCAATTGTGGAACGTATTAATTGGGAATATGTCATTCGTCGGTCCCCGTCCCGATGTTGCGGGGTTTCTTGATCGGCTTGAGGGAGACGATCGAGAAATCCTGAAATTGCGGCCCGGCATTACAGGGCCAGCCTCCATCCACTACCGCGACGAAGAGGAAATCCTTGCCAGTGTCGATGATCCCGAGCGCATTAATGTCGAAGTGATTTGGCCCGACAAGGTGCGGATAAATCGTGACTACCTGCACAACTGGAGTTTTCGGCAGGACATTAAGTACATACTGGATACGTTATTCGGATGACTAAATCAAATTTGGATAAGTTTCCGTTTACTCCACTGGTTATTATTGGCGCCGGGCGGTCCGGCACCAATGCCTTGCGCGACGCACTGGTGCGGCTAGAGGATTTCGGCACCTGGCCTTGCGACGAAATCAACCCAATCTGGCGTCACGGCAACATAGATTATCCTGACGACGAGATCCCGCCGCAAAAGGCGACTCCCGTAGTACGCTGCTATATCCGCGGTGCGTTTCGCAGAATATGGCGTCAACAGGGCCGCCCCAATTTCGTCATTGAAAAGACCTGCGCTAACGCATTGCGAGTCCCATTCGTCGACAATGTATTGCCCGAGGCGCGATATATCCACATCGTGCGCAACGGTTTCGATGTTGTTGCTTCGGCGCAGAAGCGTTGGCGCGGTGATTTGGAAATGCCGGGGCTGCCCTATTTCCTCGCCAAGGCCCGCTATGCGCCGCCGAGCGATCTGCCGCGCTATGCTCTTTCCGCGATCCGGACCCGGCTTGCTGTCCGCACTGGACGGCGGGAGCATC
>Ga0224512_10000754_pt1 | contig 33214 bp, 37 predicted proteins | sample SF_May12_sed_USG_4_FD_169103 | JGI IMG/M metagenome (GOLD analysis project Ga0224512, IMG submission 169103) | Sediment microbial communities from San Francisco Bay, California, United States - SF_May12_sed_USGS_13 | ecosystem: Environmental > Aquatic > Marine > Sediment | place: USA... | reverse complement strand
TCGTTGCCGTGCGTTGTTTTCCGATGCCGGGAAAACGGTGATGAAACTCCACGAGCAGCTGTGTCGGCAGCTGGTCCTCTTTGCGAAAGCCGTCGAGGATCTCGTACTCCGCGCCTTCGACGTCGATTTTCAAGACGTCGATTTTTTCGTGGCCCAGCTTTTCCATCATCGAACGAATCGTGTAGGCGGGTGCGTCAATAAAGTCAGCGTCGTCGCCCGCATCGCCCTCGGCCGTCCACATGACTTTCGACTTTCGGCCGCGTTTGCTGACGCGCCGAAACAGCCGCAGGCTGCCGTCTTTGCCGGCCGCCGCCCAGGCATGGAACACAAAATTGGCCGGCAGCTCCAGCGATGCAATCCACTCTTCCGAGAACGGCGTCGGGTCAAACGCGTGCACGGTCAGGCTGAATTGATGGATCAGGTCCATGTCGAAGTCGATCGAGTCGCCGACACCGAGCGAATAGACGACCGAAGCGGGCCCGAGTATTCCAGGTATGTAAATCCAGCCGCCCGTTTCGAGAACTTCGCGCTCGACCTCGGTCTTCAGCCACAGCTCTTTGCCGCTGATGCGTTTTATGAAACGCTTGACCGGCCAGAACCAGGGCTGGCGCTTCATCCATCCGGATGTCCTCACGATAACTCCAGGTCCGATTACAAATTGGCTCAGTCGCGATACTATGCCACACAAGAGTGCGGCAGCGGCCGACAGACATTTGGACAGTGAAGCCCATGTTGAGAGGCCTTGCAAGATTGATACTGCGCGTCGGCGGCTGGACGGCCGTGGGCGAAGTGCCGGACGTGCCGAAAGCGGTCATCATCGCAGCGCCGCACACCTCGAACTGGGACGGCTTCTGGGCGCTGGTTTACAAAGTAGCCATCGGCGCCGATCTGCATTTTTTCGCCAAACATTCTTTGTTCTGGTTTCCGCTGAGTACCGTGCTTCGAGCGCTCGGCGCCATCGAGCTCGATCGCGAACGTGCCGGCTCTGCGGTGCGCCAGGCGATTGACATGTTCAAGGAACAAGACAGCTTTTTCTTTGCTCTTTCGCCTGAGGGGACGCGCAGCAAGAAACGCGGCTGGAAAACCGGCTTTTATCGCATCGCCGAGGGTGCGAACGTTCCTGTCTACCTGGGTTTTTTCGACTACAGGAACAAGCGCCTCGGCATCGGGCAGCGTTTTGATCTGACCGGCGACCAGGACGCAGACCTCAGGTATTTGCAGGAGTATTACTCCGGCTTCGAAGGTCGCCGGCCGGAGAAAACAACCCCGGTCGTTTTTATCGACAGGCCATGACCCCAACGGCCGACAAAAAGCGGCACCGCACGATTCGCAGCTTCGTGCGGCGCGCCGGCCGGCTGACGCCGTCGCAGCAGCGTGCCCTTGGCGAGCTGTGGCCATCGTACGGCGTCGACTTTAGCCCTGCGCCGCTCGATTTCGACGGGCTCTTCGGAAGAGACGCACCCGTCGTCCTGGAAATCGGATTCGGCAACGGTGACTCGCTCGTGCAGCAGGCGCTGGAAAACCCGGGCATGAATTTCCTGGGCATAGAAGTGCATGAACCGGGCGTCGGACACTGCCTGCTGCAAGCAGACGCCGCGGGCCTCTCGAATCTAAAGCTGATCATGCACGACGCAATCGAGGTTCTGACCCACCAGCTCCCACCGGCCTCACTGCAGCGCATCAACATCTATTTCCCGGACCCGTGGCCGAAGAAGCGACACCACAAGCGCCGGTTGGTCCAGCACACTTTTCTGAAATTGATTCACGATCGCCTCAAACCGGGCGGCATGCTGCACGTCGCAACGGACTGGGCGAATTACGCCGGGCATATCGACGACGTACTCGGGGACTCGGGTCTTTTCCGCTGCGACGAGCGCCGCGAACACGATGGCGACGCGCCGCTGGATCGCCCGGAGACCAAGTTCGAGCGGCGAGGTTTACGCAAGGGCCATCGTATATGGGACTGGCGTTTCACCAGGATGGCTAAGAACGACTAGTTGCTTGCGCTTCTCGCCTGATGCTCTATAACTATAAATAAGACGCCTCTTATCGCGATTGAGGAATCTCTCAAGTGGCACTGCACGAACCCATCATCGGTCGCTGGTTCAGGCAACCTGACGGTACCGAGTTCGAGGTCGTCGCAATCGACGAAGACGCCGCCACCGTTGAGATTCAGCTATTCGACGCGACGATCGATGAAATCGACGTAGAAAACTGGCCGACTCTCATGCTGATTGAAATCGCCGCGCCCGAGGATTGGTTGGGGTCGGTGGACATGGATCCGGAAGATTTCGACGGCAAGGACCTAAACGACACGCCGAACGGTTACCAGGATCCGCTCGATTTTCTCGACAAGATCTGACAGCTACCACCGTCCCCCAACAGTAATCCGGCTGCGGCGAGTCGACAAGATGTTTGCTGGCGAGACATAAAGCGAGCGCAGCGAGACAGTCCGCCAGCAAAGCATGTTGGCCGATCGCCTCAGGTAGTTCGGCGATCGTTGCCGCGGTGGGACTGGTGGGTGGTGATATGGAGGGTTACATGCTGGTCGGGCCAGTCACGTAGATGACGCCGTCGCGGATCGAGACCGCGACCTGCCGCAACGACCCCCCGGATCCCGGCCCCGCGAAACATCGCCCCGTCTCGATCTCGTACGTCGCGCTGTGCGATGCGCAGATGATTGCCGACCTGTCTTTGGTCAGGAACTTGTTGGGCGACCAGTTCAACGGATGGCCCACATGCGCGCAGAAGTTCTGGTAGGCGAATACCGCGTCAGCCTTGCGCACCACGAAACCTCGAAACGGCCAGTCACCTTCGCCAATTTCAAATTCGCGGCAGCCCGGGTCCTCGAGCTCGTCCATACGACCGACGGCCATTTCCTGTTCGCTCATGCGACATCCTCGTTCCACGGCGCAACTTTGAACAACAGCAACATTCCGGGGAAGGCGAGAGCCGTGCATAGCAGGAAGAAGTTCGTCCAGCCGACCTGCTCGACGATGACGCCGGTAATGGCGTTGGCGAACACGCGTGGCACGGATGCGAGCGCCGTAAACAGCGCGAGTTGCGTTGCCGCAAAGGCCGGATTGGTCGAGCGCGCCATGAAAGCGATCAGCGCCGCCGAACCCAGGCCGACGCCGAGGTACTCGAACGCAACAACGACGCCGAGCATCCACGGATTGGCGCCCATCCTGGAGAGTAATGCGAAACCCAGGATGCTGACGACCTGCACGACACCAAACAGCCACAGCGCACGGTTGATCGGCAGCTTGATCATGACCAGACCGCCCACCATGCCACCGACGATCGCCGCGACAAGCCCCGCTGTCTTCGCGATCGCACCGATCTGGGTCAGCGTGAAGCCGATATCGATAAAGAACGGCGACTGCAGCGCCGTGGCCATGTTGTCGCCGAGCTTGTAGAGAAACAGGAAAGCGAGCACCAGCAGCGCCGGCGCGACACCCGATCGGCCAATGAATTCCCGGAACGGCTCGATAACGGCGTCACGCATCGTTCTCGGCGGCGTAGGTTCGGCGATGGCTTCATCGATCACCAGGGTCGTCACGATGCCCACCAACATGAACAGCGCAATAATGACGAACACGATGTGCCACTCGAAATGATCGGCGAGAATAAATCCGAGGGCGCCCGGCACGAGACCGGACAGCCGGTACGCCTGTACGTGAATCGAGTTGCCGAGTCCGAGTTCGACATCCGGCAGCAGCTCACGCCGGAAGGCGTCCAGCACGATGTCCTGGCTGGCGCTGAAAAACGCAACGGCCGCGGACAGGTAAGCGACCGTCCAGAGGGACAGGTCGGGTTTGATGAAGCCCATCACGCCCATCGACAGCAGCAGGGCAAGCTGCGTCACCAGCATCCAGCCCCTGCGGTGACCCAAAAACGGCAGCGTGAAACGGTCCATGACCGGGGACCACAGGAACTTCCACGTGTAGGGGAACTGCACCAGCGCGAAAAACCCGATCTCGGCAAGTCCGACGCCTTCGACCCGCAGCCAGCCGGGAACGAGCTGGAACAGGACATACAGAGGCAGCCCGGACGTGAACCCGGTGAACACGCAGATCAACATGCGCCGGTTCAGGATGGCTTCCCTGAAGGTCTCCCGGCGCTTGCGCTGCTCTGCGAAGTCAGTCGCCATGGGCCCAGTCGTAATCCATGATCAGCGGCGCGTGATCGGAGAAGCGCTGCTCCTTGTATATGTCGGTCCTCAGCACCTTGTCTCTCAGGCCGGGCGTGACAACCTGGTAATCGATGCGCCAACCGACGTTGTTATCCCGGGCGCGGCCGCGGTTCGACCACCACGTGTACTGGTCCGGCTCCTGCTCGATCGTGCGAAAGGCGTCCGTGTATCGATGTTCGCCGAACACGGCATCCATCCAGGCCCGTTCTTCGGGCAGGAACCCGGAGTTCTTCTGGTTGGCGCGCCAGTTCTTGAGGTCGATCTCCTGGTGCGCGATATTCCAGTCGCCACAGATCAAATATTCCGATCGGCGTCGCTGCAGCTTCTGCAGGTGCTCGGTGAACGTTTCCATGCAGCGATACTTGGCTTCCTGTCGTTCCTCGCTCGATGAACCGGACGGCAGGTACAGGGACACGACGTTGATGCCCTCGAGCTGGACCTCCAGGTAGCGGCCTTCGGCGTCGAACTCCGGATCGCCGTAGCCACGAACGACCTTCTTCGGCTTGTGCCGGCTGTAGATGGCCGTGCCGCTGTAGCCCTTTCTCACGGCGTCTTCGTAATAGCAATAGTAACCCTCGGGCGAAAAGACAACGTCCGTCAGCTGGTGCGCCTGCGCCCTGGTCTCCTGGATACAAATTACGTCGGCATCCTGTGCCGCCATCCAGTCGAAAAACCCCTTGCGGGCGGCCGCCCGAATGCCATTCGCATTCAGGCTGATAACGCGAAACACTGCGATCTCCTGTGTCATACTTCTGTGGGTCGCGGCCATGATACAGAAGACCGATCGGATGCGTGGTTACAAAAGGGAATTCATTGAACTGGCACTGGAACTCGGCGTACTGCGTTTCGGTGAATTCACGCTGAAGTCGGGCCGCGTCAGCCCCTATTTTTTTAACGCCGGACTTTTCAATACCGGCTATGCGTTGGCAAAACTCGGCCGCTACTACGCGTCGGCGATTGCCGAATCGCGGGTCCATTTCGACATGCTTTTTGGTCCGGCGTACAAGGGAATTCCTCTGGCGGCACTCGCGGCAGCATCGCTGGCCGAACACCACGGTATCGATGTCCCCTATTCATTTAATCGCAAAGAGGCCAAAGCACATGGCGAAGGCGGCAGCGTCGTCGGTGCCCCGCTGTCGGGCGACGTGCTGATCGTCGACGACGTCATCACCGCGGGTACGGCTGTTCGGGAGGCCTGCCAGATCATTGCATCGGCCGGCGCCAGGGCCGTCGGACTCGTCATTTCACTCGACCGCCAGGAACGCGGCCAGGGACCTTTTTCAGCCGTGCAGGAACTGAAACAAACGCTTGGTATCCCGGTGATCAGCATCGTCGTGCTCGAAGATCTGGTCAATATCCTGGAGGAATCAAGCGAATATGAGCAGTTCCTTGAGCCCGTCCTGAGCTACCGTAAGCGCTACGGAGTCATTTCCTAAATGATTGAAAACCAGGCCTGATCCGATGGTTTACACGGCGGCATCAGCATATTAAGGTGCAATAACGAGAACCAGTCCCGTTCTTGCGTTCTGTTTTGCTGGCATATTTGAATAATGCGGAAATTGAATCTCATTATTGTGATTTTGCTGTTGGCACCGCTCGCGAGCCTCGCGCAGCAGAAGCCGGCCAGGGTCTACAAGTGGGTGGATGAAAACGGCACCGTGCACTACGGCGACAGTATTCCCGCCGAGTATGCCGAGCTTCCGAAAGAGGTGCTAAACGATCATGGCGTAACGGTCCAGAACCTCGAGGGCAAGAAGACGCCCGAACAAATCGAGGCGGAGCGCCTTGAACGCGAGCGCATGGCAGCCGCTGAGCTGCAGCGTCGCGCGGATCAAGCCTTGCTCGCGACCTACCTCTCGGTTGACGAGATCTTGATGCACCGCGACCGCCGCGTGGAACTTTTCCAGGCGCAGTCTCGTGTCACAGAGCTCTATCTCCGGAACCTGGAGCGCAGGATGCAGAAGCTCAGAGACGAAGCATCACATTTTCAGCCGTACAGCGAAGATCCCGAAGCGCCGATGATCCCCCGCGAACTCGCCGAAGACATCCGCCTCACCAAGGAAATTGTCGCCCGGCACCAGCGCAATCTGCAGAAGTTCCAGGCCAACGAAGAGCAAATCATTGCGCGCTTCGACGGCGATATTTCGCGCTTCAAGGTTCTCAAGGGCATCGACTAGCTGAGGGGCCTCGTCACGCGGTGCCGGAATGGCCGAATCCGCCGGCACCCCGGCCACTTTCGTCAAACTCTTCCACGACCCTGAATTCGACCTGTTCCACCGGCACGAAAACCATCTGCGCAATGCGCTCGGCAGGCCGCACGTCATAGCTGCTCGAGCCCCGGTTCCAGCACGAGATAAATACCTGACCCTGGTAGTCTGAATCGATGAGTCCCGTCAGGTTGCCGAGCACGATTCCATGTTTGTGCCCCAGGCCCGAGCGGGGCAGCAATACTGCCGCCAGCGATGAGTCGGCGACGTGAATGGCGATGCCCGTTGGTATGAGCACCGTTTCGCCCGGCGCCACGGTGACCGGCTTGTCGATGCAGGCCCGCATGTCGAGCCCGGCAGAACCGCCGGTTGCATAGTGCGGCAGGGGAATCGAGTCCCCGACACGGGGATCGAGAATTTTCAGCTCAATGGATCGCACGTGATTTTGTCCGTCAGTCCTTGTTCGATATGACCGTGAGTCGGGGTTCGGTATCGGCTCCGCGGCTGGCATGAAAGTGTTCCGCAATCAGTTCGACGAGATCCCGGGCGAGATCGGACTTGGCGGCTTTCGGAAAATCTTTCCTGCCGTTGTTCCACAGCACGCTGGCTGCGTTGTCGTCGTGATCGAAACCGAGATCGTCGCCGACCTGGTTGGCAATGATCATGTTCAGTTTCTTGGCGCTTAGCTTCAGGCGCGCGTAGTCCTCGACTTTCTCGGTTTCCGCCGCAAACCCCACCGTGAACGGCGGCCTCGGCAACGCGGCGACCGACGCCAGAATATCCGGGCATCGGACCAGGTCGATACGGCTGGTTTCATGTTTCTTCTTGATTTTCTGCTTTTCCACCGCTGCCGGGCGATAGTCGGCAACAGCCGCGGCCGCGATGAATATATCGGCGTTCGCGATGTGCTGGTGCGTCGCGTCGAACATCTCCTGCGCCGTATTGACCGGATGCACTTCCACGCCGGGCGGTGCTGATATGCTAACCGGACCACTGATCAGCACGACATTGGCGCCCTGTGCCGCCGCGGCGCGGGCAATCGCATAACCCATTTTTCCCGAACTGCGGTTCGTTATGTAGCGCACCGGGTCGATCGGCTCGCGCGTCGGTCCCGCCGTCACGACAACCGTGCTGCCCTCGAGCAATCCTTCGCCTTTGCCGACCCCCAGTTCGAAAACTGCCGCGGCGATTGTCTCGGGCTCCAGCATACGACCGGCCCCGGTTTCGCCACAGGCCTGTGAACCCGTACCGGGTCCGAGGATATGAATGCCCCGTTTTTCCAGGATTTCCCGGTTCGACTGTGTCGCAGGGTTGTTCCACATGACATGGTTCATCGCCGGCGCCAGGGCGATCGGTGCTTCAGTCGCCAGACAGATCGTCGTCAGCAAGTCCGGCGCGGCGCCGCTGACAATACGAGCCATTACCTCGGCGGTTGCGGGTGCGATCAGTACGACGTCGGCCCAGCGCGCGAGCTCGATGTGGCTCATGGCTGCTTCCGCTTCCTTGTCCCACAGGTTCGATCGAATGGGCCGGCCCGAGACAGCCTGCAATGCGGTCTCCGTGACAAACTCCTCGGCCGAGGCCGTCATGACGATCTGCACCTCCGCGCCGCGCTCCCGCAGGCGTCGTACCAGGTCGGGCGCCTTGTAAGCCGCGATTCCGCCCGTAATGCCAAGAACGATGTTCATCGCTTGATTCTACCGAAACCGGCGATCGCGGGCAGATTGATTCGTTGTAAGCCAGTGCCCGGGACCGTGACTATGCAATCGTGAAGAACGACACCCGCAAACGACCGAGCGACGCTCAGCTGCTCACGACCCTGATCGGCGCCGGCAGCAGACGTTCGTCGGAAACGACGGCCGTGCAGCTGCTGCGGCGCTTCGGCAGTCTTCGGGCCGTGCTGCAGGCCGAAACGGCAGACCTGATGGCCTGCAGTGGCATCGGGCATGCGCGACTCAGCGTACTGCGGGCGCTGCCGGAACTTGCCCGCCGCTATTACTCGGAGTCTTTGCCGAGCGGAGAAACGATTCGCAGCCCGGCTGACACAGAGGCCTTCCTGCAGTCCCGCATGCGGCACCTCGATCACGAACTGTTTTGCTGCCTGTTTCTCGACAACCGGCATCGAGTCCTGGGATTCGACGAGCTGTTCCGCGGCACTATCGACGGGACATCCGTTTACCCCCGCGAGGTCGTCAAGGAAGCCCTCGCCATGAATGCGGCGGCGGTCATTCTCGCCCACAATCACCCGTCCGGTGTTGCCGAACCCAGCCAGGCGGATGAGCGCATTACGAGGCGACTGAAATCGGCCCTCGACCTGGTCGATATCCGGCTGCTGGACCACCTGATTATCGGCGAGGGCAAAGCGACCTCCCTGGCCCGGCGAGGCCTGATCTGAGGCCGATTCCCGGCAGGCCCCGTGCCACGCTTGAATTGCACCAGAGACATTGGTATAAAGTCTCGCTCTTTGCCCGCCGGCCGCGGGCAACTTTTAATAAAATCCGAGACTTAACTCATGTCCAAGGTATGCCAGGTGACCGGGAAACAGCCGCAGAGCGGCAACAACGTCTCCCACGCCAATAACAGAACCCGTCGCCGGTTTCTGCCGAATCTGCACTACAAGCGGTTCTGGGTAGAGTCGGAGAAACGTTATGTGCGACTGCGCGTTTCGCACAAGGGCATCCGTATTATCGACAAGCATGGCATCGACAAGGTGCTCGCCGACATCCGCGCCAGCGGACAGCACGTTTAGACGCGGAGGATTTGACCATGCGTGACAAGATCAAGCTCGTTTCCAGCGCCGGTACCGGGCACTACTACACGGCGACCAAGAACAAGCGCCTCCACCCGGAAAAGCTGGAGACCAAGAAGTACGATCCGAAGATCCGGAAGCACGTGCTCTACAAGGAAGCCAAGATCAAGTAACAGCGCTCCTGAAGATTCAAGAAAGCCCCGCTCGACGGGGCTTTTTATTAGGGCACAATAGCGTATGCCCGAACTACCCGAAGTTGAGACCAGCCGACGTGGCATCGAGCCGCATATCGTCGACAGCACCGTCTCGCGCGTCGTTATTCGCGAGCGAAGTCTGCGCTGGCCCGTTGCCAAAGACGTAGACCGGAACCTGCCGGGCCAGACCGTCACCTCGGTGGGTCGCCGCGCAAAATACCTGTTGATCAACACGCAGGAAGGTTCGGCAATCCTCCACCTCGGCATGTCGGGCAGCGTTTGCGTCGTCGACCGTGACACGCCGGCCGCCGTCCACGATCACGTCGACATTGAATTCAACACGGGGCTGACGTTGCGCTATCGCGATCCGCGTCGCTTCGGCTCCCTGCACTGGAGCAAGAATCCGCTGTCGCATCCGCTGCTGAAGAAGCTCGGGCCGGAGCCGCTTGGCGACGAATTCGACGGCGGCTACCTTTGGCGGAAATCCCGCGGCCGCAAGGTCAGCGTCAAGCAGTTCATCATGAATGCCCATGTCGTCGTTGGCGTCGGCAACATTTACGCGAGCGAGTCACTTTTCATGGCCGGCATAAACCCGCGGCGTGCGGCCGGGCGAATCGCCGCGCACCGTTACGATGCACTCGCCGATGCGATCAGGGAGGTCCTGACCAGGGCCATCAGGGCAGGTGGTACGACCCTGCGCGATTTCTATGGCGGCGATGGAGAAGCGGGATACTTTCGACAACAGCTGGAAGCTTACGGCCGCGAGGACGAACCCTGCCGGCGCTGCGATACGCCCGTTACGGCGATCGTGCAGGGGCAGCGCTCAACCTATTACTGCAAGAACTGTCAGACCTGAGTCAGGCGCGTCCACAGCGCTCGAGCAAAGCCTGCTTCACATCCGGCGACACGAACTCCGACACGTCGCCGCCCAGGGAGGCAACCTCGCGCACGAGGCTTGAAGAAATGAACGTGTATTTGTCCGTCGGCGTCAGGAACACCGTCTCGACATTCTGCGTCAGGTGACGGTTCATATTGGCAAGCTGAAATTCGTACTCGAAATCCGAGACGGCTCGCAGGCCGCGGATGATAACCGCGAGGCCGTGCTCCTCGGCGAAATCGACGGTAAGGCCTTCATAGCCAGCGACTTCGATATTCTTGAGACTGGAGAATGCCGCCTTTGCCAGCTCGACCCGCTCTCCGAACGTAAACATCGGCGACTTCGACCCCGTGTAGGCCGCTATAGCCACAATGACCTTGTCATACAGGCGCGCCGCCCTGCGCACGAGATCTTCGTGTCCGAGCGTGATCGGGTCAAACGTTCCGGGATACATTGCGGAGACTTTCATCGGGTGCATCCTGTCATCTCGATTGCCGGACCAGCATATAACGGACATTGCCGGCCGTCTTGTTCTTTAGCACTTCCCAGCCCGCCGGAAGGCCGGGATCCGCTCTTGATCGTCCCTGCTCAATATAGACACAGGCATCCTCGGCCAGCAGTTCTCGCTCGGCCAACAGTCTACACAATGCGTTAATCATATCGGCCGCGAACGGCGGGTCCAGGAATACCAGGTCGAAACGCTCGTCCTGCTCGCCCCGTAAATAGTCCAGCGCGTCCATATGCCGGACGACGGCTCCTGCAGCACCCAGGGTCGCGATGTTGGCATTCAACGTGCCGACGGCCCGCGCCGACTTCTCCACGAAAATGACCCGGCGCGCACCACGCGACAACGCTTCCAGTCCCAGCGCACCGGTTCCCGCAAACAGGTCCAGGCAACGCGCGCCGTTGATGCGTGGCTCGAGCCAGTTGAAGAGGGTTTCGCGGATGCGCTCGGAGGTCGGGCGCAAGCCTGGGACATCCGTAATATCCAACAGACGACTGCGCCACTTTCCCGCTACAATACGCAGCCGTCCCGGCCTGGGATTGTTCGTTTTTTGTCGCTTGGCCATGGTTTTCCTGCTACAGGAATCAACAACGTATATCCATGTTTGCTAAAAAAGAAAAGCCCGAGAAGCGTGAAGGCTTCATCAAGCGTCTTCGCGCACGGCTCAATCGCGGCGATAGCTGGCTAAGCTACGACCTCGCCAACCTCGCGCCGGGCGGCAAGATCGATGAAGATGTTCTCGAGGAACTCGAATCTTTACTGGTCATGGCCGACGTTGGTGTCGAAACGACCGAGCGCATCATTTCCGAGCTGCAAAAAAGCCTCGCGCGCAAAGAGCTCAAGGATGTCCAAGCACTGCACCGAGCGCTCCGCAAATCCTTGTGCGACATACTCGCCCCGGTCGAAACGCCCCTGTCGATACAGCCGGCTGACGGTCCGTTCGTCATACTGATGGTCGGCGTCAACGGTGCCGGCAAGACCACGACAATCGGCAAGCTGGCGCGTCGATTCAAGGATGACGGCTATTCGGTAATGCTGGCCGCGGGCGATACCTTTCGTGCGGCAGCCGTTGAACAGCTGCAGGCCTGGGGCGAGCGTAACGACGTGCCGGTCATTTCGCAGCAGGCCGGTGCGGATCCGGCTGCCGTCATTTTTGATGCGTGGGAGGCAGCGCGCGCCCGCAACATCGATGTGCTGCTCGCAGACACGGCCGGCCGACTGCAGAGCCAGAAAGGACTTATGGATGAACTCGCCAAGGTCAAGCGCGTCCTGGCGCGTCGCGACGAAACGGCCCCACACGAAATCATGCTGGTACTCGATGCTAGCCAGGGACAGAACGCGCTCGTACAGGCGCGGAAATTCCATGACGCCCTCGGCCTCACCGGCATCACTGTGACGAAGTTGGATGGCAGCGCCAGGGGTGGCATTCTGCTCGCCATTGCAAACAAACTTCAGGTGCCGGTGCGTTTCATCGGCATCGGTGAAGCCGCCGAAGACATGCAGCCTTTTTCCGCCGAAGAGTTTGTCGATGCGTTGCTCGCATCCGGCAAGCCCGAAAAATAATCTTATTCCATGATTCGACTAGAGAATGTCACCAAGCGCTACCCCGGAGGACAGGAAGCACTATCGGGTCTGGACCTGTCGGTAGATAAAGGGGAAATGGTTTTTGTAACGGGCCATTCCGGCGCCGGCAAGAGCACGCTGCTGCGGCTGATTGCACTGATCGAACGTCCGACCGGCGGGCAGGTTATTGTCGATAATCAAAACACCCGCCGCGTCAAACGCCGCAAGATCCCGGCGTACCGCCGCCAGATAGGCATGGTCTTTCAGGACCACAAGCTGCTTTACGATCGTCCCGTGTTCGACAACGTTGCGCTGCCGCTTATCATCGCCGGTGTCCGTCGCCGCGACGCCGCGCGGCGCGTTCGTGCGGCGCTGGACCAGGTGAGCTTGCTGCACAAGGAAAAACAAAGCCCCGAAACGTTGTCTGCCGGTGAGCAGCAGCGTGTCGGCATCGCGCGCGCTATCGTGACGCGTCCCAAACTCCTTATTGCCGATGAACCGACCGGTAACCTGGACCCGGATCTGTCGCTCGAGGTCATGCGTATCTTTCGCCGCTTCAACGAAGTCGGCGTGACGCTAATGATCGCCAGTCACGATATTTCTCTAATCGATAAACTGGGCTGTCGCCGCATTGAGTTGGAGGAAGGCCGCCTGCAGCAGGAGGTCGACCCGTGGCTATGACCCGCCACGCCGATGCCGTCGCGCCCGTTCGATCTGCCGGACCGGTGTCAACCTGGGTGACCCGGCATGCGAGTACGGCTGTCGGCTCACTAGGTCGATTGGTGCGCCAGCCGTTTGCCAGTTTCATGATTATCCTGGTCATTGCCGTGACGCTGGCATTGCCCGCTTCGATGAATCTCGTCGTCAAAAACGCGAGATTGGTAAGCGGCAGCTGGGAGAACGCGCTCGACTTTTCCGTTTTTCTCAAGCAGCAGGTTTCGTTGAGTGAAGCCGAAGCACTTGGACGTTTGATCGGTCAGCGCGCCGATATCGAAAGCGTGGTGCTTGTTTCCGCCGACGACGCACTCGCAGAATTCAAGCGACAATCCGGTTTTGCCGAAGCACTCGATCAGCTGCCCGACAACCCGCTGCCACACACGCTGATTGTTCGGCCGAGTGCCGGCAATACGAGCGCATCGCTGATTCTCTTGCAGGAGGAAATTGGCAACCTTCCGGAATCGGATTACGTCCAGGTCGATACCGATTGGGTGCAACGATTCCACGCAATTCTGGACATCGTGAGACAGGCTGTTTCCATCGGGGCGGCGCTGCTCGGCGTGGCGATCGTTGTCATCATCGGTAATACGATTCGCCTGGATATCGAAAATCGTCGCGAAGAGATCGAAGTGACCAAATTGATCGGGGCCACCAACGCTTTCGTTCGACGCCCGTTTCTATGGACCGGCTTCTGGTACGGGCTGCTGGGCGGGTTCATGGCTTTGGCCCTGGTCCAATATGGCCTGTTCATGCTCAGGGGGCCGGTCGCCAAGCTCTCGGGGCTCTACCAGAGCAATGTCGCCATCGTGTCCCTGGACCTCGCGGACGGGGCCATCATTATTGGCATCGGCGTCTTCCTGGGGCTGTTCGCATCGTGGTTTACAGCCGCGCGCCACATGCGGCGCATCGAGCCACGCTGATCGTCCGGCCGGATATACGGCCTGCCGGATCAAATAAGCTATTGTTTTTAATATAAAAATTGTTTTCCTGGGAAGGAACTCGACGCCCCGTTAGCACTCTAAGGCGGCGAGTGCTAAAATTACGCCCGAACATGGAGGTAGTAAATGAGCAACGCTATTGCGAAGTTTAATCGTGATCTGGTGCTGGCAGGACCGGTAGGCAGTCTTGATGCCTATATCCAGGCCGTCGGTACGATTCCTGTGCTGTCCAAGGAGGACGAACAGGCGCTGGCCACCCGTTTCCGCGAGAAGCAAGATCTCGACGCGGCTCGCGACCTGGTCATGGCGCACCTGCGATTTGTTGTTCACATCGCCAAGGGCTACACGGGCTACGGTCTGCCGCTGAGCGATTTGATCCAGGAAGGCAACGTCGGACTCATGAAAGCCGTCAAGCGCTTCGATCCGAGTTACGACGTGCGTCTCGTGTCGTTTGCCGTCCACTGGATTCGCGCAGAAATACACGAGTTCGTTCTCAAGAACTGGCGCATCGTAAAAGTTGCGACCACGAAGGCGCAACGTAAACTATTTTTCAATCTTCGCAGGGCAAAGAAGAGCCTTGCCTGGCTGTCAGCCGATGAGACGACCGCGGTCGCCACCGATCTCGGCGTAAGCGAGAAGGAAGTCACCGAGATGGAGAAGCGCCTGCACTCGCGCGATGCCATTTTCGATCCAACCCCGGATGCTGACGACGATCGTAATTTCACGCCGGCCGCTTATCTGCCGAGCCCGGATGCCGACCCTGCATCGCTGGTTGAAACGGCCGACTGGAATATGGACGCGATGGATCGCATGGCATCTGCACTCAAGATTCTCGACGACCGGTCTCGCCACATTCTAGAGAAGCGCTGGCTGAGCGAGGAAAAAATGACGCTGCACGAACTCGCCGCGGAACATGGCGTTTCGGCGGAGCGCATTCGGCAGATTGAAAGCAATGCCATCAAGAAACTCAGAAATGCGATGGCCGTTTAGCCAACGATAATCAACGAACAAAGAAGGCCGCTCATTGAGCGGCCTTTTTTAGTTCTGGCTCACCGATACTCTCGACGCCGGTAGTGTACGTAGCCGCCGTCCTCGATACCCAGGGGATCGTGGTGCGTCCAATGAACAAGACCACCCAGGTCATTCCATTCGAACATGCCCCGGACATGCACACGATCGCCCATACCGATCGGTATTCGTTCGGCCAGGTCGATGTTGTGCGCAATCAGCAGCGTCGCGCGGCTGCCGATGTCGATGATGAAGCGCTGGTGGCGCGAGCCATCGTGGTCATCAGGCAGCAGCCGGGTAACTAAGCCGCTGACCTCGATCCAGCTTCCTGTATCCCGTTTGCCAAATAGTTGACTCAAGCGACGCCAAAAAAAAACGCGGCAGGCCATCCCTGGCTGCCGCGTCTATTCGAAGATTCGAGAAAACTAACCAGCCGTTATCGGAACCATAGTGATTTCGACACGGCGATTGGCCTGACGACCGTCCGCTGTATTGTTATCCGCAACGGGTCGCAGCTCGCCCATGCCCACAGTGATCAGTCGCTGCGGGTTGATTTCCTGGGCCTGAAGGTATGTCGAAACCGAGCCGGCACGACGCTCCGACAGGCTCTGGTTGTACGACTCGGAGCCCGTGCTGTCGGTGTGACCCGCAACTTCGATGACCGTCTTGTCGAATTCCTTGAGAACTTTGCCGACAGAATTAAGAACGTCAAAAAACGCCGGGCTCAGGTCCGAGCTGTTCGTCGCGAACGTGACGTTACCGGGCATATTCAGCGTGATATTGTCGCCGATGCGTGTAACGCTGACGCCCGTACCTTCGAGTTCAGCACGAAGCTTGGCTTCCTGCCGGTCCTGGTAGTGGCCGATAGCACCACCGGCCAACGCGCCGACGCCAGCGCCAATCAGCGCGCGCTGCCTGCGTTCGACGGCATCGTCGCCGGAGATAAGACCAACGACTGCGCCAGCCGCCGCGCCAATCAGAGCGCCTTTGGTGGCCTTGCTGGTTTTCTCTTCCCGCGTATACGGGTCCAGCGTTTCACAGGCACTCGCGAAGACGGCGAATACCGCCATTGCGAGGATAATCTTATGAGACCGGTTAATCATGTTCATTCCTCTTGCCTACAGTAGGTGGTGTGCATTGTATCCGTAATCTACCTGAACGCAGACTTAATTGGTGCGCTTATGTTCAGTTTTTTCAACAGGACAGCCAGGACTGTGGACCACGTCACAAAAGCCCCATTGTACGTGTAGAATGACCGGCCGCCGAGCGAGAATCCCGATGAGCGAAACCGACAGCTGGCTGCTGCGCTACGAGCAAAACCACAGCGAACTCAATAATCCGTGGGTTTATTGGGCCGCCGTGCCGATGGTCGTTGCGGGTACGGTCGGCCTCCTGTGGTCTCTTCCCGTCCCGGCGGAATTCCACGAGATTTCGCCCTTGCTCAATTGGGGCAGCGCATTCCTGATGGCGGCGACCATTTACTATTTCATCATTTCCCTGTCGATCGCCATCGGCATGCTGCCGTTCCTCCTGGGTCTTGCCGCGCTGCAGGTCTGGTTGACAGATTCTGTCTACCCGGCGCTCGCCATATCGACAGGCCTCGCAGTCGCCGGCACCGTCGGGCTGGCCATGGGCCGTCGGGGGGCCGGAGGCGTTCGCGCCGTTATTGAGGACCTGCAGCTGATGATGATCGGTCCAGCGTGGCTGCTGTCGGTCATCTACCGACGATTCGGTATCCCGTACTAGATGGGTGCCCCTGTAAGCTACTTGGTCTAGAATCAACGCCCGACTATCCCCCAGGACAACCGCCGTGAGCGCGCAGCAACTCGATCCTCTTGACCTTTATGACGTTCGTTCGGAGCTGAGCGAAGACGAAATCATGGTGAAGGACACCGTCGGGCGATTCGTCGACGACAAGGTGATTCCGCTGATGCGTGAAGCCTTCGAGCAACATGTCTTTCCAAAACACCTGGTCGGCGAAGTCGCGGAACTCGGGCTGCTGGGCACATCGATTGACGGCTACGACTGTGCCGGTCTCAACAGCGTCAGCTATGGCCTGATCTGCCAGGAACTCGAGCGCGGCGACAGCGCATTAAGGAGTTTCGTTTCCGTGCAGAGCAGCCTGGTGATGTTTCCGATTCATGCCTACGGTTCCGAGGAACAAAAACAGCGCTGGCTGCCCGCGATGGCACGCGGCGAGGCGATCGGCTGCTTCGGCCTGACCGAAGCGCACGGCGGTTCGGACCCGAGCAACATGAAGACACATGCCAAACGCGACGGCGACGACTGGATACTGAACGGTTCCAAAATGTGGATCACCAACGCAACGATCGCGGATGCCGCGGTCGTCTGGGCAATGACGGATGACGGGGTAAAAGGATTCATCGTCGAGAAGGGCATGCCGGGCTATGAAACGCAGGAAATCGAGAACAAGTTTTCCCTGCGCGCATCCGTTACGGGCGCACTGTTCTTCAATGATGTCCGCCTTCCTGCCGCCAACCTCTTGCCCGGTATAAGTAGCATGAAAGGCCCGCTCAGCTGCCTCACCCAGGCACGCTACGGTATTACCTGGGGCGTCATCGGCGCGGCGCAAGCCTGTTTCGACGAAGCGCTGAAGTACGCACAGGACCGCATTCTGTTCAACCGCCCGGTCTCCCACACGCAGGCGATGCAAATTCGGCTGGCGAACATGAGTCGACGCATCACGACGGCGCAGCTGCTGTCGCTGAGACTTGGACGCATTAAGGACAAAGGCCAACTGAAGCCAACACAGGTATCGCTCGCAAAGTGGAACAACTGTCGGGCCGCCCTCGACATCGCACGTGATGCCCGCGATATTCTTGGCGGCGCCGGCATCAGTGCCGAGTACGTGCCGATCCGTCATATGCTCAATCTCGAAAGCGTCATCACCTACGAAGGAACCGAAACAGTTCACCAGCTGGTCGTCGGCAAGGAATTAACGGGCACCAACGCGTTCTGATGAGCGCCGTTTGAACGCTCGTCTTCCACAGGACCGGGACATGTGGCGCATCGCTGCGCCAATGATCCTCTCCAACGTGTCCGTGCCGCTGCTGGGCATGGTAGATACCGGCGTTACAGGCCATTTGGAAAGCCCTGTCTACCTGGGCGCCGTCGCCATCGGCGCCATGATTTTCAGCTTCCTGTACACCGGCGTGAACTTCCTGCGCATGGGCACCACGGGAATTACCGCGCAGAGTTTTGGCGCAGACGACAACGACGGTCTGCGCGTCTCGCTCGGCCAGGCGCTTGTCGTCGCACTGCTCGTCGCGTTCGTATTGATCGCTTTACAGGGCCCATTGGGCACGCTTGCGATGCATTTGCTCGGCCCCGACCTTGAAACCAGAGCCTATGCGATCGAATACTTTTCGATTCGGATCTGGAGTGCGCCGGGCACCCTCGCCAATTATGCGTTGATCGGCTGGTTTATCGGCCTGCAGAACGCACGAATCCCGCTCCTGATCTTTCTTACGATTAATTTGACGAACATCGTACTCGACCTCGTCTTCGTTCTCGCCTTCGGCATGAAGGTCGATGGCGTCGCTCTTGCCTCCGTATTTGCGGAGTATGCGGGGCTGCTTGTCGGCGGCGCATTCGCGCTCTCGGCCCTTCGGCAACGCGCGGGACACTGGCCAATCGCGCGGCTGGTCAATGTCTCAGCCTACAAAGCTTTTTTCTCCGTAAATGCCAACCTGTTTATACGAACGATGGCGCTGATGTTCACACTCGGTTTTGTTACCGCACAGGGAGCACGCCTCGGGGGGCTGATCCTCGCCGCCAATGCCGTGCTCATGAACTTCCAGAACCTGACGTCGTTCGGCCTCGACGGGCTGGCGCACGCAGCTGAGGCAATGGTCGGGAAAGCGATAGGACAAAAACGTCGCGATGCGCTTGAAGAAGCGGTGCGACTGACGCTCAAATGGTCGCTGATATTTTCCCTGGGCTTCACCGTGGCCTACCTCGTCACGGGGCAGTTCATAATCGGCATCCTTACCGACCTGCCCGACGTTCGCGCAGCAGCCGTTCGCTATCTCCCCTGGATGATCGCGTCTCCGCTCGTCTCCGTGTGGTGCTTTCTTTATGATGGTGTTTACGTTGGCGCAACACGCGCCAGGGAAATGCGCAACATCATGCTTGCTTCCACGCTCGTCATCTTTCTTCCCGCCTGGTACTTCCTGCAGCCGCTGGGGAACGACGGGCTGTGGCTTGCTTTTCTCCTGTTTATGGCCAGCCGCGGCATCGGCATGCATATTGGCTACCGCAGATCCGTAATACCGTTGGTGTCCTGAGATCATGAAACGTGATAGCAGGCCCTTCTTCTCGGTCCGCGACGGCGAATGGTTTGTCGGCAACGACGGTGCGCGCGGCCCCTGGTCGGCCGGTGCCTGCCATGCAGGGCCTGTAACCGGACTGATCGTTCGCGCGCTCGAGCAGGCCGTGACCGATAAACAGCTCGTACGAATCACCGCCGATTATGCCCGTCCAATCCCGATGTCCGGATTTCGCATCGAGACAACGGTCACTCGCAGCGGGCGCGCCGCTGCGACCGGCATCGCAACGCTGAAGGATGCCGAGGGCAAGACCTGTGCCACGGCGACGAGTCTTCACCTCGTGGAGTCTGATCTCGGCAGCCTGCCCACGACGAATATCCCCGGGCCGTCGCGCCAAGACGCTACGCCCGGCAAATTCGCCGTTGAACATGCCCATCACGAGCTGCCGTTTTTCCGGGACGCGATCGAGGTCGCTTACCCTCCGGGCGAATCAAACGCGCCGGGCCCGACCACGCTATGGATGCGCACCCCGCCGTTGCTCGACGATGAGACCCCGTCACCGTTTCAGAGCATTTGTCCCCTCGCAGACTGCGGCAACGGTACGTCCAGGAATGCGGAACTGACTGACGCGACCTTCGTCAATCCGGATCTCACCATCGTTTTGCATCGGCTCCCCGAATCCGACTGGCTTGCGTCAAGCGCTGTTTCGTTCTGGGAGCCGACCGGTATCGGCCTTTCGCGGGCAATATTGTTCGATGAAAGAGGACCGGTCGGATCCGCCCTGCAAACGCTGCTCATTCAGCCCATCGCCTGACCGATCGACAGCTCGCACAAGCGGTGCGCTTTGGTCTTTGCCCAGTAATAGCCGATGATCCCGGAGACGATGTTCGCCACGGCGTAGGCTGCAAAGATGCCGGGAATGCCGTAGACACGCATGCCGAGCATCGCCAGCGGCACGTACAGCACGGCGATCCTCGTAACGCTGATCACGACCCCGGGCATCGGGTTTCCGAGTCCGTTGAACGCGGCGTTGACGACCATGACGATGCCGTAAGCACCGTAGCTTATCGGTGCTATCCACAGGAACAGTCGCGTGACGCTTACGACCTCCTCGCTATCGCTAAACAGCGTCGGCAGGAAACCCGACAGCAGTGCAAGGGTGACGGCGACCACGAGACCGCTCGAAATACAAAAGCGGGCGCACAGACGCAGAGACAGCTGAATCCTGTCCTCTTTACCGGCGCTCAGGTTCTGTCCGACGAAGGGGCCGATGACGGCCGACAGCGCGTAATAAAGTACGAGCACCAGCGACTCGATGCGGCTCGCTACGCCGAAACCTGCAACAGCGTCGGGTCCGAAACGCGCAATCATGGCCGTGATCACCGCCAGCCCGATGGGTACGACGGCATTCGTGCCGGCGGCGGGCAATCCGACATGCAGGATATCGATCCACGATTTCTTCAACTCGGTGAGCCGCGGTTTTTCGAAGGACACCATATCGAGTTTGCGCAGCAGCAGGTACAGCGTGCCAAAGAAGATCGTTGCTCTGGCAAGCAGCCCGGCCGTCGCCGCACCGTTGAGCCCCATGGCCGGAATGGGCCCGAGACCGAAAATAAATATGGGATCGAGGATGACGTTTAGAACGGCGCCCGCGATCATAAGCTTACTCGGTAAGCGCGTATCGCCGGTCGCGCGCATGCTGCTCATGCCGACCATACCGACCACAACGAAAGACACCCCGCTGTAGAGGATGATCATGAAGCTCCGGATCATTGGAATCATGTCATCCGGGGCGCCGAGTAATCGGAACAGCGGGTCAATCGTCAGGATCCCGACGACGCAAATGGACGCCGTGATCAGGAAAGACAGGATCAGGCTGTCCGTCACAAGTCGTTTCGCACGGTCGTTATTTTCAGCGCCGATCGCTCGGGCTACGACCGACGACGTGCCGGCGCCCAGGCCGATGGCCACACTCGTGACAATCATCAGAATCGGAAAGCCGAAACTGTAGCCTGCCAGCGCGCGATCGCCGACGCGCCCAAGGAACCATGCGTCGATAAACGACTGCCCCATCATCGTCGTAATGCCGAGCAACATCGGCAGAGCCATGTCGACAAGGTGACGGCCCACCGGCCCATGGGTAAGTCTGGCTTTCCGGGGTTGCATTATGGCCCGATAGGCTATGATGAAAAAAGACGAATACAGGTTATGAGAATGAAACACAAGACTGAAATAGTCATCGACGCAAGTCGCGCAATCGTATGGCGACTTTTCGATGACCCGGACAGGCTGCTGCAGTGGCAGCCTGCCTTAAAGTCGTTTAACCACAAATCAGGTACGCCGGGACAGCCCGACGCCATCTCCGAACTCGTTTACGATGAAAACGGGCGCGACGTGATCATGACAGAAACCATCACGGCGCGCCGCGAGCCGGATTTCCTTGGTGGGACTTATGAATCAAAGTGGGGCACGATCGTCATATTTAACCGTTTTGAAGCTACCGATGACGGTAAGACACGCTGGGTTGTCCACACAAACTACAGCTTCAAGGGCTTCATGAAAATCATGGCGCTCTTTATGCGCAAATCGATTATCAGGCGCACAGAGACCGACCTGAATCGCTTCAAGCTGCTGGTCGAGACGGAAGTTGCGGGGAAGTCATCGTGAGCTGGACAAAACTTTCATCGCGCACGGTATATGAGAACGACTGGATGGAAGTGCGCGAGGATCACGTCATCAATCCCGGTGGTGGCAGAAACAACTATGGCTACGTGCATTTCAAGAACGTCGCTGTTGCGATTATCGCGCTCGACGATGCCGACAACACCTGGCTGGTCGGGCAGGACAGGTACACGCTGGGCGAGTATTCGTGGGAGCTGCCAATGGGTGGCGCACCCCTGGACGAGCCGCCGCTCACGGCCGCGAAACGTGAGCTCGAAGAGGAGACCGGCATTCGTGCCGCGCACTGGGAAGAGCTCATGCGCCTGCACACGAGCAACTCGATTACGGACGAACTCGGCGTCGCTTTTGTTGCCACGGGCCTTTCCTTCGGCGACACGAAATTCGAGGAAACCGAAGACCTCGAGATTCGCAAACTGCCACTCGGGGACGCCGTGCAAATGGTGCTTGACGGGCAGATAACCGACGCAATCTGCGCCGCCGCGCTGCTCCGCATGCATGCCGTCAAAAAAGCATCTTCGCCGTAACGATGTAGCGCAAAGGTCCGCCCGGTTGTCGCGCCTCGAACGGGTAACAGGTTACGAGCGTTAGCATCGGCGCGTCCGTATCAAGGACCAGGCCTCCTTTACGCGAGTCGACAACGCTGGCACCGAGTACCTTGTAAACGTGCTTTTGGCCCTTCGCTGATTCGATGCTCAACAGCTCACCTTTCTCGACGCGCCTCAGGAATTCGAAGTGCGTGTCGCGATGTCCGGCGATAACGGTATTCCCGATTTCGCCGGGCATGGCGCTGGCGCTCAGGTGTCCGGGCCCGAATGCGAGAGTTCGGCCCGACCCTCCTGCGAGAACGATCAGGTCGACGTCACGCGACGCTGACTTCAATCGCGCCACGGGCCAGGTATCGGCCCAGGGCCAGGGGGCGGGTCGCTCGACGTCTCTTCCCGCACGCACCCAGGCCCGCTGCATGAGCTCCTGGGCCAGCCAGGCCTTGGCGGGAATGTATGCGCCCGTTCCCAGCTGCCAGAAGCCGAGGCAAAGCAGGCAGGCCACGACCCGGCGCCCGGCGAGACTATGCCAGCCGTACACGCTGCGCGCGCCGGCCGACTCGCAGCGCTGCAATCAGCAGCACGGCTGCGAGCAGAAAGGCGACTCCGGTCATGCGCAGCATCGGCGCATTGGTCGCCGTCGCAGGGAACCCGAAGATCGCATTCATGCTCTGGCCGTGCGCCACCAGGTTCGGCACCTGTTCACTCGACAAAGGATCACCGGCCGGCCGCACCGGCGTCTTGTCAACGGCAACAAGGCTCGTGTACTTGCTGACCAGGTGATGTGCGAGTGCTGTCTCGAGGATGGCTGCACGCAGCCCGGCAGCATCTTCACTTCGGCGTTCCTTTTCCATGAGCTCGGCGATCCTGGCCCGCGCCCAAAGCGCGCCGATGCCCTCGTTTTGTTCTGCTGATTGCAGCGCCAGGGTCTCCGACCAGCCGCCCGTGACAAAATCGCCGCCGATCCTGACGGTATCGCCCGCCAGGAAGTCGCCGGATGCTCGGGTCTTTACGGTTACGGGTTCACCGAGATAGAGGTCCGGGATCACGTACGGGTAGCTGTCGATAGCCGCACTGCCCGGCCAGTCAACGACGATATTGGTGACCTGCGGATTTTCGAGCTTGCGGAACAGGCCCTCCATCTTCTCGCGCACTTCATGCAGGGCGCTTATGAACGTATAGGATCCTCGACCGGCTTCCGCCGCCCTGCGCATGAACCAGCTGTTCGGCGCTGACCCGATTCCGACGGTAAACAGGCGTGCGTTGCCAAGCTTCTCTTCGATCATCGAGAACATCTCGTCCTCGTAGCCGACGCTGCCGTCCGTCACAAACACAATCTGGCGCAGATGGGTTTTCGCAGGCCTGCTGCTCAACGCCATGTCCAGCGCCGGCCGCATCTCGGTGCCGCCATTAGCTCGCAGCCGCTGCACGAAATCGAGTGCGTCGGCAACGTTCGACGGGCTTGCCGCAACGCTTGCCGCATGCAGCGCACTCGTGGATGAGTTGAATTCGATGACATTGAAACGATCACTTGCCTGCAGGCTTTTCAGCGCAAGCTGCACGGCCCGTTTCGCCTCCGCAATGGACACGCCGTGCATGGAGCCCGATGTATCGATGATCAGGATCATTTCACGAGGCATCCGGACGGGCAGAGCCTCGTCTTCGTCCGGCGGCATGACCATCAGCAGGTGGTGTGGCCGACCGTCGATCGTCTCCCTAAACAGCATTGCCCTGGGCGCGGCCGACGGCACGGGCCGCCAGTCCAGCTCGAAGTCATGGTCCATGGGCACCTGCCCGGCGCTGAGCGTCACGCGGTAGCGGCCATTGTCCTCGGCAACGCCGACAGGATGATAGCGGCTCGCGACAGTTGCGAGCGGCACGCCGGCATTGATGTTTGCCGTCAACGTCAGCTTGTGGCCGCGTGAAGCCGACACCATCGGCGGCGTGACCAACGATGCGTCCGGCACTCGATCCGTATCGCGCGACCAGCCGCTTCCGACTTTGTCGGTAAGTGGCTGCCCACTTATATAGCGGGGCGTCAGCGTCATAGGGAATCGAATGCTGAAGCGGCCATTTTCGTAGCGAATGTCTTCCAGGTATTCGATTTCGACGACCACTTTTTCACCGGGCGCGACGTTCGCCACCGACGTTGTAAACAGATTGGGGCGCTGCTGCTGGACGAGGCTGGCTTTCTTTCCGGACTGCCTGGCTTCTTCATAGGTTTTGTTCGCATGTTCCTTCTCCTGGATTTCACTTTCTATGTAGCGCTCGCCGATATGGAGCCGCATACGGTCGACGGCCGCGTTCTCCGGAAGCGGAAAAACATAGATGCCCTCGACCCAATCCGATCCTTCATTGCGAAACTCCTGCCGCACCGAGACGCGCCCGACCAGCCCGCTGATCTTCATGTCGACGACGGTGTCCATGAGCATTGCTGTCGTATAGCCCTGTTCCATCCGCCACAACAGGCTTCCCGACTGCGGCAGGCCAGGCGTCGGCTCTGCGGCGAATGCGAGAACGGGCCCGACCAACAGCAGCAAGGTCAGGAATGTCATCCACACGTTGCCCGCGGTTTTGCTTCGTTTCATTGCGGCCTCCCATTGGCGTCATCACTATTGCAACCCCGCAAAACGCCCGTCTGCCGGCAGCGACATGGCAATGCACCGACGTAATGTGGCAAATTGTGGCTACTAGCAGTGGAGGCCAATGTGGCGAAACGGATAGCGATTGTTGAGGACGAAGCGGCGATCCGGGATAACTATGCGGCGGCGTTTCGCCGTGAAGGTTATGTCGTCGATACCTATGACGCGCGGGCGCCGGCGCTCAGTGCATTCGAGAATCGGCTGCCGGACCTTGTCGTCATCGACATCAATCTCAAAGATGACGTCGAGGGTGGCTTCGAGCTATGTCGTGAGCTTCGGGCACGTGCGGCAGATCTTCCCATCATTTTCCTGACGGCGCGCGACAGCGAGTTCGACGCAGTATCGGGGCTACGTCTCGGCGCAGATGACTACCTGACCAAGGACATCAGCCTGCCGCATCTCATGGCCCGGATCGCAGCCTTGTTCCGGCGACTCGATGCACTGCAGAAGCCGAAGGATGCCGCAAGCCGAATCACACGTGGTGACCTCGTTATCGATACCGAACGCATGACGATACACTGGCAGGGACAGCCCGTTGGCCTGACGCTGACGGAATTCTGGCTGGTGCACGCGCTCGCACGATTCCCGGGCCACGTAAAAAACCGGCAGCAGTTGATGGATGCCGCGCAAGCCGTGCTCGATGACAATACGATTACATCGCACGTGAAACGCATCCGCCGCAAGTTTCTGAACATCGATGCCGGCTTCGACGCCATCGAAACAGTCTACGGTATGGGCTACCGCTGGCTCTCCGACTAGCAAGCATCCGGCGATGAATCTCAGGCGTCAGTTGCTTCTTGTCAGCCTTTTGACGCTGATGCTTCCATGGGCCGGCTGTGAGTTCATTCGTGAAACCGAATCCGCACTGCGGACGGGGCAACAACAGATGCTGGCAGCGACTGCCCGTGCGCTGGCTAATTCCATGGCTCAATACCGCGAAGAATTTCCGCGGCAGGATGCCACGTTTGCACTGGATGATCAGCTGTACATTCACGAGCTCGAAATTCGTCCGGAAATCGACGGCTACTTCGACGATTGGCCTCTGCACGCTGAAGCTCTCGAGTCCATGCGCGGCGTTGACGGCCCGGTCCTGTTCGCCGTTGGTTCGTTTGGACAGACGATTTACCTGTACGTCGAAGTCAGCGACCGCAGCGTCATTTACACGACATCACAGTCTCTTGTCCTGGATGACGGATCCCGGCATGCGGACCGAGTCAGCCTGATCAGCAGCAACCCGCCTTACCTCGAGGACACGATAACCTTCGCCGCGGAAGCGCCCGGCAAAATTGTCAGCTACAAGAAAAATGCATACGGCATCGCGCCCGAACCGACGATCACGGCGCATTGGCAGGACATTCCGGGCGGCTATCGGCTCGAAGCCGGCATTCCGGCGGCGCTCCTTGGAACGCACCTGGGCCTCGTCGTCAACAATACGGACGACGCGGCCCGCCCGGGCACGCGAAGCAGCAGCTTTTCGGGCCCCGTTCCGGGGCCAAGCGCGCGGCTGTCACCGGACGTCGAGGAGATTGCGGCGAGGCTCGTGCAGCCCGGCATGCGGCTCCTGATTACCGACGCCAGCGGCTGGCGCATCGCGGCCGTCGGGCAGTTGAGCGATGCTTCCGGCGCCGACGCTCGAGCCGGCCTGACCCGACGGATCTACGACTTGCTGGTTGAATCCGGCAAGGAGGCCGAATTCGCAGAACCCGACCCGCTCGGGCGCGAACAGCAAAGCTACGTCGCCTCCGCGCTGCAGGGTCGCGAAATGGCCAGTTGGTTTCGCAGCAGCAAGAGTGGCAAAGCGATTGTTGCCGTCGCCGCACCGATCGATGCGGGTACCGACACTTTGGGCGCAGTCGTCCTGCAGCAGGGCACGGATGCGATCCTGAGCCTGACCAACGAGGGACTCGCCCGTCTCATCAACGTCACCTTGATCGCAACGTTACTTGTTGCAGGTACTTTACTGGGTTACGCAACCTGGCTGTCGCGCCGCATTCGTCAACTGTCCGTTGCCGCTGAGGCCGCTCTGGAGAACGAGGCGCTGCAGTCATCCTTGCCCAGCGCGCTTGCGGGCGACGAAATCGGTGACCTGTCTCGCAGCTTTTCCAGCGTGCTGCAGCAACTTGGCGACTACAACGAGTACCTCCAGTCGCTGGCGTCGAAGCTCTCGCACGAACTACGTACACCACTGGCTATCGTTACGTCGTCTCTCGAGAATTTCGAACACGAAGCACTCAGCGAGGCGGGCATTGGCTACACGAAACGTGCGCGTGAGGGCGCGGAACGCTTGCGGCGAATCTTGAGCGCCATGAGCGAAGCCAATCGGGTTGAAGAACTGATGGCCAATGCCGAACCCGAGTCCTTCGATTTTCGAAAGGTTCTCGAGTCGACCGTCACCGCTTATCGCGACGTTTACAGCGAAAGGCTGTTCGAGTTTGACTGCAACCGCATGAGCGTGAACACCACTGGCTCGCCCGAATTACTCATCCAGATGCTCGACAAGCTGATCGACAATGCCGTTGACTTCAGCGACAAAGGCGAGACGATTACAATTAAGCTGCTTGCGGGTGAAGACGCGCTCGAAGTATCGGTTGCTAACCCGGGGCCGCCGTTGCCGGAGCGAATGCGAACCCAGATGTTCGATCCGATGGTCTCGATCCGTTCCGGCGACAATGCACGCCATCTCGGTCTGGGCCTGTACGTCGCCCGCCTGATTGCCGCCGGACATGGAGGCCGCATCGAGGCTGATAACGTCGACGCAGGCGTGATATTCCGGGTGCTGCTACCGATAAAGACAAACGGATAAATAAGGAAAGAACATGGCAACACGATTTTGCTGCATGCTCGGCCTTAGCCTGGTCATACTGAGCTGCATGCTTTTCGAGCCTGCCAGTGCAGAGCTTAGGCCCGTCAAGGCATGGCAATGCACCGCGGCGGCGGCGGAGACCCGGTCGGGAACGGAAGGCGTGCCTGACAGGGAGATCATCTTGTTTGAATACAGATCGCCCGACAATTGCCTAAACGATGCGCAGCCGCCCATTGGTGCGAACGTTTGCCGCGCGGACTACACGAAAGACGGAGTTACCGAGACGCTCTGGCGCGCCAGGAATAACCGGGATTATTGCCGTCCCCGCGCCGAAAACCTCGTGCAAGGCCTTGATGCCACTGGGTTTTATTGCGTTCTCATTAAAATCGAAGAATGTGAAGGACAGGCGGAAATCGCGGCTGACTCCGCGCCCGTGGAGAGTAGTCAGCCCGCACGGCAAGCCGCGCCCGTGAGCGAAACAGAGCCCGCGCGAAAAACTGAAGCCAAAACAACGATCGAGCCGGCTGCGGGTAGCGGCGCACTCAATACCGCGACAACAACAGCAGCGCAAAGCCCGGCGCCGATTGACAAGACGGCTAATCGCGAAAAACAGTTGATAGACTTCTTTAATGGATTGTTTGACGGGTCGTTGGCCCGTGCAATGGCAGACGCAGCCATTCCCGACGACTTTAGCGTCTACGATCAAAACACGCTTTCAAGCGGTAACGGTGAGACTCTACGCTTTACACAGGGTACCCATGCGTGGGAGACCCGGAGAGATCGGGGCGTGCTCGTGATCAATGCCGATTTCCAGCGCGGAACGTCATTCAACGATGTCTTTTTCGGCTTCGCATTTGATCGAAGTGATTCGAAGAATGAACCGGATCGTCATCAAATTCGATACCTGGGTGTCGTAAGTGCAGAGACTTCAAGCGAAGTAATCTACGCGGGTGAGGACAAGATCATCATCTCATCCAAGTGGTATACCGAGTCCGGCGACTGTTATTCGTCCCAAACCACGGACGAATATCAATGGTCGGACTCAATCTATGGTACGTTGCAAATGCGCACGATCAGCGAAGAAAATAACCCCGACTGTGCGAACGGATCGAGCACTCCATCGCCCTAGCGATCGTCGATAAAACCCATCTCCGTCGGGGTGTTCTCACTCAGCGCCGGTAGCAAGTCGGTGTCGCGGTTTCCAGGCGGGTTTCGAATATCTTTGAGCGCTTTCCTTACCGCTGTGTTGGCTCCCGCTATGTCGCCCAACCTGCGATTACGGGTTTTCGAGGGGTCACAGTACCTGATGCTGTACTGCACGAATTTGCTGTGAAGATCGACCGTAATTACGTCGCCGTCAGTCAGCACGTGGTTGTAGACACGTTTTGAATTGACAAATGTTCCGTTTGTGCTTTTTAGATCGATGAGAATCGTGGCGCCGCCGTGGCGGATCAGCAAGATGTGATAGCGACTTACAAAGCGGCTTGGAATTGCCACATCGTTGTCTTCCTCGCGCCCGATCAGAAGACGGGGCACGTCCACCGGCAGTTCCTGAAGTACCTCATCATTGCGCGACAGCTGGAGCGACGGCAGACTTGCCGACTCACCCGATTGCTCTTTCGCCCCGGTGATTGCAGTGTCTCTCTTTACCCGTTGTGGCAACATCGGATAATCAACCTTGTCGATAGAAATCCGGTTGATGTGACGCCGGGGGTCGGCGCGCTCGTCCACCGACGGCGACTACCTAACACACCAAGCATCACGCCCCTATAACATAAGAATAGCAAAAATTCACGCGCTCCTTAGTGACGGGCATCACAAATGCGTCAAAGGCTCGACAGCTGCTGGCTCAGACCGCGCCATATCTGATCGAAATTGCGCGCTACGCGCTCGAAATCCGGCGTTAGGCTAAACTGGCCCGGCAAAGCGCTAAGTCACCCAGAGCCGGTACATGAATTAAAGTGAAAGTCCTATTGACTATCGTTGTCGTAATTTTGGGTATCCTGGCCTTCGGATATTGGCACGCCACCACTCACTCGACATTCTATGTAAGCCTGAATATTGCCGGTGAATCGGGCAATAGGAAACCGTCTCAGCCCGATGTCGCGATACAGTTCGTGGACCCCAGGGGGAGTATTCTTGCAAAGGGTGTGCGCGACAAACAGTACGGCTTTGTGCGTCTTATCCATCCCACGCAAGGCGATTGTCATGAGGTTGAAAAGCTGGCTGCTTTTTCGAAAGAAGCGCGAGCGTCCTGGCAAGAGTGTTTCGAGCACCAGTCGACCTGGATAGCCAAGTGGATTGCAGACGTCGCCAGCGTCAGTGTGAAGTATGGGAATTGCCCGGTGCGAAATAGCCCGATTACTATCTCGCGATCCGGTTCCGCCTGGTATTTATGGTGGGTCCCCCACCCTCATATCGGTGGTAAACCTTATTCAGATTACAGCGCTACCATGACGATCGATAAAGAGGATTGTGTCGAGAATCGACTCTAGTCTCCCTCGCTCAGACGGAACTCAGGGCACCGGTATAACTTTTGATTGCCGCTGGGCATATTTAGAACACGTACCTGGGCTGTATGCGGGCGCCCGCAGCATCTCTTTAGCGACTTGTTACTATTGACAGTTAGTCGATATCGAGCTCGGCCCAGGTCACTTCGATTGTTTGATCGATGACTCCGTCCAGGTCAAAATCGATGTCAAGCAGTACGCTGATGTTATCGATCACAGTAACGAGAACGCTGGAGCTGGCGTCACTGATCAGTAATACCCCGGTGAACGGATTATCCTCAAAAGTACCCACGAACTCCTCTATTGTCTCAAAGGTGACGCTGCCCTCGAGCAATGTGCTGGTCAATGTGCCGTTCGCGCTGATGCTTTGCGTTTGGGCATTGAAATCAAGGGTCTGGGTCAGCCCATAGTCACTTAACGTTTCGGTAATGCCGGCCTGTTGTGCCGTCAACGATGCCGCGCTGATCAAAATATCAATCACGATATTGTCATTACTGCTCAAATCAAGATTGAGGTCGCCATCCAGGACTACTGTGCCGGTACTGTCCATAGCTGACAAATTGTCGAAGTCAAAGCTTATCCTCAGAGCCCACGGCACGATCTGATTAAAAGGATCGCCCTCGACAACCAGGTTGGTGAGCGACGTCGGGCCGTCGAGCGTCGCACCTGAATCAGCGAAAAAACACATGGCGAATACGACATCGAACGTGTCCCCTGTGGATATCTCGAGATTGTTATCCGCGTCGTCCCAGCTAACGTTGGCTTCACCGGTGTCGCAAGCCACGGTTCGCGGGATGATCGCGTTGACCTCCAATTTAGCCAGCCCGGGAATCATGCCTCCGACGGCAGGCACCCCGATGACATCGACAATTTCGATTAGCTCAATTGACGATGTGATCGCACCGAAAACGGTTACGGTAACGTCCCGAGCGTTAGCAGCCGTGATTGGTAGTGCGGCCGTATTCACCGGTGGCGGTGGCGTCGTGACAACTATTCCGTCACCCCCGCTGCCACCACAGGAACCCAATAGCAGAAGAACCACGCTGACAATCAGCATGGAGAATTTGCGAGTTAACATGATTTTCCTCCTTGCCGTCGTTGCCACGAAAACAGAAGGAAGCAGCCGAGCGGCAATCGTCCTTATAAGAAAGGTAGATCGCCGGCGCGCAAGCGTCAATCGTGGATACCCGAAGAATACAGGGGGGTCCGGCGTCTGCTTCTCGCCGCCAGCCCCCACTCAGGTGGTAAACTGACAACGATTTCTACCGGCCCACGGCGGACTTTCACGTCGCATCCAGACTGGCTGGTAGCGCACTCTCGACAAGGATCGATCAAATGACAATTCGATTTCTAATCCTGTGCGCGTGCATCGCGCTTACAGCATGCAGCCGCGACGAACGCGGGTCGCTATCCGCAGCTGTTGAATATCCGGAAACGGCGACAGTCGAGCACGTAGATACCTACCATGGCGTCGAAGTTGCCGATCCCTACCGGTGGCTGGAGGACGACGTTCGGGAAAGCGCGGCCGTGAAGCAATGGGTTGATGCGCAGAACGAGGTTACCTTCGCCTACCTGGAATCGATTCCGGAACGGGATGTTATCGAGAAGCGTCTCAAGGAGTTGTGGGACTACGAGCGTTACGGCATGCCCGTCAAGGAAGGCGGTCGCTATTACTACAGCTACAATGACGGACTGCAGAACCAGAACGTACTCTACACGCAGTCGAGCCTCGACGCCGAAGCGGAGCTTCTCATCGATCCGAACTCCTGGTCCGATGATGGCACCGTTGCGATGGCGTCGTATTACCCGAGTCCCGACGGCAGACATATGGCTTACCTGGTTCAGGACGGCGGCTCCGACTGGCGCAAGGCACGAATTATCGAAGTCGGCAGCGGCACAGTGCTCGAAGACGAGCTCGAGTGGCTGAAGTTCACCGGGGTCAGTTGGGCTCCGGACGGATCCGGCTTTTACTACAGCCGCTATCCGGCGGTAAAAGGCGAAGAGAAGTTCCAGTCACTGAACGTCAACCAGACCGTCTACTTCCACCGCCTGGGCACACCGATGAGCGAAGACGCACTCGTCTACAGGCGGCCGGATAATCCGGAGTGGGGTTACGCCGCCACCGTCACCGATGACGGGCTTCATCTCGTCATCACGGTGTGGAAAGGCACCGATGATCGTTATCAAATTGTGCACCAGGATTTGACCGATCCGGACGCCGCACCGGAAACCCTGATCGAGGGCTTCGATCACGACTACACGCTCGTTGGCAGCGTCGGCAGCGAACTATTCTTCCGCACCAACAAAGACGCACCGCGCAACCGCCTGATCGCGATCGATGTCAACAAGCCCGAGCCGGCAAACTGGCGGGAGATCATCCCGCAAGCCGAAGACGTTCTCGATGGTATCAGCCTGGTCGGCGGCAAGATCATCGCGGACTACATGCAGGACGCGCAGACCATCGTAAAAATCTTTGATCTCGCGGGGAAACAGACGGGCACGGTCAATCTGCCAGGTATCGGGACGGCGTACGGATTCGCAGGCAAGCTTGATGACCCCGAAACGTTTTTTATCTATACAAGCTACAACGTGCCGACGACGGTCAACCGGCTGGACGTCGAGACAGGCGTGGTCACGATATTCCGCGAGCCCGACATCGACTTCGATGCCGATAATTACATCGTAAAGCAGGTGTTCTATGAGTCAAAAGACGGCACGCGCGTACCTATGTTCATTTCCCATCACAAGGACGTTGTGCCGGACGGCAAGACGCCGACGATGTTGTACGGCTAC
>Ga0224512_10000752_pt1 | contig 33240 bp, 24 predicted proteins | sample SF_May12_sed_USG_4_FD_169103 | JGI IMG/M metagenome (GOLD analysis project Ga0224512, IMG submission 169103) | Sediment microbial communities from San Francisco Bay, California, United States - SF_May12_sed_USGS_13 | ecosystem: Environmental > Aquatic > Marine > Sediment | place: USA... | reverse complement strand
CAATGGCAGGCGTCCATCGAGCCGCTGGTGTCGATGGCGAGGACCTGGGCGACGGTTTGGCGTCGCAGCGGGTCGGTGATCTCCGAGTCGACCGGCAGCAACTCCTCCAGGTCGGATCCCCGGTAACCCCCCAGTGCGTAGGTGTGATCGCCACCGACCGTCACGAGGCCGCGTCCGAGGTCGCGGACGGCGGCCGTCAGGTTCGCCACCTCGGCATCGGCCAAATCGAGACGGTTGACGTTGATCAGCACGATCGAGGCGTACTGCGACAGGGAGTCGAGCGGCGGCAGACTCCGGACCGCGACCGTTTCGGTCGGCAACCCCGCGGCCTCGAGCAGTGCGACCATGCGTGCCGCATCGACGCCGGGCGTGGCCCCGGCGGCCGCTTGTTCCCCATCGACAACGAGCACGGTTTCGGCTCCGCTGACCGGAACCGCGGCATAGGCCCGATTGTTCAGCGTCACCGGGTCACCGGCGGCGTCGACGTCCACCTGGTAGCGCATCACGCCGGTGGAGGCGGCCACGTCGTCGAACACCACCCGGTTGTCGCCGGGGGTCAGGCTGACGGTGCGCCGCTCGACAAGCTCCCCGTCCCGTCGCAGCGTGACGGTGGCCTCGGTGGCGATTTCCGAGGTCACGGTGGTGGCGACGGTCAAGGCCTCGTCGACCTGGACAAGCGACGGCGCATCGATCGAGGCGACCGCGGCGTCGGCGCCCGACGGCGGTTCGATGATGACGACGTCGACGGGGACCCCCAGCTCGGCCAACCGCTCCGCCTCGGCGGTCGCGTCGCCTTTCGTGGCCCGGCCGTCGGAGAGGAGCACCAGCCTGCGTCGGGCGTCGTTGGGCAGCGCCGCCGCGCCGAGCCGCAGAGCGGCGGACAGGTCGGTGGCCGTCCGGTCGACGTCGACGCTGAGCGTGCTGAAGGCCGGGTCGTCGGCGACCACGTTCTCCAAGCGGGCGTTCTGACCGAAGGCGACGACTCCGGCGACGTCGTCGGAGGCGGCCTCCCGCTTGGCCGTCAGGGCGTCACGTACGAACGTCGATCCGTCGGACACACCTCCGACGCCCATGGAATCGCTGGCGTCGACCAGGAAGACGGTGGCCACACGATCGGTGGGGAGCGTGATACCCGGGTTGAACAGCACGACGATCAGCGACAGGGCCACCGCGGCCCGCATCACCTTCGCCACCTGCCACTGACGAGCGCTCACGCCGACCCGGCGGCGGGCCAACAACCACTCGGCAGCCACCACCGCCAGCAGGGCGGCGATCACCCAGCGCCGCAGCGGAACCTGACCCTGGGCGCCGAGCCCATCGGCCTCGGCGAACCCACGGACGAACGGGAGGTCGATGGCGGGCGCGATCGCCGACTCGGCCGGCGGTGGATTGACGGCCACCACGACCGGTACCCGGCCGTCCTGTTCGACCCGCCAAAACCCCATCGCCCCCGCCACCGGGGCAGTACCGCCGGGGGCCACGTCGACCGACGACCCGTTGGGGTCGGTGATCGTCGCCGCCAGCCGAGGATCGACGGGCAGCCGCTCTCCCACGGTCAACCGGGCCGGAGGCAGGGCGGCCTGCGCCAATTCGGTGATGATCCGATCGACGAGCACCGGATAGGCGGCCTGCAGCGGCAGGGTCGACTCGTCGAGGGCGAAGGTCTGGTAGACGACGTCCGCCCCCGGCCGCCTGATCACCAGGAGAAGCGGGCCCTCATCACCACCCAGAACCACCTCGACTCCTGGATCGGCCGCAGCGAACGAGACGTCCTGCGCTCGGGCCAGCAGCACGTCGCCAAGATCCAGCCCACTGACGAGCGGGGAATCGGGATTGATCGAAACCAGTGCCGGGCGGTCGAATTCGCCGGTGACCTGGATCCCGCCCGGGCCGCCCCCCGGTGGTGTGATGAGCCAGGTCGGGATCGACAGCTCGTCGGGTACGGCCACCCGGTCGGCGATGATGACGTCGATGTCTTCCAGGGCATCGAGGTCGATGGAACCAGCGTCGGTTTCGGGCAGTGCCGCTCGGGTGTCGACGGTAAGCCCGGGGATGACGGCCAGGGCGGCGTCGAGGAAAGCGTTCCCGCCGCCCAGACGCAGCACGGATATCTCGGGCCGGCGGGCCACGGTGCCGACGGCTCGGTTGTCGAGCAGGAAGGAGTCCTCCGACTCGAGGAACACCTCGACAAGCTCACCCGGCGGCAGTCGGACCGACAGGTTCTCGATCGATTCATCGGCCAGTTCGACGGTCAGTCGCTCGACGGTGACGCCGTCGACGTCGACCCGCACCGACTCGGTGGCCGGCGGACCGCCGTAGTGTCGGACGGCGATACGCGCCACCAGTCCGTCGGAGGAGGGCTCGACCGACAGACGGCTGATGCCCCGGTTGGTGGCCGAGTCACCGATGCGTTCGTAACGGGTGCCGACCGGCGCAAGCCCGAGGTCCTCGGTGTTGATACCCCCATCGGACACGAACACCACCCGGGTCGGACGATCTCCGGTGTTGAGCCCGGCGGCCAGGGCGAAAGCCGACTCGAAATCGGCGGGACCGTCGTAGAGCTCGATCCGGTCGAGTGCCTCGTCGAACGCGCCGGCGTCGGACGAGCGTGTCAGCAGAGCACGAGCATTCGCCCCGGCCACCACCAGTGAGGCCTCACCACCGTCCGGCACCTGGCGGCGGAGCTCGGAAGCCCGGTCGACGGCTTCGGCCTGGCGGTCGGGCGAGCCGTCGGCCGCCTGCATCGACGCCGACCCGTCGACAACGAAGATCGTGTGCTCGGCCAAGGCCAGCGGCGTGAGCCGAACCGGACCGGCCATGAGCAGCGCCAGCAGCAGGGCGGCCAGCACCTGGGCCACGAGGAGCCAACTCGGCACGAGGTTTTGCCATGGTTTCGCCGCCGTCACCGGCTTGGCCACCTGACGCCACAGGAAGATCGCCGGCACCGTCGCCTGGATACGGCGCGGCTTCAGAATATGGAGCGCGATGATGGGCAGGGCCAGCAGCCCCCACAGCAACCCGGCAGGGTTGGTCAGCGCCCACTGGCCCCACGTCAAGACAGGATCCCGGAGGCGGTGAACGTCGTCATGATCGAGGACTGCAGATCGTCGTCGGTGAACACCCGGACGTAGCCGGCGCCGCTGCGGCGGACCCGGCCGGCCACCTCGTCCAACCAGGATTCGGCCAGCTCGGTGTAGTCGGCGGCCACCGAGGCCGACACGCTCACATCCACCGTGGCGCCGGTCTCGGCGTCGACAAGCTGGAGGTCGCCGGTGACCTCGGGCGTGATGTCGGTGGGATCGAGCACCTGGACGACGGCCAGGTCGTTGCGACCCATCGGCAGGCGCCGTAGGCCGGTGTCCCACTCCTCGGTGAGCAGGTCGGAGACGACGACGGTTATCCCGGCCGGTCCGGGACGGGCCAGCATGGCCAGCGACGCGGCGGCGAACGGGGTGTCACCGCCGGCCTCCAGGGCCTCCAGACGGGAGAAGAGCTGGCCGACGGCGGCTCGCCCGAGCATGCGGGGTCCCTCCCGCGTGGCCGGGAACGTGTTGAGGGTGACGATGTCGCGGTTGGTCAGGGCGACGAACCCGATGGCGGCGGCGAACCGTTTGGCCAACTCCAGTTTCGCCCCGGCCATCGAGCCGGACGTGTCGACGAGCAGCCGCAACGTGACGTCGTCCTCCGCCTCGAACAACTTCAGCAGGAGCCGATCGAAACGGGCGTAGGCGTTCACGTCGATACGGCGAAGATCGTCGCCCGGGTGGTACTGGCGGTAGTCACTGAAGTCGAGCGAGGAGCCGAAGCGGGGGCTGCGATGATCGCCGACCAGGCCACCGATGAGAGGTCGGTGCGTTGAAACCTGGAGCCGTTCGAGGCGGGCCAGAAGGGCCGGGGGGAGCAGGTCGGAAGCCATCGTGGGTCGGGTCGTGGAGCCGTCGGTCGTCGTCGCCGGATCGGTGGCGGGCCCTACGGCGCCCCCCGAACGCCGGAGCCGGGAATGGGGACGGCGTCGAGCACGGCATCGATCAGCTGATCGGCATCGACGCCATCGGCGGTGGCCTCGTAGCCGACGTTGACGCGGTGACGCAACGCCGGGACGGCGACCGCTCGGATGTCGTCGGTCGACACATTCGGCCGTCCGTCGAGCAGTGCGGTGGCCTTGGCGCCGAGCGTCAGCGCCTGCACGCCGCGCGGGCTGGCCCCGAAGCGCACGTACCGGGAGACGGCCTCCGGCGCGTTTTCGCCGCCGGGGTGCGTGGCCACCACCAGGTCGACGGCGTGACGGACGCAGTGGTCGGGAATCGGGACCGACCGGGTCAGGGCGATCATGGTCCGCAGCGTCGCTCCGTCGGTCACCGCCTCGACCGTCGGGGTGACCGTACCGGTGGTCCGCTCGGCCACGGTGACGAGCTCGTCGGCCGAGGGAAACGGCACCATCGACTTGAACATGAACCGGTCGAGTTGGGCCTCGGGCAGCGGGTACGTGCCCTCCATCTCGATGGGGTTCTGGGTGGCCATGACGAGGAACGGTCGGGGCAGGAGGCGGGTTTCGCCCCCGACGGTCACCGCTCGTTCCTGCATGGCCTCCAGCATGGCGGCCTGGGTCTTGGGGGTGGCCCGGTTGACCTCGTCGGCCAGGATCAGATTGGCGGTGATCGGACCGGGCCGGAACCGCAGCTCCCGAGCCCCGTCCTCGGATTCGTGCAGCACCTGGGTGCCGACGATGTCGGCCGGCATCAGATCGGGGGTGAACTGGATGCGGCTCCACGGCATCGACACCACGTCGGCCAGCGTGCGCAGCAACATCGTCTTGCCGAGACCGGGAACACCCTCGAGCAGCACGTGGCCCTCGGCCAGCAGGCAGACCAGCACGTCGCGCACCAGCTCGTGCTGGCCGACGATCACCTTGCCGATCTCGGCTCGGATCCGAAGGGCGATCTCCCGGCACTCCTCAGCCGAAATTCGCTCCTCGGACAACGCTGAGTGTCGTTTCTCGTGCACAGAATCCATGGCTAGGGGCCTCCCGTGGTGAGTCGATCGAAGTACTTGCCGACGAGTTCCTGCTGGCTGGGCGACAGGCGGTTTCGGTTGAGGGCCTCGGAGGCTCGTTGGCTGTAGTCGCCGATGATGTCCGACACCGGGATGCGCGACTGGCCGGTCGTGGTCAGCCCCTCCCCCCGACCGACGGTTTCGGTCTGGCCGTCACCGGTCAACGTTCCGCCCAGGTCAAGCCGATCGCCTTCGGCCAGCGCCGACGGATCGACGATGGTGAAGCCCGAATTGTCGCCTTCGATGTCGGGTTGGTCGAAGCCGCCGGGCTGTCCGACCCCGCCCTGACCCTGGCCCGACCCGCCGGCGGCGCCGCCGACCGTGCCCTGGGCGCCACTACCACCCTGGCCGCCGGCCCCCTGGCCGGAACCGCTGCCGCTCCCGGAGCCCTGCCCGGTTCCTTCCCCCGAGCCTTCACCCGAACCCTCACCGCCTTCCCCCGAGCCCTCACCCTGTCCTTGACCCTCGCCCTGACCCTCACCGGAGCCGGATCCGGTTCGACCGCTGCGGGCCTGAGCGGCCAGGTTCGACAGCTGTCCGGAGGCCTGTGCCGACCCCTGTTGGGAGGCGACCGAGTCGGCGTTCGCCCCCTGGGCCAGCGCCGCCTCACCGAGCGCGGCCTGCGCGCCGGCCACATCGCCGGCCGCCAGCTGTTGGGCTGCGTCGGCCAGTGCGGCGGCCGTGGCGGGATCCCCTGCCTCCTGGGCGGCGGCCAGCTCGGCCAGACGCTCGGCCAACTCCTCCTGCTCGCCCGCACTCAACTCGTCGAGACCCTCGGCCAGCTCGGCCAGCTGCTCGGCCGGGGAGCCCGACGGCTCACCGGGCAGCGGCCTGGTGGCGAGGCTGCGCTCCAGTCCCTGGGCGGCCGCCTGCTGGGAGGCGAAATCGGGTGACCGGTCGGCGGCGAGATCGGCGGCCTGCTCGTCGAGCAGCTCAGCCGCCTCCGCCAGGCTGTCGACATCTCGGAGATCCTCGGCCAGTTGGGCCAGTTGCGCCGCCAGCACCGGATCGGCGCCCGGCTCCTCCCGGACCTCCTCGGCCAGCTCTTCGACCTGTTCGGCCAGCTCATCGGTTTGGGCCTCGACCAGTTCGAGTCGGCGCCGTTCGGCGTCCTGTGGATTGGCCATCAGGGCCAGGGCCACGGCGACGACGGCCAGCGCCCCGGCAACCGCCCAGCGGATCCAGGTGGGCCGCCCACCGGGGAGGGGCACGGCGGTTCGGGCCTGGGCCGACGGGGCATCGTGCTCGGCCAACCGTTCTGCCCGGTAGCGGATCCGATGTCCGAATTCGTCGTCGAGATCCCTGAACTGCAGCGCGGCGGTGAAGATGTCGCTGGCCCCAAGACCTTTGTCGGCGGCGCGGGCGGCGGCGAACCACGACAGCGGCTGCCCCACTGCGACGGCCACCAACACAAGCAGCGCACCGAGCGCGACGGCCAGCGCCGTCGGCTCGGGCCAGGCCCATGGCCGGAACCGGCCGACGAGTACCAACAGCAGTGCGACCGCGGCGACGATCGGCGCAACCAGGGAGGCAACCGCCCACGCCCAGACCAGCCTCAGCCTCGTTCGCATCGCCCCGAGCAGGCGGCCCACCGCGCTGCCTCGTTCGGGTTCGGACGGCGTAACCGTTTCCGGCGACGACATGGGCGGCTCGACTCCGGGGTCGCTCACTGGGACACCGAGCGACTCGGTGTGCGGAGCCTGCGGACGCCGAGCATGGCGGCCATGACCGAGATCCACACCAGCGCCAGCGACGATCGAAGCCACAACGGGATCACCGCCAGCTCACCCGGCCGCTCGTTGAAGGCGCCCGCGAATCCCGGCTCCTCGATGAGGATGTCGCCCCGGAACCGCTGGTTGACATCCTGGGCCTCGATGAAACCGGTCCGGATCCCCGAAAGCGGCCACGGACCGTTTACGTCGGACACCTCCCCCGCCGCACCGGCGAGGAGCACGAACGGGTTCCAGTAGAAAGGCGTGAGATAGGCCAGGACGGAGTCGGGGCTGTTGCCGTTGTTGCCGACGGCGTAGAGGACCATCAGCACGGCGAACACCACCGCCGTGCCCACACACAGAACCAGGATCACGCCGTAGGCGATCAGGGTGGCGGCCGCGGTGCGCCGCAGCATGGCCGAGCAGGCCACACCGAGCACGGCCAGGAGAAACCCGATGAGCAACAGGGCCAGGATGCCGCTGACGATCTGGCCGAAGGCCACCCCGCCAAGGAGGTAGGCCATGGCGAGAATCGGTGCGGTGGCCACGACCAGTAGGAGCACGAACGCGCTGGAGGCCAGCACCTTGCCGAAGAAGATCCCGAACGGCCCTATCAAGGTGACCTGGAGGGGAATGAGCGTCTGGCGGTCCCGCTCCCCTGTGATGGCACCGGCGCTGATGCCGGGCACGACGAACAGCAGGAGCACCAGCTCGAGGATCAGGACCCACTCGAACACCGACCGGCCGACGTTCTGGCGGGCGATGCCGAACTCGCTGTTGAACGACGCCGTCTCGCCGGTGTAGGTGATGAACGCCACACCGAGGGCCAGGAGCAGGAAGACGGTCATGACCACCATGGAGCGGGCGGTGCGGGACCGCTGGCGCAGCTCCCGGTCGAGCACCGGCCGGACGTCGGTGAGCGCCTCGAGCACGGTCCCTGCCCGATTCCCAGCACGATTCATTGCACGATCCCCTGGGTGATCTGGAGGAAGAGGTCCTCGAGGTTCTTGTCGACGGTCGTGAACTCGAGCACGGCCCGGTCGTCGTCGACGATCAGCTTGCGAAGTAGCGCCTGCTGCTCGTCGTCGCCGGCCACCGGAAACTCCTCGACCGTGCCGTCGCCGAAACGGACACGAACCGAGCGGCCGACACCGAGCTGGGCCAGAATCCGGCCGGGCGGGCCGGACGCTAGCAGTTGCCCGGCCTCGATCACGCCGATGGCGTCACACATCTGCTGGAGTTCGGCCAGGATGTGCGAGGAGATGACGATCGACTTGCCCATTCCCTGCAGCTGCAGGAGGAGTTCCCGCAATTCGATGCGGGCCCGGGGGTCGAGACCGGACGCCGGTTCGTCGAGGATAAGCAGCTCCGGATCGTGGACGAGGGCCCGGGCCAGTGACAGCCGCTGCTTCATGCCTCGTGACAGGTCGTCGACGATGGTGTCACGCTTGACGTCCAGATCGACCAGCTCGAGCAGGCCGCCGACCAGCGACGGCCATTCGGAGCGCTCGATGTGATAGGTGGCGGCGTGGAACTCCAGGTACTCCTTGACGGTCAGGTTCTCGTAGACACCCATGACGTCGGGCATGTAGCCCATCCGGCGCCGCACCGCGGCCGGTTCGGCCATGGGGCTGTGGCCACAGACCCGGGCCCAGCCTGCGGTGGGGGTCAGCAGTGTGGCCAGTATCAGGAACGCGGTGGACTTGCCGGCGCCGTTCGGGCCGATGATCCCGAAAATCGAGCCTTTGGGGATGTCGAGGTCGACGTTGTCGAGCGCCTTGAGGCTCCCGTAGTGCTTCGTCAGGCCTCGGGCTTCGATGATGAGGTCGTCGCGGGGTGCAGTGGGTTCGATGAGCTCGACCGCCGTGCCGGGCGACGGTGGGGCCAGTGAACCAAGATCGGCCGCCGGAGGGGGCGGCAGCGGTGAACCGGTCGGTGGAGGAGGTACCGGCCGGCTGCCGTTGATCGGGGAGATTGGTTCGTCCATGCTCAGACCCCTCCCCCGTCGCCGTCACCACCGGCAGCCGGCGGAAAGATCGCCTCGGCCAGCTCAGCCGCCGTCGCCGTTCGGATGGTCGGGGTGCTGAACGGGCCGTCGACCAGCGCACGAATGTAGATCGATCCTCCGCCGACCGCGGACGCCGGTAGGTTGACCAGGACGATACCGGGATCGGCCGAACCGACCCGGGCGTCGATCCACGTGTCGCCGTTCCAGAGGTCAACCGCCGACACATCGGCCGGAACCTCGAGCACCAGCGACTCGACATCGGCCCCGGGGGGCAGGCTGTAGGAAATCGTCTGCACGTCGCCGTCCATTTGACGCCGCCGCTCCTCGGATACCATGCCGCCGCCGATGTCGCCCGACCAGCGCCAGTCGACGATTCGAGTGCGGACCGTTGCAGGGCTGATCGATGCGTCACCGGCAAGCTGGCTGATCGGGTACGACGACACGAACCCGGTCCGCCCCCGGGTCACCGACGACCCGCCGAGGGTCGACAGCGGCGCTGCGGCGTCCTTGGTCCAGCCGATCACGGTGATCTGGCCGGTGCGGCTTTCGAACCCGACCGCGGCCATCCAACGGTTCAATGCGGCCGGGCTGGCTGCGCTGTTGCGTCCGCCCTGCCGGGACAACTGCATCTGCACCGGGTTTTCCCACATGGGCGGGGCGGAGATGTTGTCGAGCCGGAAGTCGGTCGATCCTCCCGCCGGCACATCGGCGATCGAGGCCAGCCGGTCTCCGGAGAAGACCGAGACGTTCGACAATGGATAGTCGGTGTGGTTGGTGACGACGCCCTCGACACTCGAACCATCGACCGACAGCTCGACGCCCCACGGCCGGTCACTCGAACTCTCCGAGGCCGCGCCGAGCACGACGACACCGGCCGGCGGCACGTCGGCACCGACCCGGGTGCCCTGCACCGTCGGTGACGCAAACCCCGCCTGCTGGAATCGCCAGTCCCACGGGCTGAAGCCGTTGCTCGATGCCGACCAACCGTCGGTCAGCTCGACGCCGGTGAATCCGCCCCGCGACGATGACACCATGTAGTCGCTGATCGTTCGGGACGCCGTGCCCGAGCTGCCGGTAATGGTGACGTGGGACCCGGTCGTGCCCTGCCGGAAGAACTGACCCGATCCCCAGATGGCCAGACTCATCAGAGCGGCCAGACCGGGGATGGCCAGCCACATGAGAGGCTCTCGACGTGATCGCGAGAGGAAGAACCAGAGCACCGGGCCGACCAGAGCGATGTAGGCCAAGAGGACGGCCACGAAGGCTCCGATCGGGCGGGTGGTGAAGCCGGCGTCGATCGACAGGTCACTCAGAACCTCACCGGGATCGATGAAAACATCCTGCTCGACGTTGACCGAGAACCGGGGTTGTATCAGCCCGTCGAAGCGTCCGGCGTTGAGCATGTCGCCGGTGGCGTGGACGGTGCCGGAGCCGAGCCAGGCCCGACCCAGGACGCCGGCGCTCGATCCTTGCTCCGGTTCGAACCCGACCCCGGCTGCGGCCAGCGTGGCGCCGACGACGCTCGACTCCAGCTCGGCAACGGAGCCGTCGACGTAGAGGTTGCCGCCTGAGGACACCCAGCCGAACAGGGCGGCTCGTTGAGGCTCACTGAGGTTGACCACATCGGCGGCATTGGCGACCACCGCGCTGGCGGCGTTCAGCGTTGCCGACCCGTGGTCGAGGAGGGCCGGGTCGAACGGCACCAGTCGGGCCTGACCCAGACCGACGACCATCTCGGCCCGTTCGGGCAGCCCCGGGACGATCAGAGACGGCATCACCGCCACCGGTTCGACGTCGCCGACCTGCTGGAGGCCGACGACCGGGCGCCGCGTCTGTCCGTCGCTTGTTTCGACCCGCACCGTCGGAGGACCACCCCACGGGGACACCGTCACCGGTACCGCAAAGGTCTTGATGCTGCCGCCCGGAACCTCGATGTCGACGGTGGCCACCGTGATGCCCTCGCCCTCGAACAGAACATGAATGGATCCCGTCACGGCCTGGTCGGCCGCCACCGTCACCAGCAGAACCGTTTCGGTGCCGGGACGGAAGAACGACCCGACCGGTGTGTCGACCTCGACGGTGGTGTCGGCTGCGGCCGCCGTCGTCATCAGCACGGTCGGCACGGTCACCACGAGGGCCCAGACGGCAAGGGTGCGCCTCGCCAGACGGATCATCGTGTCCCTCACCATTGCACGATCCTAGGTGGTGACGGGGATGACTTTCGGTCAGGGATCGACAATTGAAATCCGGCGAGGTTACGCGCGAATTCGAACAGTTCTGTCGGAATCGGCGCGTAACTCCAGACGGGCCGGCACCGGCCGGTTGGCTTCAGAGGAAGAATCAATCGTCCCAGGCGACATACAACTGTTCCGGCCCCCGGAAGGTGATGTTCGGGAAGTAGTCGAAGGTCTGATCCTCGACGAGTCGAAGCGACGGGAGGCGCTGCGACAGGATCTCGGTGACGATCTGGGTTTCCACCTTGGCCAGCTTCGCTCCAAGGCAGTAGTGCACACCCTTGCCGAACGAGATGTGGCGGTTGGCGTTTGGCCGACGGATGTCGAACCGATCGGGATCGGGCCACAGATCGGCCTGCCGGTTGGCCGACGCGAAGTTGAGGAAGATCGGTGTCCCGGCCGGCACGTGATGGCCGCCGAGTTCGGTGTCGGTGGTGGTGATCCGCCGCCAGGAGATCTGGCTTGAGTTGAACCGCAGGACCTCCTCGACGGCGTTGGGTATCAGCTCGGGATCGGCGCCGACGGCGGCCCAGTCGTCGCGACGGGGCAACAGGCACTGCAGGGTGTTGCAGATGAGGGCCGTGACCGCCTCATGCCCGGCGAACGAAAGGCCGTAGATGATCGATTCCACCTCCCGGTAGGTCAGGTCGTCCGGGTTCTCCTCCTGCGCCGTAATCAGCTCGGACGCCAGATCGTCTCCCCGATTGGCCCGCTTCTCGGCGGTGAAGTCACGACAGTACCGCCAGTAGGCCAGCATGTGTTCGGCGATCTCGACCTGCTCCGCCGGGGTCGGCCGACCCCACGAGAACGCCTTCCGGTCACCGCACCACCCCTTGAGCAGCTCGTCGTCCGACGGTGGGAACCCGATGAACCGAAACACGGTCTCGCCCGGCAGGGGGAAGGCCAGCGCCTCGATGAACTCGGCCGGTGAACCACCCGCCAGCATCTCGTCGATCAGTTCGTGGGTTCGGCTCCGGATGTAGGGTTCGAGCGTTTTGAGGCGGCGGTTGGAGAAGCCCTGGCGGGTGTGGACCCGGATCTTGCCGTGGTCGGGTTCGGGCCGGTTCGACATGACGGCCACCGGATCGAAGTCGGGGGCGGACAGGATCTCGTGGGCCCCGGGGGCGAGCGGGAACACCGGATCCTGGACGTTGACCGAGGCGAACGTCTCATGATCAGTGAAGATCGCCTCGAGATCGTCCATCCGGGTCACGACCAGGTGGCCGAGTTCCTCGGCGTAGAACACCGGATGTTCGGCGCTCAACGCGGCGGCGACGGGATAGGGGTCGGCCAGGTAGTCGTCGTTGAGCGGGCTCCACGAGTGATCGACGGGGCAACCGGCCGGAGGTGGTGGGGGTGCCGGGCGTTCCTGGTGATAGTCGTGCTCGGTCATCACGCCCAGTTTCCCATGTCGGGCCGGGCGCGCAAAAGGGCTGGGGTACCGCCCCGGCCTTTCACCTCCGGTATCTTGGCGCAGCGCCCTTGATCTCGGGTCGGTGGGAGACGGCCGATTCCCTATCGTGGTTCTGTCGGCGTACGGCGACCACAACAGCCCATGCGCCCAGAGCGGTTGCTGCGATGACAACGAGGCCGTCTGCGCCGGGGCCGAACACGACAGGTGTGGAGCTGTCGACCTCGAGGACCTCGTCGGCAAGCAACGCGCCGACGAATGCGTTGCCCATTCCGTGCATGAGCACTGCGGGCCAAACCGATCCTGTCGCCATTCGAATCTCGCCGTAGATGACGGCGGCGAGGAGCGTGCCCACCAAGAGACGAGGCACAAGCGTGGCCAAACTCTCGTCGGTGAAGTCCCAGAACACCGCCACGTAGGGAATGTGCCATGCTCCCCAGATGAGCCCGACCACGAGGTGATTCGCCCATCGGCGGAGCCCGATGGCATCGAGGCGTGGAACGAGGTAACCGCGCCAACCGAACTCCTCGGCGATGCTGGTGACCAGGACGGGTACCAGACTGACGAAGAACGCCGTGGCAAAGGCGCCGACCGGGAAGCCCCCGCCACCGTCGACAACGAACTCGTCGAGCTGCAACCCAACGCCGGCGGTGATGGCGAGGATCACCGGGTAGAAGAGCATCGAAACGGCGTACCAGCGGCCGTTTCCTCGGAATCGAGGCCTCAATCCGGCGCCACCCCATCCATCGCCACCCCAGGAGCGCAGGACGACCGCTGTTGCGATCGGGGAGATGATCCAGACGAGTTGACCGATGCCGGCGCCGTCTTCTGCACCACTTGCATCATCGAGGATTCGTCCGAGCCAGCCGGCCGCCAGCACCACCACGGCGAACAGGACAACGTTGCGTACGGCCTTCCTTCGAGGATTCATTCCGAGAGGACTCCGCGTTCAGACTTCTTGACTTGGGACTTGGCCACCTCCGACCTGCCGTCGAGGCCATCCCGATCTTCCTCCACTCAACACCTCGGCTCACGTCGTCGCCAGAGCCGTTGGTCCCTCGATATGATCGAGCGCGTCGTGGCGCCTGGCTACCGCATCGCTACCGGCGCGAAGACGGCCACCATCACCGACGCCAGTGGCAAAGTCTCGTACGCGGGTCAGATGAGGGCTTCGTCAACAGCGAGAAGTACTGCGGTGGTTGAGATGGCGATGTCTGCGAGCACCAGGACCACGGCTTCGTCGACGACCTGTACCGCCCACCCCACTGGTGCCTGACGGGACGAATAGGACAGTTCGTCTGGCTAGGCTCGGGCAGAAACCCCCGGGAGGTGGTTGGTGTCAACGGAAACGATCGTTGCCGCAGCCGGTCGCTGGCTTCAAAAGGATACGTCGGAGCGTGCGGGGATGGGCCCTGAGATCATCGCCACTTGTAGCGTGGCCGTCCGTGAGCTGGTTTCGCGTCTCCAGGCGCTGGACTACCCGGTCGATCCGATGCTGGTGGCCTGCGTCGACGTGGACAACGCAATCGCTGCACTCGAGGAATCGGGCACCGGGGTGCCTCCCGCCTTGGCCGAGGTGTGGCGCCAGATCGGGGGGATCTCCCTCGTGGACCTGGATCATTACCGCCATATGGCGTTCTGGGAAGAACGCCTCGGGGGCGACGGTGGCGTCTTCGCCTGTGACGGCGTGGTGGTCGAAGCACCCAACGACGAGGCCTGGATTGGCTACGTGTTGGATCTGTTCGACGAGCAGGCCGACATCGGCCAGACGCCCGGGTTTCCGATCTCCCCCGACGCCCTGCACAAGGACAACACCAGTGGCGGCGGCCCGTACGAAATTGTTCCTGATGGTGGGGACCCGTGGATGGCGTCCCTGCGCGAGTTCTCGTGGAACGCACCTGTGCGCCCGACATCCGCACCGCCGGGATCAGCCCCAGACCTGGTGAGCTACCTGCGAACCGCCATTCTCGAATGTGCCGGCTTCCCGGGCCTGCTTGGGACTGCCGGCTTCGAGCCGCTTCGCCGTGAACTGACCCAAGGTCTACCCGTCTTCTGACCCAGCATCGGCAGCCACCCGCGGCCCGTTGAATCCTCGCCATCCGCCTCGTGCCGGCGATCGACTCCTCGCCGCAGTAGCACATGCCGTACAGTACGGGTGGTCGACGTCCGTCGAGTGACGGACCGATCGACCCCGACCGGGAAGGTGATCCGGCATGATCTCGGCCGAAGACAACAGGCGACTGACCGAATCCGGGCCCGGGACGCCCGGCGGCCGACTGCTGCGGTCGTACTGGCAGCCGGCCGCGCTGACCGAGGAACTCGATCGGGCCGAGGCGGACAGCGGACGACCGATCGTGCCGGTCAGGCTGCTGGGCGAGGACCTGGTGCTGTATCGCCAGCCGCCCGACCAGCCGGGTGGCGCTCCGGTTCACGGGCTGCTCGACCGGGCCTGCGGCCACCGCCGAGCCGACCTGACATTCGGCCGTCTGGAGAACGGCGGCCTTCGCTGCCCGTTCCACGGGTGGCTGTTCGACCACTCCGGACGTTGTCTCGAAACCCCGGCCGAGCCGGCGGGCAGCACCTTCTGCACCCGGGTTCGCCAGGTCGCCTACCCGGTCGTGGAACGCAACGGCATCGTCTGGGCCTGGATGGGCGACGGCGATCCGCCGCCGCTTCCCGGGATCGACGCCTTACAGGCCCCGCCGGAGCAGGTGTTCGCCTTCAAGGGCCTGTGGGACTGCAACTGGTTGCAGGCTCACGAGGTGGGCATCGACCCGAGCCACGCCTCGTTCCTCCATCGTTTCCTCGGTGATGTCGAGGAGGACTACGGCCTCCAGTTCCGGGCCACCATCGGCGACACGGGCGTGCCCACCACGGTCCTCATGCGGGAGGTGCCCAACCCCGACATTTCGGTCGAACCGACCAACTACGGCTTCCGGCTGGTGACCCTGCGCGACTACGCATTCGACACCGATGAGCCGTTCACGCACGTCCGCATCACGAACTGCCTGTTCCCCAACGCCATCACCATCCCGATGAGTGCCGACATCGCCATCACCCAGTGGCACGTACCAATCGACGATCACTCCTGCTACTGGTACTCGATGTTCGTGAGCTACGGCGATCCGGCCGACGCCGACCGCATGCGGGCCCAGCGCATCGACGCCGTGGATCTGCCCGACTACCGACCCCGCACCAACCGGGCCAACAACTGGAACCACGATGCGGCCGAGCAGGCCGCCACCACCTACACCGGCATGGGGCTCGACATCAACGTGCACGATCAGTGGGCGGTCGAGTCGCCGGGCCCGATTCACGACCGCACGAAGGAACATCTGAGCCCCTCCGATGTCGGGATCAGAACGCAGCGGCGGATGATGCTGGCGGCGATGGACGAACCGTCGCCCGAGACCCTGGTCGGAACCGCCGCTCCGACCGAGCTCTCGGGCCCCGCCGCCGTCGACGCCGTGGCCTACTGGCGCTCGACGTCCGGTTCCGTTGCCGGTGCCGGTGCCGGTCAGAACTCGGGACGACCGGAGCCGTCGGAACTCGACGCCTGCTGGCGGGACCACGAGGGCAAACGCCGAGCCGCGGCGGCCTGGGCCACCGAGCTGAGCGACTGATGGCCGACGGCGACGACGAACGACCGGCAACCCGCCGGACCGAGACCGGCGATCGGCTGGTCGACCGAACCGACCTCGGGGGCGACGCCCGCGCCGACCGCGGCGACGACGTCGTGAGCGAGATCGAGGGCAGGGGCCTGCACAGTGTTCGCCTCGCCTTCGCCGATGTCCACGGCGTGCTGCGAGGCAAGACCATCCGAGCCGATCTCGTGGCCGACGCCTTCACCGACGGTGTCGGCATCACCAGCGCCCTGCTGATGAAGGACACGGGCCAGAACAACGTCTACCCGGTCTGGGCGCCCGGAGGCGGGCTGGGCCAGCCGTGGTTGACCGGAGCGGGCGACATGATGATGCTGCCCGACCCGACGACCTTCCGCGTCCTGCCCTGGGCGGAGGGGACCGGCTGGCTGCTCTGCGATCTCTTCACCCCCGACGGCGATCCGATCGACTTCAGCACCCGGCGCCTGTGCGCAGCCCTCGACCGCGAGATGCGTTCCACAGGGCGACGGATCGTCGCCGGGTTGGAGATGGAGTTCCACCTCTTTCATCACGACTCGACGGCGGCCGACCATCCCGCCAGCCACCGCCTCTCCCCCATCCACCCCGGCTGGATGTATCTGGGCGAGAACCGGTTCGACACGATCGAGCCGCTGCTCGGCCTCTTTCGTTCCGAACTCAGCGCGCTCGGCCTGCCGCCCCGCTCCCTGGAGATCGAACTCGGTCCGGGGCAGGTGGAGATGACGTTCTCGCCGGCCGAAGCGCCCGCAGTGGCCGACCAGGCCGTCCTCATCCGCGCCGCGATCAACCAGATCGCCGCCCGCCACGGGCTGATGGCCACGTTCATGAGCCGACCGCACGTACCGGGCTCGTTCACCTCCGGTTGGCATCTCCATCAGTCGATGGTCGACGTCGACGACGGTACCAACCTGTTCGCCCGGCCGTCGGCCGGTCCGGTCACATCGAGCTCCGAAACCGCGCTGACGGATCATGGCCGGCACTATCTCGCCGGCCTCCTGAGCAACGCCGCCGAGTCCTGCCTGCTCACCACACCGACGGTGACCGGCTACAAGCGCTACCGGGCGGAATCGCTGGCGCCGCTGCGGGCGTCCTGGGGATCACAGAACCGGGGGGCCATGCTGCGGATCATCGGCAGACCGGGCGACCCCGCCACCCGTATCGAGAACCGGGTCGGAGACTCCGCGGCCAACCCGTACCTCTACCTGGCCTCGCAGATGGTCAGCGGTCGGGCCGGGCTCGACGCCAAGGAGGAGCCACCGCCGAACGCCGACTCCCCCTACCACGAGGAGGCCGGACTCCGGCTACCCACCGACCTCGGGCAGGCCATCGACTGCTTCGACCGCAGCCCCACCTATCGGTCGGCGCTGGGGGATCGTTTTGTCGACTACCTGGTCGGGATCAAGCGAGCCGAGTGGAACCGCTTCCTGGCCACGGTCACCGACTGGGAGCACGAGGAGTACGGCGAACTGTTCTGACGGAACAGTTCGAGCGCACTGTGTTCGACGGCACCGTTCCGAAAGGTGCCGACGTCAGGAAACCGGTTCGTGGGTGGTCTCCAACACCTCGCCGTCGTCGACCGATCCGCCGACGATGGGGTCGACTGCGGATCGCCGGCGCAACCGGTTGGTGATGGCGCCGACGACACCCTGACGGAAGCTCAGGAACAGGATTACGGTGACCGTGCCGTACAGGATCTCGCGGAGCTGGGCGTAGTCGACGAGCAGTTCGTCGAGCACGGTGAACACCGCGGCCCCGACGATCGGACCGATGAGCGAACCGATACCGCCGAATGCCAGCATCACCAGGACCCGGACGTCGACACTTCCGAACCCGTAGGTGGTGTCGCCGATGAATCCTCGGTAGTGGGCGAAGCAGGCGCCGGCCAGGCCGAGCATGATCGACCCGATGATTCCGGCGATGATCCGGTAGCGGGCGACGTCGACGCCGGCGAGCTCGGCCGCCACCTCGTCGTCCCGCAGCGCCTTGAAGGCGAGGCCGATGTGGGAGCGTTGGATCAGTCGGTAGACGATCAGGTAGACGGCAACCAGGGCGAGGAACACGTAGTAGGGCGCTGTCTGACCGCCGATGATGCTCTCGCCACCGGCGGTGATCGGTAGCCCGTTCTCGCCACCGGTCAGGTCACGGCTGCCGAGCACGAAGTTCTCGTACGACAGCGAGAAGGCCAGCGTGACGATGCCGGTGAAGATCGTGTCGAGCGATCGGCTGACCGCAACCCAGCTCAACAAACCACCGAACACACCGGACAGCACGGCAGCGCCGACCATCGTGATCACGAACGGGATGCCGTAGCGGTCGCTGACGATGGCCGAGCCGAACCCGCCGATACCGGCCAGAGCCCCGGTGCACAGAAAGAGCTGACCGGTGCTGCCGAAGATCAGGTTGAAGGCAATGGTGTAGGCGGCGAACAAGAGGCCGGTCGTGATGACGAGCATCATCGACCGGGAGTCGACGAACGGAATCGGCACCAGGGCCAGGACCGCGACCACCGCGGCGATCGGCAGGTAGGCCCGCACCGTCTCGTTGCCGCCCATCAGCCGGTCCCCAGAATGCCCTGCGGTCGAAACAGGATGGTCACCGCGGCCGCCACCACCAGAATGATGCTGCTCACGAAGGTCCCTATGTAGAAGGCCGACAGGGTGTTGACCACGCCGAGCAGGATCCCGGCGAGGAAGGCCCCGGACACGCTTCCCAGACCGCCGACCACGGCGACGATGAGGGCGAAGATGGTGAGGCTGACCCCGGCGGTCGAGACCACCGGACTGGTCATGGACTGGGTGATGGCCACGACGCCGGCCAGCGCGCCGCTGAGCCCGAAGATGACGGTTCGCACCACCGACGGGTTGATCCCACAGAGCCGGGCCCCCTCCTCGTCCTGGATCACCGAGCGGGTGGCCCGCCCGAACGTGGTGTAGCGGAAGAAGGCGACCAGCATGAGGCCGACGGTGATGGCCGCCCCGGAGGCCACGATCGAACCGCGCCGGATCTTCAACCCGCCCACCGTGAACGGCTCGCCTGCGATTCGCAGGTTCAGCGCCTCGATCGGATAGCGCCATTCCAAAACGCCGTCGATGACGAACCCGACGCCGAGCATGAGCAACAGACCGAGCAGGATCCGGGCCTCGCCCCGCTGCCGGTAGACGGGCTGCATCAGGGTGCGGTCGAGGACGATCCCGAGCAGACCGATCCCGAGGACACCGACGCCGGCAGCAACCACCGTCGGCAGGCCGTTGTCCATGAGCCGGGCCGTGAAGATCGCTGCCAGCACGGCCATCTGCCCGTGAGCCAGGTTCACGACCCCGCCAAGCCCGTAGACCAGTGTGAGACCGACGCCGAGGATGGCGAACTGCAGGCCCAGCACAACGCCGTCGACCAGGACCGCCGTCATCGCGCCACCGCTTCCTTCCCCACCGACTTCATCTGCATGGTTCCCCGTTCTCCCATCGTTCCGGTCGGGTGATCACACCCCGAGATAGGCCTGGCGGACGCCGGGATCGTTGGCCAGTTCCTCGGAGGATCCGGTGAGCGTGATCCTGCCGTGATCGAGCACGTAGCCCCGATCGGCCAGGTCGAGGGCCAGCGGCACCTGCTGCTCGGCCACGAGGATGGTCAGGCCGTCACGCCGGAGGGCGGCGAGCGCGGCGTAGGCCTCCTGGGCCAGAATGGGCGACAGCCCGGTGGTCGGCTCGTCGAGCACAAGCAACGACGGGGACGACATCAGTGCCCGACCGACGGCCAGCATCTGCTGTTCACCGCCGCTCAGCGTTCCTGCGTGTTGACCGGCACGCTCCTTCAACCGGGGGAACGTCTCGTAGACCAACTCGAGACGGGCGGCGTCGGGGCGACGCGGGAAGGAACCGAGGTAGAGGTTCTCCTGGACCGCCATATGGGGAACAGGTGGCGCTCGGCCGGAACGTAGACGAGGCCGGCTCGAACCACCATGTGAGCCTTCACGTGGACGAGATCGGCGCCGTCGAAGTGCACGCTTCCGGCCGACGACTGGATCAGTTGACAGATCGACTTGAGCATCGTGCTCTTCCCCGCTCCGTTGGATCCGATGACCGTCACGACTTCGCCGCGACCAACGGTGAGGTTCACGTCGTGAATCACGTCCTCGCCCAGGTAGCCGGCGCACAGACCCGACACGTCGAGTAGTGCCTCGGTCGCCGCCCCACTGTCAGCCATCGACACCACCCTGGTGGATCGCCTTGCCCAGATAGGCCTCGACGACCTTGGCGTTGGTCATGACCTCGGCGGGGGCGCCGTCGGCCAGGAGGCGGCCGAAGTTCAGCACCACCACCCGTTCGGCCAGGCTCATGACGGCCTTCATCACGTGCTCGACCCAGATGACGGTGAGACCCCGTCGATCGCGGGCGGTACGAACCATGTCGATCGACGCCTCGAGCTCGGTGTCGTTGAGCCCCGCCATCACCTCGTCGAGCAGGAGGAGCCTGGGGCGACCGGCCAGCGCTCGGGCCAGTTCGAGAAACCGTTTCTGGTGAAGGTTCAAGCCGGCGACCGGCAGGTCGGCGTATGCGCCGAGGCCGACGAACCCCAGGGCCTCGTCGGCCATCTCCCTCGCCTCGTCCTCGCCGGGGCGATCGGTCGATCCGAATGTCGCCCCCACCATCACGTTGTCGCGAGCCGTCATCGACTCGAACACCCGGGGGTGCTGCAACGCCATGGAGATACCGCGATGGCGGACGACATGAGCCGGCAGCTTGGCGATCTCGGAGCCGTTGAACACGATGCTGCCCCGGGTCGCCGGTTGGAGACCGCTGATGGCCTTGAGGAGGGTGCTCTTGCCGGCCCCGTTCGGGCCGACGAGGGCCACGATCTCACCCTCGTCGACCCGCAGGTCGACGCCGTCGACCGCCGGGAGTCCGCCAAAATGTTTCTCGACGCCGGTTATCTCAAGAACCGGCGCCATGGCCGTCCATGGTGACCACGGTCACGTCGTGGCCGTCCTATGAGGCGGGCTCGTAGGGCGGGATCGGATCGGAGGTGAAGAGCTCCTCGACCCACCAGTCACCGGCATCGTTCAGTCCCTCCGGCGCCGGACCAGCCGACACCGTGACCAGGACGAGCTGCGCCTGGGCCAGCTCGCCCCACTCGGTCCAGGCCAGCGGGTAGGCCATGCCGGGCGAGTCGTAGGTCGCGCCGTGCACGTACTCGGCGATGGCGACGGGGTCGTCCCCGACGTCGGCGACGGCCTCGGCCAGCAGGTTCACGACCGCATACATGGCGACGGCGTCGTCCTCCATGAACCCGAGACCGGTCTCGGCCACGTACCGGGTGGCGAGTTCGGCGTAGTCGTCGCTGAAGTAGTCGGCACAGCTGTGGTCGGCGTAGCGACCGATCGCCGTGTCACCGGCCGCTTCCAGTACGGCGGTGAGCGACGATCCGGGCCCCGCGACGGGCACGTCGATCCCGAGGTCGGCGGCCTGGGCGAGGATCGGACCCGAGCCCGGCGGATGGCCCGTGGCGAGAATCAGTTCGGGACCGAACTCGTCGAGCGCGCGGAGGTAGGTGGTGAAGTCGGTTTCGGGGACCGGGGCGACCTCGGTCTTGAGCTCGATGCCGGCCTCACCGAACACACCTTCGGCCGCGGTCTTGAACGACTGGCCCCACGCATAGTCGGCGATGATCTCCCCGACCTTGGTGAAACCCCGATCCTGGGCGTACTGGCCCCAGGGAACGGCGTTCATCGGACCGGCCGGGAGGCAGGTGCGGAAGGTGTAACGGCTCGACTGTGTCAGCAGTGCATCGGAACCGGACTTCGAGAAGAACAGAGGAACCTGGGCTTCCTCGGCCAGACCGGCGGTGGCGGCACCGACGCCGCTCGATATCGTGCCGGCGATGGCGACGACGCCCTCCTCGAGAAGGCGCTCGTATTGCACGGTCGCTTCCTCGGCATCGGACTGGTCGTCAGCCGAGATGATCTCGATCATTCGTCCGTCGACGCCGCCGGCGGCATTGATGTCGTCGGCCGCCATCTTCATTCCGGCCTCGACGTGGAGACCCCAGGAGGCGAACGGACCGGTCAGCGAGGTCAGCGCACCGATCTTGATCGGCTCGCCGGATGCCTCCTCCATGGCCTCTGTCGTGTCGGTCGTTTCTTCGTCTTCGGCCGTGGTGTCGGCAGTTGTCTCATCCGTCGACGCCGCCGTGTCATCGGTCGTATCCGTGGCGTCGCCGGATTCGTCGGACGATCCGCAAGCTGCAGTAAGCAGTGCAAGGGCGGCCAGCAAGGCGACCCACTTCGATACTCTCCCCGAGGTCATCGAACATCTCCCTTTTGCTCAGGTTCATGAGGAAGCCGAACCGGCAGCACATCCAGCGGCCCAGCCCTGGGGGGACCTTACCACCTCCCCCCTGGTATCACCCAGCAGGATTCCGCCCGGAGCCCAGGTTGCCAACGGATCGTCACGTCGGGCGCCGGCGATCCCCGACGACCCGCTCCAGCCATCGGCTTGCAATCGATTGCACCCGACAAACCTTCTGATCTACAGTGATCTGCGTCGGCTCGAAGTTGAGTGGCCGGGATCGACGGCAGCAGACATGCGGGAATCGGCTGCCTCGCCGGGAAACAGAGCAGTACCCTCCGTGCATCGCAACTCGAAGACGGCCACCGGTGCTCCGACCAGGGAGCCGGGGCCACGAGGCTCAGGAAACGATGCCTCCTGAGAACCTGAAGTAGAAAGGACAGATCTTGTCTGACGTTGCCGCCCCTGAGGTTCGCTCCGAGCTCGGTGCCCGAAAGATCGGTTGGATCGGGATCGGGCGTATGGGCTATGCCATCGCCACCCGGCTGCTCGACGCCGGTGTCGATCTCGCGGTCTACAACCGCACTCGGTCCAAGGCCGAGCCGCTGGGCGATCTCGGGGCAACCGTGGTCGACGGCGTCACCGACCTGGGCGACTGCGACATCGTGTTCACCATGGTCGGCGGGCCCCAGGATGTTCTCGACGTGACCGTCGAGGACGGCGGCGTGTTGAGCGGTGAACGACGACCCCCGATCATTGTGGATGCCACCACGATCGACCCGACCACGTCGGCCGAGCTGAGCGCACGGGCGGCGGAACGGGGAACGGCCGTTCTGGCCTCGCCGGTTTCGGGCAACCCCAAGGTGGTGGCCTCCGGCAACCTGACCGTCGTCTGTTCCGGTCCGAAGGACGCCTATGAGACCGCGCTCCCGTATCTCGACCTCTTCGGCAAGAAGGTGACCTACGTCGGCGAGGGTGACGAAGCCCGCCTGGTCAAGATCTGCCACAACCTCATGCTGGGCATCGTGGCTCAGACGATGGCCGAGACGTGCGCCCTCGTCGGCAAAGCCGGGGTCAGCCGACACGACTACCTGGAGTTTCTCAACGACTCCGTCATGGGCTCGGTGTTCACCCGCTACAAGACACCCGCCTATGTCAACCTCGACTACAGGCCGACCTTCACCTGGCCACTGCTCAGGAAGGACTTCGAGCTCGGCCTGCGAGCCGGGCGGGAGATGGAGGTTCCGCTACCGGCTTCGGCGCTGGTCCACCAGATCGTGTGTGAGGGCATCGGGCGCGGGTTCGGCGAGCTCGATTTCGCCGCTCTGCTGACCAAGTCCTACGAGGACTCCGGCATGGACATCACGGCCGAGAACCGCGACGTCGACGACGGGTTGGGGCCGAGGTAGATCACCCTGTCGCCGTCGCGGGGGACCGGCGGATCCAGCTCACCTCGAGGTTCACACCGGCGTCGCTGATCAGGTTGAACACCGGGCATCGGGCCTCGGTTTCGGCCGCCACCTCGTTCAGCCGCTCCACCGACTCCTCGGTGGCGACAACCGCTTGCAGCTTGACGGTCTGGAAGTGTTGCCGCACCCCCCGCCGGCCGAGGCGGCCCCGGATGTCAATGGTGAATGCGGCCTCGAACTCGATGCCCTGATAGTCGAACCCGAACTCCGTGGCCGTGCGACGGAACGTCACCGACTCGCAGCCACAGAGGGCGCCCAGCACGGTCTGCAGGGGCGACGGTCCCTCGCCGGAGCCGCCGTGGGCGATCGGTTCGTCGGTCACGAACACGCCGTACTCGCCGAAGTCGATGTCGGTCATCATCGTCCCGTGGTTCGTTGCACGAAGGACCTTGCGGCGCACCACGGGTTCACTCATGTCGAACGCGTCGGATGTCTCCGTGGACATGACCTAGTCTCCCGTCGTCGAGGCTCGAACCGACAACGTGGGCTTCAGCAGGCTGTTCGAGGGGGCCGGCGTGCCCCCGACCTGGGCCAGCAGATTCTCGGCCGCCACGGTGCCCATGCGACGGAAGTTGATGTGCACGGCCGTCATCGGAGGCTCCATGAGGTCGAGCATGGCGACATCGTTGTAGCCGGTGATGGCGATGTCGGTTCCAACGCGGCGACCGAGGGCCCGCGCCGTGCGATAGGCACCCAATCCCAGGAGGTCGTTGGCCGCCACGATGGCGGTGATGCTCGGCTCCCGTTCCAGCAGGCGCCGGGTGGCCTCTTCGCCGGGGGCAACCCGAAAGCCAAGCCCGTCCTCGACCAGGACGCGGAAGCCGTAGTCGTGCATTGCCTGCTCATAGGCCAGGCGGCGACCGTACCCGGTCGAGAGTTCCGATGGTCCGGCCACGTGTCCGATCGTGGTGTGGCCGAGCTCCACGAGATGGTCGACGGCCAACCGGACCCCGATCTGGTCATCGCCCACCACCGCCGGTACGTCCACGGACTCGACCTGGCGGTTGACCAGCACGATCGGCGTCGATGCCTTGGACAACGCCTCGACCACCGGGTCGACGCGCTGGGCGGTGGCCAGGATGAGACCGTCGACGCGACGATCGACGAGGCTCTGCACCACCTCCTCCTCGTCATGGTGGCCGGCCGCCGCGATGAGCACCGAGCAACCCTCCGGAACGAGGGTGCGCTCGATCCCGGCGACGATCGGCCCGAACAGGGGATTCTCCAGGTCGGGGATGACCACCCCGACCGAGTCGCTTCGGCTGGTGCGGAGGCCGCGGGCCAGTGGGTGGGGGCGATAGCCGAGTTCGGCGGCGGCGGCCAGCACTCGAGCCACGGTTTCGGGCCGTACCACCGAACGGCTCGAAACGTTCAGGGCCCGCGACGCGGTCGACACGTGGACCTCCGCGGCATCGGCCACATCGCTCAGCGTTACCCGGTCACCCATCCGAACCACGGTCGGCCCACTCCCCTGTCCGGTCTCCACGGCTTGTACGCCCACGATTCTAGCCCACTACAATCGATTGCATAACATCTGCTCAGGAGCCTCGACCGGAGGCCGCCGAGAGCGAACGTCTGGGGAAAGAAGATGAGTGACGACCTGGGGTTCGCCCCGAACGAGGACCCGTTCGCGGTACAGCACGGCGGTTTCTATCGACGATGGTTCTCGATGATCGACGACCTCGACGAATTGAAGGCCGCGGTCGCGACCGTGGAGGCCACCACCCAGGACAAATGGGTCCCCGTCTGGCGACCGCTCGGCCGCAAGCACGAGGACCGTGGCGACGAACTGGAGGCGTCCGGCAACCATGCCGCAGCACGCCAGGCCTACCTCCAGGCCAAGACGTACTACGCCATCGGCAGATTCCCCGGAGAGATCACCGACCTCAAGCGTGAGGTGTCACAGGACTGCGCCCGGGCGTACCGCAAGGCCTGTGCCCACCTGGATCCGCCGATGGAGTTCGTGCACTTCGACCACGAAGGCAAGACGATCGGCGCCCACTTCCGGGCTCCGGCCGGAGCGGCCGGACACCCGGTCCCCGCCGTGCTGGTCATGTGTGGGGCCGACGTGTTCAAGGAGGACCGGGGGTGGGCCCAGGATCTCTGCATCGAGAACGGGATGGCCGCTCTGGTCATGGACGGTCCGGCGTCGGGAGAGAACCCTTTTCCCTGGTCACCGGAGTCGGTGTCGGCGTGGGAGGCGGCGGTCGACTATCTGATCGCCCGGCCCGAGGTCGACGGCGAACGGGTCGGAGCCTTCGGGATCAGCCGCGGCGGTTACTCGGTGATGCAGTTGGCCGGCACCGCACCCGACAAACTGAAGGCGGTCGCGGCCAATGCCGGTCATCCGTTCGGGTATGTCATGGACGACGAGGAGCTCGAGGAGTTCGTCACCGCCAAGAACGAGCGGGCCTCCCGCGACTTCGGCGAGCCGGGAGGACCGGCGTGGATCGAGCCGACCACCGCCGAGATCGAGCGGGCCGAGTTCAGACGGTGGGCGCTGTCGGAACAGGGGATCGTCGACAACATAACCATGCCGGTCCTGATGATCAACGGCAAACTCGACCACCTGGCCCCGATCGGCAACATCTACTTCATGCTCGAACACGGTCCGGTCACGGGCAAGGAGGCCCGGGTCTACGCCGACGCCGGCCACTGCGCGTTCAAGTATCAGCACCACTGGGCGCCGGCCACCTTCGCCTGGCTGGCGGCCAAGCTGGGCGCCTGATTGACCGAACGTTCCCGCTGACGTGGGCTATGCGTACGGCCTGATCTCGGCGTTCTGCTTCGGCGCGGGGGCCGTGCTCTTCCGTCTCGGTCAGCGGAACCTGCCCGGCGACGACGGCCACTGGCTGTCCAATCTCGTGAACGCCGTCGTGTTCGGCGGACTGGCGCTGGTGGTGGCCTGGCCGACCTGGGATCTCAACGGCTTCGTGACCCTGGTGGTGGCCGGTATCGCCGGTACCGTCCTCGGGCGGTTCTCCCTGCTGCGGGGCATACGCCTCATCGGCGCGACCCGAGGCAACACCTTTCAGGCGGCGACGCCGGTGACGGCCGCCGTGGTCGGCTGGATCGTGCTGGGCGAGACCGTTTCGGCGCTGGAGGCGGCGGGCGGAGCCCTGACCATCTACGGTCTGGTCCGGATCGTGCGATCGCGAGGTGACGACTCCACCGAGACACCGGACCTGACGGGCTACCTGGTGGCGTGCGGCGCTCCGCTCTTCTTCGGGGTCGCCTTCGTACTCCGTCGGTGGGGGCTGGAGCAGTTTCCGGGTTCGGTGACCGGCGCGTTCATCGGATCCACGGCCGGCATCGTGGTCCTCAGCCTGTGGGAGGCCGGTCAGGGCCGCCTGCGACGACGGATCCGTGACGGGCGAAGCGCGCAGGCCTGGCCCTTCATCGCCGCCGGCCTGATCACCACCGGCGCGCTCCTCACTCAGTTCCTTGCCCTGGAACGGATCGAGGCATGGATCGTCGGCATCCTGATCGGCACCTCGGCCATCTGGACGGCGGCACTCAGCATGATCTTCCTCCGCGGCGACGAGCGACTCACCCTGTCACTGATGGCCAGCATCGGTGTGGTGTTCGTCGGCATCTCGGTCATCGCCGTCGGTTGAGCCGGCCGGCCCGTCCTTCAGGAACCGATCGAGGAACGCGATGACCGTGGCGATCGCCTCCGACTGCATGTCGTCGACCGCGTACTCGCCGTCCGCCCCCAGCTCCGGGTAGATGTAGCCGTGGAGCGGATGATCGTAGGAGACCCATTCGACCTCCTTCCCGGCCTCGGCCAGCAGCTCATAGGTGGTCCGGAAGATGCCCTGGAGATGGTCGTCGTCCCGACCCATGATCAGCAGCGGCGTTTCGATGCCGGCAATTCGCCGTGAGGCCGTCTCGTGATCGATCCGGCGGCGCACCTTGTCGACCTCCGCCATCTGCATCGCTTCGATGTTGCGCAGCCGGGTCTCGGTGTTGACAAAGGCGGTTTCGTCGGGTGTGAGGGCCAGGTACTCGTGAGCCGCCGGTTCGCAACAGACGCCGACGGCGGCCCCGTGATACTCCGAGGTGATCTTGAGAATCATCTCGCCGGCGTGGCTGACGCCGACCAGCCCGACCCGGTCGCCATCGATGACCGGGAGTTGTTTGACGAACTCGATGGCGGCGATCTCATCCTCGTATTCGAGCGGCGCCCGGTTGAACAGCTCCCGACCCTGGCGCATGTCTCGAACCAGCGGCCCACCCTCCTGGTAGCCCAACTCCACTTCGGTCCGATACCGGAGCCAGGCACAGGCGTAGCCGGCGTCGGCCAGCGCATCGAGGATGTGGCTTCGTTCGGCCAGTGTCCGCCGCAGCCAGCCCATCGCCTCACCGCCGTTGCCAAGCCCGAGGAGCACAACAGGGCAGGGGGCGTCGCCCGCCCTCCGGCCGGGTGGCAGCCGCAGCGCCAGGGGCGCGTACAAACCGTCCCAGGTTTCGTGGTAGAGGAAGTGGACCTCGTTCCCGCCCACCATCTCGGTGCGGTGGACGGTGTCCCGGTCGTCGGGATCAAGAACCGAAAGGTCGGTCATGACGGTGCTCCTTGGTCTCTACGGGGTCGACGGGGTCGACTGGTCAGGGCAGCGGAACGAAGCGGGACGGGTCGTGACCCAGATCCTCGAGAATGATGTGGGCGGCGTTGCGACCGGGGGCACCGGTGATCGATCCACCGGGATGGGTGGTGCCGCCGGTCTGGTAGAGCCCGGGTATGGGCATGCGGTGCTGGGCCCACCCCGGGACGGGCCGGTTGACGCCCGAGTTGGCCGGCGTGCGGTCCCCGCCGTGATAGGCGCCGCGGATCATGTGCGGATTGTATCGCTCCAGATCCTCCGGCGACCGAACGTCATTGGCCACGATGACCTCATCGGTGAAGTCGGGACAAAACCGTCGGACCGCGCCGAGGTACCAGTCGGCCAGCGTCGCCTTGTGCTCGGTCCAGGTCCGACCGGGCCCGGGATCGGAGGCCACGGCGCTGAGCAGTTTGACGGTGTGAAGGCCGTCGACGGTTCTCGAGGTGTCGACGAGGGTCGGAGTTGCCACCAGGAGAAAAGGGACCCGCCCGGTGCCGTGTTCGATCCCGGATTCGAGATCAGGTTCGAAAGCGAGGTTGTCGTTGAGGCGGCGAAGCATCGCCAGGAAACGGTCGGGCCAGTCCACGATCCCGGCCGAAACCGCCGTCCGACCTCCCTGGGGCGTGGCGAACACCGGAGGCTGGGTGGCGACCAGGTAGACGGTGAAGCCGGACAGTCCGACTTCGTAGGTTTCGACCCCGTACAGGAAGTCCTCGCCCCAGCATTCGGCCGGAGCCATGTCGACCAGGTGCTTGATGTGCACCGTGGAGATCACGCCCCGCCGGCCGCGGTAGGTCGAGCCGTCCGCCGTCTCGATACCCACGCAACGCCCGTCCTCGACCACCAGGTTGGTCACCCGCTTGTCGCAGATGATGGCCACGTCATGATCGGCGAGAAATCCGACCAGCGCGTCGATGAGCGTCCCCGACCCGCCGAGCGGTATCGACCAGCTGTTTCGCTGACGGCCGGCGATCAGCGAGTAGGCCAGCAACCCGGTTCCGGGCCGGTCGATGGCCACGATCGTCTGGAAGGTCATCCACAGCAGGAAGGCCTGACAATGGCGATCCTCGAAGGTCGCCATGATGAGGTCGTAGGCCGACATCGCCTGTCGGCGCCGCCACGTCGACGCCCGGGGGTGACCCTCGAGCATCTCGTCGATGGACGGTCCGTAGCCGACCGGCCGGAACCGGTCGGAGCCGAAGACGGCCGCCACGTCGGCCCACTCCTCGAGCAGGCGGCGATAGGCCGCGGCGTCGGCCGACGAGAATCGACCGAATTCGGCGATCGTCTTCTCCGCATCGAGCGACATCGTGAGATGTTCCCCATCGGGAAAGGCGACGTGAGCCACCGGGTCGGGGTCGACATAGGCCAGCCCGTAGCGCGCCACCAAACCGAGTTCGTCGTCGCGAATAAGCGGGTTGAGTCGAATCAGCGTGTGCCCGGTGGAGCAGGCGTCGATCCCCAGCCCCGGCACCAGCCAATCCTCGGTCGACGCCCCGCCCCCGGGAATGGGGCGGGCCTCGACGATGATCGACGAGTACCCCGCTCGGGCCAGGTAGGCCGCGGTGATCAGGCTGTTGTGACCGGCACCGGCGACCACGAAATCGGCGAGGGCGTCGGAACCGTCACCGCCGGGACCGGTCATCGCCCGGGTGATCCGGCTGTATTCGGCCCCCTGTGGCGCTCCATGGCACGAATCTAGGTCACCGAGCGGATCACCTGCAAACGATTGCAGGGGCGGCGGGGCGGCGATTAGCCTGCTTGATGTGATCATCGACGTGCACGCCCACGCCATCCCGCCGCGTTTCATCGAGTATCTCGTCGGGCGGGGTGACGGCGCCGCGGCCCGACCGGCGGTCACGGCCGGCCTGGAGGCGGTGGAGTCGGAGCGGGGCCTTCAGGTGCGGTTCGGCGACCGGAAGACCGCACCATTCAATCCGGCGCTGAGCGACATGGAGGCTCGGGTGGCCTGGATGGATCGGGCGGGCATCGATGTGCAGGTGCTCGCCGGATGGATCGATCTGACCGGCTACGAAATCGATCCGGCCGCCGCCGTCGACTACAGCCGGGCCCACAACGAGACGCTGGCCGAGTACGCGTCCACCCACGAAGATCGTTTCCGCCTGATCGGCACGGTCCCGTTGCAGGCCCCGCGCGCCGCGGCCGCCGAACTCGGGCACCTGATGGACTCCGGCTTCATCGGGATCGAGATCGCCACCACCGTCAAGGGCCTGGCGCTGGATCAGGCCGGGCTCGATCCGGTGTGGGAGGCGGCGGAGGCCACCGGGGCGTTCGTCCTCCTCCACCCCATGACCCCGCTCCCGGGCGTCGACCTCGATCGGTACTTCATGGACAATGCCGTCGGGCGCCCGGCCGAGACGTCGATCACACTCGCCGGGCTGATCCTCGACGGCGTGTTCGAACGGTTTCCTGCGCTCCGGATGTGTGCTGTGCACGGGGGCGGCTTCGTGCCCTATCAGATCGGGCGTCTCGATCAGGCGGTGAAGGCCAAGCCGGGGCTGGCCGGAGCGAAACTGACCCGTCTGCCGAGCGAGTACCTGCGGCAGGTCTATGTCGACACCGTGGTCAACAACCCTGCCGTACTGCGGTTCATAGTCGACTACCTCGGCGTCGAACAGGTCCTCCTCGGGACCGACTACCCCTTCCCGATGGGCGATCTCGACCCGCTGGCCAGCGTGCGGGCGATGCCCGACGTCACCCAACACGAGATCGAGGCCATCTGCGGCCACAACATGCAGCGGCTGATCCCGGCCGACCATGGTTGACGACCCTCCGGCGACGGACAACGAGCCACCGTGGCCGGCGTGGGTCCCGTACCCGCCCACCCGGCGACACGAGGACCATCGGCTGGTCCGAGGCGAGGGCCGCTTCGTCGCCAATCTCACCCCACCCGGGTGCCTGCACGCAGGATTCGTGCGCAGCATCGTGGCACGGGGTCGAATCCGGTCGGTCGATGTGTCCACCGCCCGCCTGCACCCGGGCATCGTGGCGGTGTTCACGGCCGCCGATCTCGATCTCGGCGACATCGCCTCGGGCGTCGAGGGCGTCCCCATGAACCGTCCGATTCTGGCCCGTGATCTCACCAACCACATCGGCGAGCCGATCGCTCTGATCGTCGGCGTCGATCGGCACGCCGTCGCCGACGCCGTCGAGTTGATCGACGTGGAGATCGAGGAACTCGCGGCGGTCCTCGGCGCGGATACCGCACTCGGGAGCGAGCCCATTCATCCGGAAGCCGACTCCAACCTCGTGACCTCGACCACGGTGGGGGATCCGTCCGGGGGCTGGAATGATCCGGGGATCGATGTGATGGTGGATCTGACCGTCGTCAATCAGCGGGTGGCCCCGGTGACCCTGGAACCGCTGGCCATACTCGCCGTGCCCGATTCCGGAATCGGGGGAACCCGGGTCCAGGTCGGCCACCAGGCTCCCCACCTGCTCAAGCGACAGCTGTCCCAGTGGTTCGGCGACAATGTCGAGGTCACCGTCCCCGACGTCGGGGGAGGCTACGGCCTCAAGGCCCGCCTCTACCCCGAGTACGTCGCCGTGGTTGCCGCATCCCGCCGGCTGGGCCGACCGGTGCAGTGGCTGCAGTCCCGATCGGAGCAGCTGCTGGGCGGATGCCATGGTCGCGACATGGTGCACCGGATCCGTCTCGGGGGATCCGGCGACGGCCGAATCCGACGGGCTGATGTGGATTTCACCCTGGACGTCGGCGCCTACCCTCATCTCGGCACGATGGTGGCCGATTTCACCCGCCTCGTGTCTCCCCAGCTCTACGACATCGCCGAGTTCTCGGTGACGTCGCGGGTCGTCGTCACCAACACGGCGCCGATCGCCCCCTACCGGGGCGCCGGACGACCCGAGGCCGCCTACGCGATGGAACGGGCGGTCGATGCGTTCGCCCGGCAGGCCGGTCTGGACCCGGTGACGGTACGGGCCCGCAATCTCCTCAGCCCGGCGTCATGGCCCCACCGGACCGCAACCGGTGCCCGCTACGACAGCGGCGACTACCGGGCCGCCCTCGATCGGGCGGTGGCCATGCTCGATGTGCCGGCCGTCCGGGCCGACCAGGCCGAACGACTCCACCGCTTCGGCGATCCCGGCTCGGCAGCACCGCGCGCCGAAACACTGATCGGGGTGGGCATCGCGGCCTGGGTCGAACGGGCCGGCGGCGCTCCCGACACCGGCGAGTACGCAAGGGTGGAAGCCGGCTCGGATGGTCGAGTCACGGTTCTCTCCGGTTCCTGCGACAACGGCCAGGGCCACGAGACCGTCTGGGCCCAGATCGCCGGACGGGCTTTCGGATTCACGCCCACCTCGGTGAACGACCGGGTGGCGGTCATCGAGGGCGACACGGCCCGCATCCCCCGAGGCTCCGGGTCGTCGGCCAGCCGATCGGCCCAGATCGGCGCCTCCGCCGTGCACCGATGCGCCCATCGACTTCGTCTTCGGCTCGCCTCGGTTGCCGCGTCCGTGCTGGAAGCCGCACCCGACGACATCGTCGTCGACGACGGCATGTTCACCGTTCGGGGTGTACCGACCGTTGCGCTCGATCTCGGTCGGGTCGTCGACGAGGCCGGCCGTCTCGGCCTGTCGAGCACCGATGAGGAATGGTACGTGCCGGGCTCCCAGACATTTCCCTACGGTGTCCACGGAGCCGTGGTCGAGGTCGACACCGAAACCGGCCGGGTGACCGTGAACCGCTATGTGGCCGTCGACGACTGCGGTGTGGCGCTCAATCCCGACATGGTCGAGGCCCAGACGACGGGATCGATCGTTCAGGGCATCGGGCAGGCACTCT
>Ga0224512_10000751_pt1 | contig 33250 bp, 28 predicted proteins | sample SF_May12_sed_USG_4_FD_169103 | JGI IMG/M metagenome (GOLD analysis project Ga0224512, IMG submission 169103) | Sediment microbial communities from San Francisco Bay, California, United States - SF_May12_sed_USGS_13 | ecosystem: Environmental > Aquatic > Marine > Sediment | place: USA... | reverse complement strand
AATGGTCATATGAGATGTCGCCCGCGACCCCTTGCCCGGTCACCAGAAGCTGGAAGGTCCACGTGGTTCCATCGTCGGCAATCGTGACCCCGGTCAACCGGCCGTTGCCGGCCACCTGCGCCGCTGCGGGCCAAACCGCAAGCGTCGCCAGCATTGCGCCGAAAATCACTCGCATGAGCATGGCTATCCCGCCAACGGATTTTCCGCGTATCGCACCCGCTCTTGCCGACCCCGCCGACACGCGAGGCGCCGCGGCTACCCCTGCCGCCCCTTCGGTCTCGCTATCGGTTCTTGAGCGGCCGGCCGCGCCAGGGCAGGAGATCTCCGGCGGCGGCCCGGCCCTAGAGGGCGGCAGGCTGACGCAGGACGTCTTCCACCTGTTCCACAAGCTCGCGCAGGTGGAAGGGCTTGGAAAGAACCTTGGAGCCGCGCAGCTCCTGCTCGCGGGCGCGCAGCGTCACGGCGGCAAATCCGGTGATGAACATCACCTGCAGCTCGGGATGGGTGACCCGGGCGCGGGCGGCGAGCTGGAACCCATCCAAGGACGGCATCACCACGTCGGCGACCAGCAGGTCGAACTGGACCGCCTTGGCCGCCGCCAGGGCTTCCAGCCCATCACCGACGGCGAACACCTCGTGGCCCGCCCGCTCCAAGGCCTTGGCCAGAAAGGTCCGCATCGTGGTGTCGTCCTCGGCAAGCAGTATCCGCGCCATGCTTCGACTTTCATTTATTAATATTAATTAATCCCACTTCGCCGCACCTTGGCGCCCCCGGCCGCAGAAACATGGCGATATTTCCTTGCCAAAGAATAAACCTCAATCAAAATTTGGTCAAAATGGAGTTTTCGTTAATCGACAAATAGGCGCCGCGCCGCGCCGCCTCCGGCCGTGACACGGACGCGCGGATAGGTTAAACCTCGACCATTATGGCGAGCGTCAAGGACCCTTTGGAATCGGCCTCCCCGCCCCCATCCGAGCAGGACGGGGTCTATATCGTCGAGCGCCCGGCCGAACGCACCCTGCCGGTGGTCTTCGCCTCGCCCCATAGTGGCACCAACTACACCGAAGCGTTCAAGGCGGCCTCTCGGCTCGACGACAAGGCCCTGCGCAAGTCCGAAGACAGCTTCGTCGACGAAATTTTCGGGGCCGCGCCGGAAATGGGGGCGCCGCTCATCAAGGCCTTGTTTCCAAGGGCCTATATGGATCCCAACCGGGAGCCGTTCGAGCTCGATCCGGAGATGTTCGCCGATCCGCTTCCCGCCTTCGTCAACAGCCATTCGCCGCGCATCGCGGCGGGGCTCGGCACCATCGCCCGGGTGGTCGCCAGCGGCGAGGAAATCTACCGCGGCAAGCTGTCCTTCGCCGAGGCGGCCGACCGCATCAACCGGCTCTACCGGCCCTATCACCGGGCCTTGCAGGGCTTGGTCGAGGAAACCCGCGACCTGTTCGGCTGGTGCCTTCTGGTGGATTGCCATTCCATGCCGTCGATCGGCGGCCCGATGGACCAGGACCCCGGCATGTCGCGCGTCGATTTCGTCCTGGGCGATTGCTTCGGGGCCTCGTGCGACGGCGCGCTGACCCGCCATGTAGAGCATATGCTGGCCCGGCCGGGCTATTCGGTGACGCGCAACATTCCCTATTCCGGGGGCTACACCACGGTGCATTACGGCCGCCCGACCGCCGGCGTCCATGCCATTCAGATCGAGATCAACCGCGCGCTCTACATGGACGAGGCGAATTTCACCCGCACGCCGGGCCTGGACGCCCTCGCAACCTGCATGCGGGACCTCGCCCAGTCGATGGCGGCACTGGCCAATCCGCTGGCCAAGACCGGCTGAAGCGCCCCCTTCGGCGCGGCGCCCAACTCAAGACACATTTTCGGAAAAGAAAAGGCCACGCCGAAGCGTGGCCTTTGAGTATAGGGAGGAAACGCCCAAGAAGGGTGTACGACAGAGCCCCTTTCGGAACCGCCGTCGCAAGGGAAGATTCTCATGGTAAAAATTCAATGTCAAATGTTTTATATAAGAATAATGATTTTCGGTCCCAGCATGGCGACCCGGCGCTATTGCCGGGCCGTCGGGAACCCGGTCCTGGTAACGATTTCCTTACCTTTTTCCCGTCTTCTAGGGGGCAGAATGCTGCAACCGCTTCGACATGACCATGCGTGAAGACGTATTCGCCCGGGCCCCGGACCGGCGCGCGGCACTGCCGCTCTTGGCCGTCGCGGCCTGGGCTGCGGCCCTGCTGGGCACCGTTCCCGACGTCGCCGCGGCGCCGCTCCGGAACGGGGAGCACATCGCCAAGCACGGCAAGCTCTGTCAGCTGGCTGCAAGCAAGGCGGAACGGCGCTACCGCATCCCGAGCCAACTGCTCTCGGCCATGTCGCTGGCCGAATCGGGGCGCTACAGCCGCAGCCATCAGGCGACCTTTCCCTGGCCCTGGACCGTCCGGTCCGGCGCGACGAGCCACCATCTGCCCAACCGCGCCGCCGCGGTGGCGCTGGTCAAACGGCTGCAGGCCAAGGGCGTGCGCAATATCGATATCGGCTGCATGCAGATCAACCTGGGCTACCATCCCAGGGCCTTTTCCAACCTGAGCCTCGCCTTCAACCCGGCGGACAACGTCGACTACGCCGCGCGGTTCCTGACCAAGCTGCACAAGAAAAAACGGTCCTGGGCGCTCGCCGTCGGCCATTACCATTCCGGCCTGCGCCAGAAGCGGGTGCCGTACTGGCGCCGGGTCGTGAAGTTCTGGAATGCCGAGCGGCGCCGGGCCGCCAGCGAACGCCGGGGCCGGATCATCGCCGAATACGAGGAACGCCGCCGCCAGAGACTGGCGCTGCAGGCCGAGCGCCGCACCAGGCTGCTGCTGCAGGGGATGAGACCGCCGCGCCGTTAAGCGCGCGACCCGGCCGGGGCCTGGCGTTGACCCACCAACATTGCGGTCCCCAACACCGCGAACGCCGCCAGCATCAAGAACCCGCCGCTGTAGCCGGCCCCGAAATCCAGCAACAGGCCAAACAATCCCGGTGCCGCGACGATGCCGCCGAAGGTCACGAACACGAAGCCGCCGGTTGCCGCCCCGGCCTGTCCCGGCGGCGCGACACGCGCCAATTCCGCCAGCATGACCCCATTCCAACCGATCGCCGTCGCCCCGAACAGGATCGCCGTGGCGTGAAACAGGGCGAGCGGCCAGCCGGGCGCGGAGAGGACCAGCACCAGGCACGAGCCGGTCATGGCAACGCCGAGCGCGATCAGTAGGCGCCGGGCGTCGATCACCGTGCCCGATATCGCCCCCCAGAAAATCCGGCCGGCGACGCCCGCAAGGTTGCACGAAGCAAGCACCAAGCCCGCCTCGACCAGGCCGAAGCCGATCACCTCCACCAGATAGGTCACGAGGTAGGCGATCAGGGCCATCTGCACCGCGGTGAAGGAAAAAGACATGAAAGCGAGCCGTCGCAGGACCGACGTCCCCAGCACCAGGCGCAGCGGCCCGAAGACCCCGCCTTGGAACCGGGCGCCGGGATCGCGGTCGCTGTCGAGGCGGGCGCGGAGCGGCTGGATCAAAACGACGGCCGCGAGGCACAGCGCGGCAATCGACAGCGCCGCGCCCCGCCACCCCCAGATCAGCACCAGCGCCGGCACCACCGCGCCGGCCAGGGCGGCGCCCGCGGGCACGCCGGTCTGCTTGATGGAAAACACCAGCGGCATGAGCCTGGGCGGCGTCGTCCGCGCCAGGATGTAAGAGCTCGACGGGGTCGGTGGACCATAGGCCATCCCCATGATCAGCGCCGCCAAGACGGCCAGCGGCAGGGAGCCCGCCGCGAAGGCGCCCTGGGCAAGGGCGGCGGCGATCAGGGCCATCTGTACCATGCGGATGGCGCCGAAACGCCGCACCCCCTGGCCGCAGATAATCGCGCTCACCATGGCGGTGGAAAACACCGCCGACATGTAGAAGCCGACCGCCCCCGGTGCCACCCCGAGGTCCCGGGCCATGGGCACGGCGTAGACCGGGACCGCAAATCCCGCCATGCAGACGATCACCTGGACCAGCGTCATGGAGACCAGCGGCGCCATCATGGCGCGGGCGCTGGGCGAAGGGGTCGCGGCGGGGGCGGAGCTCTCGATATTTTCCATGACCGCTCAGGCCGCATCGTCTAAGTAGGGGTTGTTGTGGCGCGCGCGGCTAACGACCCGTAACCGGCGCCAGGCGCCGGATGCGCCGCGATGGAAGCCAGGGGAGAAGCTAGAGCAATGGCCGAAGAGCAGCAAGTTCGCTATTCCACCAATGTCGAGATCTCCGGCGAGCTGCTCGATCTCGAAGGCAAGGCGGTCGCCGATATCGGCTGCGGCGAAGGCCGCTTCACCCGCATCCTTGCCGCCCGCGCGGCTTTCGTGACGGGCATCGACATCAACGAAGACTCTCTCGCCCGCGCCCGCCGGCACCCGGATAACGCCGGCATGAACATCGCCTGGCGCAATGCCCGGGCCGAAGACATGCCGTTCGACGATGCCAGCCTGGACGTGGTCGTGTTCTCGAACTCGCTGCATCACGTGGCCCCGGAGATGATGGCCAAGGCGATGGCGGAAGCCCATCGGGTGTTGAAGCCGGGCGGCCTGCTCTACGTCATGGAGCCGGTAGCCCAAGGCCGCTATTTCGAAGCCACCCGCCGGGTCAACGACGAGCGCGCAGTCCGGGTCCAGGCCCAGGCCGCCGTCGAGGGCGCGCTCCGCGGCGGTTTCGCGAAGCTGACCGAGCTGACCTACGCCGCCAGGCGGGAATACGATTCCTTCGAGGAGTGGGCCGAAGCCCAGGTGCGGCGTGGGGAAAAACGTCGGCGGCTGCTGGAGGCCGATCCCGAAGGGGCGCGCCGGGCGTTCATCGCGGGGGCCAGGCAGGAGGACGGCAAGCTGGTCTTCGACCAGATGTCCCGGGTCGCCCTCCTGAAGAAGGCCGCCTGACGGCCACCGACCGATGGAACCGAGCCGGCAGCAAAGACGCGGCCAGGCCAGGGAACGGGCGCGGCTGACCGAGCGGCTGTTCCGTGAAGGACTGTTTCCCACCGCCGGCCCGCCTGCGGCCGTCATCCTGGTCCGGCACCTCATGGGCGTCCTGGGGCGCAGCGGCGACGGGCGCCGCGCCTCCAAGGCGGCCGATGCCGTGCACCGGGTGTTTGAAGCCCATCTCAGGGTCCATCCGGCGCTGCCACGGCTCGATTGCAAACGCGGCTGCGCCCATTGCTGCTCCCTGATCGTCACCGCGGCGGCGCCCGAGGTCCTGCAGCTTGCCGCTTCCATCCGCCAGGGCCGTGCCCAGGAGGCGGCGGCGCTCAAGGCCCGGATCGGCGAATCCCGGGCCGCCGCCGGCCACCTCACGATCGGCGACATGGTCCGCAAGCCGGTGCCCTGCGGCCTGCTTTCCGACGATGCCTGCAGCCGCTACTCCGCGCGGCCGCTGGGCTGCCGGGGCCATGTTTCCCAGTCGGTCGAAGCCTGCCTCGCCAATGTCGCCGATCCGACCGCGCGCATCCCCGGCTCGCGCCCCCATGGCGAAGCCGCGCTGGACTGCAAGCTGGCGCTGTTCGCGGCGCTGAAGGCGGCCCGGCTGCCGCACCGGAGTTACGAGCTCAACGCCGCCCTGGAACGGGCGCTTGAGACCGAAGACGCCGAATGCCGGTGGCTCGCCGGCGAGGACGTTTTCCAAGGCGTGCCCATGGACCCCACCCGCACCCCGGAGATCGAGGCGCTGCTCGACCGCATGATCGCCGACGCTTCGGCCTGAGCGGCTCGGCCTTTGCGCGAGCCGTCGCGACGGACGATGCCGCAAGCCGGCGACGCGCCCGCGATGGACCAGCTGGGCACGAAGCGCGCTCAAGCGTATTCGCCGGCGAGGGCCAAGGAGTCGGAACCGGCTCCTTGAGCGGTCAAGAGCCGAACCGGAGGTTCGCCCGGAGCCCGGGATCGTTGTCGGACAAGGTCGGCGTCGCGTCGTGCAGATCCGCGATCGCCTTCACCGGGGCAAGACCGAGGCCGCTTGCGGCGGCGGTCCGGCCTTCTTCAAGCCGGCAAAACCGGCCGGGCACGGCGCCCGTCATCGCAGCCTTAACCTGGGCGCCCTATCGTCCTAGTGACAAACCGCCGGGCCCGATTTGTGGCAGCTCTGCATCAGTGTGACGGAAATGGCGCTCAAAAACTGATCAGATATTGCAGAATGCACAAAAATAATGCTTAACATCGGATGATCCGGCTTGGGCAGGGTCCTTTGGGGGCATCATGGTCTGCCCATAACCTGATGATAAATAAAAGAAAAAACTTTCCCGGCATGGGTTTGAGAGGTTTGGCCCACACCTTGCGTAACGAATGACCGGGACCGCTGTTTGGCGATTTCGCGACATGGCCCAGTTCTCGGGAACACGGGCGGGGGCCCACAGTTCTAGTTCAGGAGTTTGCTGCTGCAACACGAAGGGATGTTACTTATGAAACGCATAATCATGACGGCTCTTGCCACGGTGATGATCGGGTTCGGTTTCGGCGCCAATGCGGCGGAGCTGATCACGGAGAAGGATGTCAACGGCAAGCTGAGTGCAAATATCGGTGTGGTGACCGAGTATTTCTTCCGAGGCATTACCCAATCCGATAAGAAGCCTGCCCTCCAAGGCGGGCTCGACTTCGTCCACAATTCCGGGGTCTACGTCGGCACGTGGGGTTCAAGCGTCGATTTCGACGCGGGCACCGAGGAGACCGTCGAGGTCGACATCTACGGCGGCTGGTCCGGTGAGCTCGGTTCGTCCAAGGTCACCCTCGATGTCGGCGCCATCTATTACTGGTATCCCGGATCCAATGCCCCAGGCACGGCCCAATATGAGTTCTGGGAGGTCTATGCCGGCCTGAGCAAGGATTTCGGCGTCGCCAGCGCCAGCACCAAGATCAGCTACAGCCCCGACTACTTCGCGGAATCCGGCGATGCCACCTATCTCGAGCTTGGCGTCGACATTCCGGTCGGCAAGTACTTCACCGTGAACCTTCACGGCGGTTATCAATGGATCGACGAAAACACCACGTTCGGAGCGGAGGATTACTTCGACTACCTCGTCGGTGTCTCGTTCTCGTTGATCGGCCTCAACTTCCAGGTCGCCTATGTCGGCACCGATCTCGACGACACCAAGTCGTCGAACCCGCTGACCTGCTTTAGGAGTTCGTGCTCCACCGTCATCGCCTCGGTCTCCAAGTCGTTCTGAGCCGGCGCGGAAATCCACACCTTTCGGGCTTGGACCGCCCTTCCGCGCGGAGCGGGAGGGCGGTTTTTTTGCGCCCGCCGGACGCCGAATAGCGCCTTTGCCTACGCGCGATTTGACAACCCGGCCACAGCCGACTAACCGTTGGTGCCAATCACGGAACAACTGACCCAATGGGGGGCGCGGTGACGGCGGAGATTTCCGATAACCAACAGGAACGGGTCGACACCTCGCCCCGGGTCTCCGACGAAATCAAGACCACCACCTGTTACCAATGCGCCTGCCGCTGCGGCATCAAGGTGCATCTTAGGGACGGTCAGATCCGCTACATCGAAGGCAACCCGGACCACCCGGTGAACAAGGGCGTGCTGTGCGCCAAGGGGTCGGCCGGGATCATGCTCCAGGCGTCCCCCGCCAAGCTGACCAAGCCGCTCAGGCGCGTCGGCCCGCGGGGCCAAGGGATGTTCAAGGAGATCGAATGGGACGAGGCGCTCGCCCTTGCCACGGGCTGGCTCGGCGCGATCCGCGCGACGGCCCCGCGCCGCCTCGCCTTTTTCACCGGGCGCGACCAGAGCCAGTCGCTGACCAGCTGGTGGGCGCAGCAGTTCGGGACCCCCAATTACGCCGCTCATGGCGGGTTCTGTTCGGTCAACATGGCGGCCGCCGGTCTCTACACCATCGCCGGATCGTTCTGGGAATTCGGTGAGCCCGACTGGGAGAACACCCGCTACTTCATGATGTTCGGCGTCGCCGAGGATCACGATTCGAACCCCATCAAGGGGGGGCTCGCCAGGCTCAAGGCCCGTGGCGCCAAGTTCGTCTCGATCAATCCGGTGCGCACCGGTTATTCGGCGATTGCCGATGAATGGCTGCCGATCCGGCCCGGCACCGACGGCCTTCTGGTCGGCGCCCTGATCCATGAACTCTTGCGCATGGGCAAGGTCGACCTCGCCTACCTGACCCGCTACACCAACGCGCCCTGGCTGGTGATCGAAAACCCCGGCGGCGCCGACGATGGGCTGTTCGCCCGGGACGGGGACGGCAACCCGCTGGCCTGGGACGGCGAACGCGGCACGGCGGTCAACGCCCTTGACGCCGGCATCAGCCCCACCCTCAAGGACGCGGTCACCTTGCCCGACGGCCGCCGGGCACGGCCGGTGTTCGAACTGCTGGCCCGCCGCTTCCTGGACCCGACCTACGCGCCCGCCGAAGTGGCGGCGCGAACCGGCATCCAGGCCCATGCCATCGCGCGCATCGCCCGGGAGCTGGCCGAGGCCGCGTTCGAACAGGAAATCACGCTGGACATCCCCTGGACCGACTGGGCCGGCCGGCGCCATGAGACGGTCACCGGGCGCCCCGTGGCGATGCATGCCATGCGCGGCATTTCGGCCCATTCCAACGGCTTTCACACCTGCCGCCTGATCCACCTGCTGCAGGTGCTGCTGGGCTCCATCGACGTGCCCGGCGGCTTCCTCTACAAGGCGCCCTATCCCAAGCCCTGCCCGCCGCCGGTCAAGCCGTTCGGCGCCGCCGGCGACGTCAAACGCGAGCATCCCTTGCCGGGCCCCCATCTCGGCTTCGTCGAGGGGCCCGAGGATCTTCTGGTCGATGCCCAGGGGCGTCCCAACCGCATCGACAAGGGGTTCTCCTGGGATGCGCCGGTGGCCGCCCACGGGCTGATGCACATGGTGATCCGCAACGCCCATGACGCGGACCCCTATTCCATCGACACCCTGTTCATGTACATGGCGAACATGAGCTGGAACTCGTCGATGAACACCAGCGAAACTATCGACATGCTGACGGCACGGGATCCGGACAGCGGCGACTACCGCATTCCCCACATCATCTATTCCGACGCCTTCGCCTCGGAAATGGTTTACTACGCCGACCTGATCCTGCCCGATACCACCTACCTCGAACGCCATGACTGCATGTCGCTTCTGGACCGGCCGATCAGTTCGGCCGAGGGGCCCGCCGATTCGATCCGCCGTCCGGTGCTGGAGCCGGACCGCGACGTTCGGCCCTTCCAGGACGTCCTGCTGGATCTCGGCGTCCGCCTGGGCCTTCCCGGCATGACCGACGAGCGCGGCAAAGCGGTTTATCCCGGCGGCTATGCCGATTACCTGGTCAACCACCTGCGCCGGCCCGGCATCGGCCCCCTAGCGGGCTGGCGGGGCGAGGACGGAGACAAGGACCTGGTGGGCGAGCCCAATCCGGATCAACTCGCCCGCTATATCGAGAACGGCTGTTTCTGGCAGCACAAGCTGGCGCCGTCCCAGCGCTATTACCGCTTCGCCAACAAGGACTACCTGGACTGGGCGGCGGCTCACGGCCTGGCCGGCAATGCCGATCCCATTCCCCTGCAGCTCTATTGCGAGCCGCTGCAGAAATTCCGCCTGGCGGCCCAGGGCCACGGGGCCGTGCTGCCGCCCAAAGACCGGCGAGCGCGGATTGAGACCTATTTCGATCCCCTGCCGTTCTGGTACGCCCCCCTGGGGGACGCGGGCGCCGACGATGCCTGGCCGTTCCACGCCATCACCCAGCGGCCCATGGCGATGTATCACAGCTGGGGCGGACACAACGCCTGGCTGCGCCAGATCCACGGTTCCAACGCGCTCTACATCAATCGGCAAACCGCCAACGCCTACGGCGTCAAAGACGGCGACTGGATCTGGGTGGAAAGCCCGACCGGCCGGATCAAGGGACGCGTCCAGTGCATGGAGGGGGTGAACCGGGACACCATCTGGACCTGGAACGCCATCGCAAAGCGGCGCGGCGCCTGGAACCTCGGCAATGATGCGCCCGAGACGACCCAGGCGGTGCTGCTCAACCACCTGATCCCCGACACCCTGCCGGGCGGCGGGCACGGCGGCGATTTCTCCAATGCTGATCCGGTCACCGGCCAGGCCGCCTGGTACGACCTCCGGGTCCGCATCCGCAAGGCCGCCCCGCCGGCGGAGGCCGGGGAAAGCGCGCCCCAATTCGATCCCCTTCCCCGCCTGCCGGGATTGAGGCCCGCACCGGACATCCTGCGCTACGGCGAAAGCTTCCATCCCCGGGCAGCGCCGCTCCGGAGGACCGGGCGATGACCAGCCTGCCCAAGCAGACCGGGCGGCGCCTCGGCCTGGTGATCGATCTGGACACCTGCGTCGGCTGCCATGCCTGCGCCGTCAACTGCAAGGAATGGAACAGCGGCGGCGTGTCCGCTCCGATGACCGACGAAGATCCCTACGGCGGCGATGCCACCGGCGTGTGGTTCAACCGCGTCCATGCGTTCGAGGTGGGCGACGGGGCAACGGGGCGGACCGTGCATTTCCCCCGCTCCTGCCTGCATTGCGAGGAACCCGCCTGCGTCACCGTGTGTCCGACCGGGGCATCCTACAAGCGCGAGGCCGACGGCATCGTCCTGGTCGACGAGGATCTCTGCATCGGTTGCAAGCTGTGTTCCTGGGCCTGCCCCTACGGCGCGCGCGAATACGATTTTGATGCCGGCGTCATGAAAAAATGCACGCTGTGCATCGACCGCATCTACAACGCCAACCTGCCCGAGGCCGACCGCGTGCCGGCCTGCGTTTCCACCTGCCCCGCCAATGCCCGGCATTTCGGCGACCTGGGCGATCCCGAATCCGACGTCTCGCGCCTGGCGGCGGCGCGCGGCGGCTACGATTTGATGCCGGAGATGGGCATGAAACCAACCAACAAGTACCTGCCGCCCCGGCCCCGGACGCTGGGCGCGGCCGACGGCGGTGAAGCCGATGGGGCGGGGGACGCGACGACCGCGGAGAGCGGGTTCCTCGGGTTCATAGACCGCCTCTATTCGCGCTGAGGGCCGATCCGTGCATCCGGCCTATTCCGTCATTTTCTTCACCACCGCCTCGGGCCTGGGATACGGCATGCTGATCCTGCTCGGGGTCATGGGTGCCGCCGGCCTGATTGCCGCCGACCGCGCCTTCGCCGTGGCCGCCTTCGGGCTGGCTTTCACCGCGGTGACGCTGGGCCTGTTCGCCTCGACCCTGCATCTGGGCCATCCCGAGCGCGCCTGGCGCGCCTTCAGCCAGTGGCGATCCTCCTGGCTGTCCCGGGAAGGGGTGGCGGCGGTGGCGACCTACCTGCCCACCGGCCTGTTCGCCCTGGGCTGGGTGATCTGGCAGGAAACCGGCGGCGGCTTCGCGCTGGCCGGCGTGGCCGGGGCGGTCGGCGCGCTGGCCACGGTCTATTGCACCGGCATGATCTACGCCAGCCTGCCCACCATCTCCGCGTGGTCCAACCGCTGGACCGTGCCGGGCTACCTGGTGCTGGCACTGGCAACCGGGTCGCTGTGGCTGGCGGCCCTCGCCCGGCTGTTCGATGTCGCCCACCCGGCGATCACCCATCTACCGATTGGGCTCGTCCTCGCGGCCTGGATCGTCAAGGCCGCCTATTGGAGGTCGCTGGACAATGCGCCACGGGCCAGCACGCGCCAGACCGCCACCGGGCTGGGCGGCGAAGGCGTGCCGGTGCGCTTCCTGTTCTCGCCCCACAGCCAGGACAATTTCGTGATGCGGGAAATGGGCTATCGCATCGCCCGCAAGCACGCCGTCCCGCTGCGCCGCACGGCCCAGGCCCTGGCTTTCGGCGTACCCCTGGTGCTGACGGACCTGGATATGTTCTGGCCGGACGGGCCGGCCGCCCTGCTGACCGGGCTGGCGGTTCTCAGCGCCTGCGTCGGCACCGCGGGAGTGGCCCTGGAACGCTGGCTGTTCTTCGCCGAGGCGCGCCACGTGGTCACGCTCTATTACGAACCCAGGGGGCAGTGAGCCCCGATGGCCGAAGCCGCCCCTTTCACGGTCGAGAGCGTCAGCCTCGCGACATTCCTCATGATCGCGGCCGTCGCCATGTTCGCCGCCGTGATTTCCGGCATGAGCGGTTTCGGCGGCGGCTTGATCATCTCCGCCTTCCTGGCCCCGATCATCGGGGTCAAGGCCCTGGTCCCGGTGATCGGCGTAATCATGCTGCTCAACAACGCCAGCCGGGTGTGGTTCTACCGCGCGGCGCTCGATTGGAAGACGGCGGGGCTGATCACTGCTTGCGCGGCCCCCACCGCGATCATCGGCGCCATCGTCTATGTCGAGCTGAACGTCACCGTCATCACGGCGATCCTGGGCTGCGTGCTGATCGGTTCGGTGCCGCTGCGACGCGCCCTGGAACACCGCGAGATCCGCTTCAATAAGACAGGCCTCGCCGCGTTCGGCGGCCTGTTCGGCTTTCTCAACGCCACCATGATCGGCACCGGCCTGCTGGTGGTGCCGGTGCTGATGGGCGCGGGGCTGTTGAGCCAGGCGCTGCTGGCCACCGACGCCGCCATCGCCATCGGCGTCAACATCATCAAGGCGGCGGTGTTCGGCTCCTACCATGTGCTGACCTGGGAACTGGCGCTGGCCGCCGTCATCGTCGGGCTGTGCACCATACCCGGGAGCTGGTTCGCCGCCTGGATCGTGCGCCGCACCCAGGTCCGCCTGCACACATTGTTGATGGAAGGGCTGATCATCCTGGGCGGCTTGAGCTTCTTCTGGCGCTTCGGCCGCATGATGGGGTGGTATTAGGCGCCCCCGGCCAAACGTCTGTGGCCAACCGCCCTTGTCTTCGCCTAGCATGGCGCTTGTCTCGAAGTCGGAGCAAGGATGACGCCAAAACGCCAACTCACCCTGTGGACGGCGGCGGCCGGTGTGACGGGGTTGTGCTGTTTCACGCCCCTGCTGGTCGTGGCGTTGGGTGCGGTCGGGCTGTCGGCATGGCTGGTGTGGCTCGATCTCGTGCTGCTGCCGGCCCTCATTCTGTTTCTGACCCTGGCGGTGCTGGCCTATTTTCGCCTCCAGCGGGGCCGGCAAATGGATGGTTCATGAACGCCGCAGCGTCGATTACGCCGGTCTCCACCCTGACCTGCCCGGAATGCGGCCATAGGCAGCGCGAAACCATGCCCACGGATTATTGCCAGTACTACTATGACTGCCCGGGCTGCGGTGCCGTGCTCAAGGCCAAGCCCGGCGATTGCTGCGTCTTCTGCTCTTACGGCGATGTGCCCTGCCCGCCGGTGCAATGCGGCGGGGGGACGTGCTAAGGCGCGGCGCGGAACCGGGTCCATGGCCTATGTCATCATCGGCGCGAGCGGCGATCTCGGCCGCGCTCTGGCCGCGGAGCTTGCCGCGGCCGGGCACCGCCTGGTCCTGGTGGGCCACGGCAAGGCGCGTCTGGATGAGGCGGCGGATGCGCTCGAACAGGCGGGTCATCCGCGCCCGTCCACAGTGGCGGCGGATGTCACCGAAGGCCCGGGCTACCTTGAGGACGTGCGTGCCGCGGCGCGCCGGCAAGGCGGCATCGAAGGCCTTCTGCTGCCGATCGGCCGATCGATCCGCGACGACCTCGCCACCCCGGCCGAGGAAGCGGCCAAGCTGATCGCCATCAACCTGCGGGCCCCCATGGAGGCGGTCGACGGGTTATGGAAGGACCTCAAATCCGCACCCCGGCCGGTGATCGTCGGCTTCGGGTCGATCACCGCGATCCGCGGGCGCGGGCGCAACCTGGCCTATGGGGCGGCCAAGCGGGGGCTGCATTCCTATTTCGAAAGCCTGCGGGTGCTGGGCGCCATCGACGGCATCGCCTGCCAGTTCTACGTGCTGGGGTTCCTCGACACCGCCCGCATGGCGGATCAGCGCACGCCCCTGCCCAAGGCAGACCTTGACGCCCTTGCCCGGCGGGTGGTGGCGGGTCTCGATAAAGGGGCGGTCCTGCGCTGGTATCCCTGGTGGTGGCGGCCGCTCGCCTGGGCGATCCGGCTGGTGCCGGGCGGGCTCTATGCCCGCTTGGCGGCGCCGCGTTCGGGATAGAGCGCCTTAAGGCCCGCGCCGCTGGCCGGGCAGATGCCGCGTTCGGTGATCAGGCCGGTGATCAGGCGCGCGGGCGTCACGTCGAAGGCCGGGTTGGCGGCAGGACTGGCTTCCGGGGTGATGCGGACCTCACGGACCGTGCCATCGGCATCGGCGCCCCGGACATGGGTGACTTCCCCCGCATCCCGTTCCTCGATGGGCATGGCGGCGCCCGACGCCATCCGCCAATCGATGGTCGGTCCCGGCAGCGCCACATAGAACGGCACGCCGTTGTCCTTGGCCGCAAGGGCCTTCAGATAGGTGCCGATCTTGTTGCAGACGTCGCCGTTGGCCGCCGTGCGGTCGGTCCCGGTGATACAGAGATCGACCCGTCCCGCCTGCATCAGATGGCCGCCCGCGTTATCGGCAATCACGGTATGCGGCACCCCGTGCTGAGCCAACTCCCAGGCGGTGAGGCCGGCGCCCTGGTTGCGCGGCCTGGTCTCATCCACCCAGACATGGACGGCGACGCCGGCATCATGGGCGGCGTAGATCGGCGCCAGCGCCGTGCCCCAATCGACCGTCGCCAGCCAGCCCGCGTTGCAATGGGTGAGGATTTCCACGTCGCCGCCGCCCTTGGCCGCCTGCGCCGCGCGGATCAGCGCCAGCCCCTCGGCGCCGATGGCGCGGCAGATGGCGACGTCGTCATCGCAGATCGCGGCGGCCTTGGCGTAAGCCCCGGCAACGCGCTCGGCGGGCGGCAAAGGGGCAAGCGCCGCCGTCATCTCCCCAAGCGCCCAGGCCAGGTTCACCGCCGTCGGCCGCGCCGCGAGAAGGCTTCCCCGGGCCTCCTCCAGGTGCGCGTCGCGGGCATCGTGGCGCAGCGCCAGGCACAGCCCGTAGGCCGCCGTCGCCCCGATCAGCGGCGCACCGCGCACATGCATCCGGGCGATGGCGCGGACCGCGTCTTCGGCGCTCTGCAAGGTCATTACCTGGAACCGGTGGGGCAGCAAGGTCTGGTCGATCACCTTCACCGACCAGCCGTCCTCGGCCACCCAGATGGTGCGATAGGGCACGCCGTCAACCTTCATGGACCCGGTCTCCTCCGCCGCCTGGTATCGCCCGGCACGCGCGGCGGCGCCGCGACTTTACCAGGATCGCCGCCGGGCGCGAAAGCGCGGTCCCTTCGGTGCGCGAAAGACAGTTTCATGACCTTCCCCATTGACACGGGAGTCCGCGGGACTCATTCTGTCGCCGCTTGCGGGGCGCGGGGCGGAGGATAACCGGCGCCTTGCCGGCCTCGCCCCAATGGTCATGGCAGGACCGAACGGTTTGGGCGCGATGACCCGATTACAACGTTTCGGATCTTTATGTCCCTGAACGAATCCTCCCCCGCCGCGCCTTCCGGACCCCGATTGCCTACCCTGCCGGCACTCCTTGCCGTCGCGCTGATCGGCTCCGTCACCTGGGCCTTCGGCCTGTGGATCGGGCCCGAGCTCGTCCCCGGCCCCAAGGTACCGGAGCGGGCCTTCATCGACCATGAGGCCGAAATCGATCCCCTACGCACGGTGCTGGCGTTGTCGGTCTCCGATGGGGTGAGCGAGCGCCGGCCGCTGCCCGCCGTCGACCGGACGGTGAAGATGGGCCGGGGCGATACTCTGATGGAATTGCTGCTGCGCGCGGGCATCAACCGGCGCGATGCCTATAACGCAATCGAAGCGATGCGCAAGCTGCACAACCCGCGCGACCTGATGCCGGGGATGCCGGTGACGCTGGCCTATCAGGCGCTGGCCGATGTGCCCAATCCACCGCTCTCCTTCCGCGGCTTCAGGTTCAAGCCCAGCGTCGAAAAGACGGTGACGGTCTCGCGCTCCTGGGACAACCGCTTCGAGGGGAGTCTGTCGAAGACTCAGCTGATCCACTCCCAGGCCAAGGCCAAGGGCGTCATCAATTCCAGCGTCTATGTCGATGCCGTCAAGGCGGGGGTGCCGGTGAACGTGGTGGTCGAGATGATCCGCGCCTTCTCCTTCGAGGTCGACTTCCAGCGTGAGATCCATCCCGGCGACGGTTTCGAAGTGTTCTACGACCGCCTGATGACGCCCGACGGGCATCTCGCCAAGACCGGTGACGTCATCTTCGGGGCATTGATCCTCAAGGGGAAGCGCTACGCCCTCTATCACCACCGCATGAAGGACGGCACCGAAGATTACTTCAACGGCAAGGGCGAGAGCGTCCGCAAGGCGTTGATGCGCACCCCCATCGACGGGGCCAGGCTATCCTCGCGATTCGGCCGACGGCGCCATCCCATCCTGGGATATAACAAGATGCATAAGGGCATCGATTTCGCCGCCCCCAGGGGCACCCGGATCATGGCCGCCGGCAACGGCGTCGTGGTCGCCGCCGGACGCAATGGCGGCTACGGACTTTATGTCCGCATCCGGCATAACACCACCTACGCGACGGCCTATGCCCATATGCGGGCGATCGCCAAGGGCATCCGCCGCGGGCACCGGGTGCGCCAGGGCCAGACCATCGGTTACGTGGGATCGACCGGCCGTTCCACCGGCCCGCATCTCCATTACGAGGTCCTGCGCAACAATCGCCAGGTCAACCCGCTCGGTTTGAAGCTGCCCACCGGGCGCACCTTGAAGGGCGCGGAACTGAAGCGCTTCCTTGCCGCCAAGACAGAGATCGACGGCGCCTTCGCGCGCCTGACCGACTGATCCCGCGCCCGGGCGGAGCCGGGATCAGGCCGCTTCCGCCGCCCTGCCGTTGATCATCAGCCCATCGGGCCCCGCCGTCACCGTGACGGTTTCACCGTCGCCGACGGTTCCGTCCAGGATGAAGCCGGCCAGCGGGTTCTGCAGGCTGCGCTGGATCACCCGCTTGAGTGGCCGCGCGCCGTAGGCCGGGTCGAATCCGGCATCGGCGAGCCAGGCCCGCGCCGAGTCATCGAGCTCGAGGGTGATCTTGCGGTCGGCCAACAGGCCCTGAAGGTGGCCGAGCTGGATATCGACGATGGTGGCCATGTCCTCGCGGCTGAGCCTGTGGAAGACCAGGATCTCGTCGAGCCGGTTGAGGAATTCGGGCCGGAAATGGTTGCGCACCGCGGCCATCACCGCCTTTTCGGCCTCCTTCGGATCCTGGCCCTCTTGGCCCCCTGCGGCCGCCAGGTATTCGGAGCCGAGGTTCGACGTCATGACGATCAAGGTATTTGTGAAATCGACGGTGCGGCCCTGGCCGTCGGTGAGGCGGCCGTCGTCCAGCACCTGCAGAAGGACGTTGAACACGTCGGCATGGGCCTTTTCGATCTCATCGAACAGGATCACCTGATAGGGCCTGCGCCGCACGGCCTCGGTCAGCGCCCCGCCCTCTTCGTAACCGACATAGCCCGGCGGCGCGCCGATCAGCCGCGCCACGGAATGCTTCTCCATGTATTCCGACATGTCGATGCGGACCATGGCCTGGTCGTCGTCGAACAGGAACTGGGCCAGCGCCTTGGTCAGTTCGGTCTTGCCGACGCCGGTGGGGCCCAGGAACATGAACGATCCGATCGGCCGGTGGGGGTCCTGAAGCCCGGCGCGGGCACGGCGCACGGCATTGGAAACCGCCTCGATGGCGCCGGCCTGGCCGACCACCCGGGCGGCGAGGCTCTCTTCCATATGCAGGAGCTTCTCGCGCTCGCCCTCCAGCATCTTGTCGACCGGGATGCCGGTCCAGCGCGACACCACGGAGGCGATGTTCTCCGGTGTCACCTCTTCCTTCACGATCGAGCCCTGTTCAGAGGTCTCCGCTTCCGCGAGGCGCTTTTCCAGATCGGGAATGACGCTGTAGGTCAGCTCGCCGGCGCGGGTGAGATCGCCGCCGCGCTGGGCCACCTCGAGCTCCGAGCGCGCCTTATCGAGCTCTTCCTTGAGCTTCTGGGCGGAGGCCAGCTTCTGCTTATCCGCTTCCCAGGCGAGTGTCATTTCCTTGGACTGGGCCTCGAGCGTTGCAAGATCCTTCTCAAGCGCCTTCAAGCGCTCCTTGGAAGCCGCGTCGTCCTCTTTCTTCAAGGCCTCGCGTTCGATCTTGAGCTGGATGATGCGCCGGTCGAGCTCGTCGATCGCCTCGGGCTTGGAATCGACCTCCATGCGCAAGCGGCTCGCCGCCTCGTCCATCAGATCGATCGCCTTGTCGGGCAGGAAGCGGTCGGAGATGTAGCGGTTCGACAGCGTCGCCGCCGACACCAGGGCCGAATCGGAGATCCGCACGCCGTGATGCAGCTCGTACTTCTCCTTGATGCCGCGCAAGATGGAGATGGTGTCCTCCACCGTAGGCTCGGAAACGAAGAGCGGCTGGAAGCGCCGGGCAAGCGCCGCGTCCTTTTCGATATGCTTGCGGTATTCATCCAGCGTGGTGGCGCCGACGCAGTGCAGCTCGCCGCGCGCCAGGGCGGGTTTCAGCATGTTGGAGGCGTCCATGGCGCCTTCCGCGGCGCCCGCGCCCACCAGGGTATGCAGTTCGTCGATGAACAGGATGATCTCGCCCTCGGCGGCGCCGATTTCCTGCAAGACGGCCTTGAGACGCTCTTCGAACTCGCCGCGGAACTTGGCCCCGGCGATCAGCGCGCCGAGGTCGAGGGAGAGCAGGCTCTTCTTCTTGAGGCTCTCGGGCACGTCGCCGTTGACGATGCGCAGCGCCAGACCCTCCGCGATGGCGGTCTTGCCGACGCCGGGTTCACCGATCAGCACCGGATTGTTCTTGGTGCGGCGCGAGAGCACCTGAATGGTGCGCCGGATCTCCTCGTCACGGCCGATCACCGGGTCCAGTTTGCCGTCCCGGGCGACCTGGGTCAGGTCGCGGGCATATTTCTTCAGCGCGTCGTAGGAATCCTCGGCACTCTGGCTGTCGGCGGTGCGGCCCTTGCGCACGGCCTCGATCGCGGCGTTGAGGTTCTGCGCGGTCAGGCCCGAATCCGCCAGGATCTTCGCCACCTTGGTGCCCGCGGCCAGGGCCATGGCAAGCAGCAGACGCTCGGCGGTGACGAAGCTGTCGCCGGCCTTCTTGGCAACCTCCTCGGCGCTCTGCAGGATGCGCGCGGTTTCCTGGCCAAGATAGATCTGGCCCGCGCCGGCCCCTTCCACCCTGGGCCGCGCCTTGAGCGCCGCCGCCACGGCGGCGGCGGCGGCCTTCGGATCGGCGCCGGCCTGGTTCATCAGGTTGGCGGCCAGGCCTTCCTCATCATCCAGCATGACCTTGAGAAAGTGCTCGGGCACCAGTTCCTGGTGCTTGAGGCTGGTGGCCTGACCCTGAGCGGCCTGGATGAAGCCGCGCGAGCGCTCGGTGAATTTTTCGAAATCCATCTCTTGTCCTCGGTCTCAGGCTATGACCGCCCCAGGCAGGCTCGGAGCGGCTTGCAAAACTTATCTTCCAAGGGGTTAGGAACGGTTAACCCCCTCTCCCCTAGGGACAAAATCTATATAGGGGCTGATCCGGAGATGGCAAGGGGAGCGCTCAGCGCCATTTTTCCGCCCAAGCCCGGTACATCAGGATCGTCCACAGCCGGTTGGTCCAGTCGTGCCGGCCACCCTGGTGCTGGGCCCATATGCGCGCCACAATATCGGCGTCCAGCACGCCTTCGGATTTGAGGCGCGCCGGATCCAGCAGGGTTTCGGCCCAGTCGCGCAAGGGCCCGCGGAGCCAGTCGCCGATGGGCACGTTGAAGCCCATCTTGGGCCGCTCCATCAGGCTGCTCGGGACATGACGCTGCACCACCCGGCGCAGCAACCATTTGGTCCGGCCGCGCCGGCGCTTGTACTTGACGGGCAGCCGCCAAGCGAACTCCACCAGCCGATGATCGAGCATCGGCACCCGAGCCTCCAGCCCCACCGCCATGGAGGCCCGGTCCAGCTTGACCAGGATGTCGTCGGGGAGGTAGCCCGCCATATCGCGATACTGCATGAGGGAGAGAAAATCCTGGGTGCCGATGGGCTCCGGCGCGGCATCGGCCTCGGCCGCGCTGCCGGGAAGGCGCAGCACCTCGCCGGGGCTCTCCCAGATCGAGAGCACGGCGCGGTAGAGCGCATCGTCGTCGCCGGCTTTCAGGACACGGGCGAGCTTGGCGATCCTGTCCCCCTGGCCGGGCCGGTTGAAACGCCCCGGCAGGGCGCCCGCGGCCGACTGCCAGAGATCCGGATGCAGCGCCCCCAGCACGCCGCCCACCGCCTTTCGCAAGGCACCCGGCAGTCCCGGCAAGCGGACGGCTCCGGCCAGCCGGTAGCGGTCATAGCCCGCGAACAGTTCGTCGCCGCCGTCGCCGGACAGGGCCACCGTGACGGCGCGCCGGGCGAGGCGGGAGACCAGGACCATGGGAATGGCGCTGGCGTCGCCAAAGGGCTCGTCATAGATGTCAGCCAGGCCGGGCAGGAGGTCGAGCGCGTCCGCCGCCGTTACGGTCAACGTGGTGTGATCGGTACCGAGATGCGCCGCCACCGCCCCGGCATGGGGCGCCTCGTTGTATCCGGCGTCCTCGAAGCCCACGGTGAAGGTCTTCACCGGCCTGGCGGATCGCGCCTGCATCAGGGCAACCACCGCCGTGGAATCGATCCCGCCGGACAGGAACCCGCCGAGCGGCACGTCGGCGGCCATGCGCGCGCCCACCGCTTCGCCCAGCAGGGCCTCCAGGGCGTCCGTGGCCTGTGCCGCGTCCAGGGGATCGGCGAGCCGGCTGCCGGCGGCGGCGATGGTGGCAAGGTCCCAGTAGCAGCGCTCGGACACCGCCCCGCTCGGGCCGACGGTGAGGATATGCCCGGGCCTGACCTTGGAGATGCCCCGGTAGACCGTCCTGGGCGCCGGCACATAGGCGAGCCGGAAATAGGCGGCGAGCGCCACCGGATCGAGCTCCGACGCGAAACCCGGCGCCCGGGCGAGCGCCTTCAACTCCGACCCGAAGACGATCGCCCGCCCGACATGGCCCCAATAGAGCGGCTTGATCCCCAGCCGGTCCCGCACCAGGGTAAGGGTGCGCTCGCGCTTGTCCCACAGCGCGAAGGCGAACATGCCGACGGCGCGCCGCACCGCGTCCTCGGCGCCCCAATGGGCGCAGGCCTCCAGCAGGACCTCGGTATCGCAGCGCCCGCGCAAGGACCGGGTCTGGGCGGCCCCAAGCTGGTCGCGAAGCTCGGCGGCGTTATAGATCTCGCCGTTATAGGAGATGACGAAGCGGCCATCGGCGGAGGTCATGGGCTGATCGCCCGCGGCGCTGGGATCGATCACCGCAAGCCGCCGGTGGCCCAGCGCCAGGCCCCCCAGTTCATCGGCCCAGACGCCGTCGCCGTCGGGCCCGCGATGCGCCACGGCACCCGCCATGAGCTGCGCGGTGCGTTTCAAGGCACCCGCCGGCTGGCCCCGCGTGAGGTCGAGCAAGCCCGCGATCCCGCACATTCAAGCGCTCCGGGTCATGAGATTGGGTAATTCAACGCAGCTTGAACCCCCGTGGCTCCGCGTGCCGGCAGATGGACGATCAAGAGAGAAGCCTTATGGCGCCGCTCATCTTAGTCCATGTCCGTTGGAGGACAAGTTCGCGGGAAGACACGAGGGCGATACGGATCGCCGCGCGGACGATTCACCACAGGATGTGGCGACTAGGGGTATGCGGCCCCGGCCGGTCCGGACGATCGGACGGCAACCGGGCGCGGCGCCGGTAACGGTGCCGGCACGGCGAGCGGAGCGCTCAGGTCTCGGCCGATTCGGGCGTTGGATCGTCGGTCTGGTCCTTATCCCGGGACGCGGTCTGCTCCTTGTCCCGGGTCGCGGTCCGGCGCTGGCGCGGAGGGCGTCCCCTGGGCCGGGCCGCGGCGACCCCGTTTTCCGGCTCCGGCGCCGGGACCATCGCCGGCTGCGGCATACTGGCGGGATCATCGGTCTCCGCCTCGTCCCGGCCGTTCGGCCGGCCGCTTTGGGCGGGACCTGGGGAGGCGCCGTTGACCTGCTGCCGGTTCCGGTCGTTCTGGGCGTTAACGCTCAGGATCCGGAAGTAGTGTTCGGCGTGCTGGAAGTAGTTTTCGGCAGATATCCGGTCGCCGGCGGATTGCGCGTCACGGGCGAGAGCCAGATATTTCTCGAAGACCTGATTGGCGGAGCCGCGGACTTTTCCCTCTGGGCCGCTTGAATCGTAGGTCTGATTTCTCGGACTGGACGGTTTGTTGCGGCCCGACCGGCCGCGGCTGCGTTTTCCGTTCACTACTCGTCCCACATGTCTTGTTGTGTCGAGAGGCTATGCCCCCGTAGGCCGTTTCCGACTGTCACGCTAAGGACCCGCAGCACGGGCCAAGCCGGCAACAAAGTATCCGCTTTCGGGGTGAGAGCGGAGCCCCCCGGCTCACGCTCAACGGGGGCAAAACTAGACGGGAACGACCCGATTTCCAACCTTTTTTTTCGATCTTCCCCGTTCCAGGGGCCGCGGCCCGGTGGCGAGCGGCAGAGCCCGTGCATGGCCCGCGAGATCACACCACGCGGAACCCACGAAAAGCCCGGAATCCTTGAAGATTGCGGCGATTTCCTCGGCCTGGCCGGCACCCATCTCCACCACGCCGATGCCACCGGGAGCCAGCAGCCGGACGAGGTCCGGGGCAAGCGCCCGGTATGCCTCCAGGCCGTCCGCACCGCCAAAAAGCGCCAGATCCGGATCGAAATCGCGCACTTCGACGGGCAATGCGGCCGCCTCGTCCCGCGCGACATAGGGCGGATTGGCGACGATGATGTCGAAGGCGCCGTCGAGACCGCGGCCCCAGTCCCCCGCCGTAAAGCCGGCACGGTCCGAAAATCCCAGGCGGCGCGCATTGTCCGCCGCCTGGGCAAGGCAGCCTGCGGCCAGATCGACACCAAGACCACGGGCGCGGGGCAATTCCGAAAGCAGCGCCAGCAGGATGCACCCCGATCCGGTGCCGAGGTCGAGGATGGAACAGGCTCGGTCGCGGTCCTCGACATGCGCCAGAACGGCTTCGATCACGGTTTCGGTCTCCGGCCGGGGCACAAGGGTGTCGGGACCGAGCCGGATGCTGAGGCTCCAGAATTCACGCTCACCGGTGATCCGGGCAAGCGGCGCGCCGGCCGCCCGGCGCGCCAGCGCATCGGCAAGCCGCGTCTCCTCCACGTCCGCGATGGGCCGCTCGGGGCGTGCCACCATCTCTTCCCGGCTGAGGCCCAGCACCCCGGCCACCAGCGCCCGCGCCTCGAATACGGGCGCTGGCAGGCCCGCGTCCTTGAGGACGCCGGCGGCGGCCCGCAGGCGGGCGGAAAGGATCATCGGCGCGCTCAATGCTCCTCCGCCAATCGGCTCGCCTGGTCTTCGGCGATCAGCGCCTCGACCACCTCGTCGAGGCCGTCGCCGGCCATGATGCGGTCGAGCTTGTGCAGCGTCAGGCCGATGCGGTGATCGGTCACCCGGCCCTGGGGATAATTGTAGGTGCGGATGCGTTCGGACCGATCGCCGCTGCCGACCTGGGAACGCCGGTTGGCGGCCCGTTCGGCGTCAAGCTCCCGGCGCATGTGGTCGTAGAGGCGGGCGCGCAGGATCTTCATGGCCTTGGCGCGGTTCTTGTGCTGCGACTTCTCGTCCTGCTGGGAAACCACGATGCCGGTCGGCAGATGGGTGATGCGGACCGCGGAATCGGTGGTGTTGACCGACTGGCCCCCGGGGCCCGAGGCCCGGAACACGTCGATCCGAAGGTCCTTGTCGTTGATCTCGACATCCACTTCCTCGGCCTCCGGCAGCACCGCCACGGTCGCCGCCGAGGTGTGGATGCGCCCCTGGGTCTCGGTCTGGGGCACCCGTTGCACGCGGTGGACGCCGGATTCGAACTTGAGCCGCGCGAACACGCCGGCGCCGGTGATGTTGGCGACGGCTTCCTTGAAGCCGCCCCTGTCGGTTTCCGAGATCTCCATCACCTCGAACTTCCAGCCACGGAGATCGGCATAGCGCTGGTACATGCGGAACAGATCGGCCGCGAACAGGGCGGCCTCGTCGCCGCCGGTGCCGGCCCGGACCTCGAGGATGGCGTTGCGGTCGTCGGCCTCGTCCTTCGGCACCAAGGCCAGCTTGATGGCCTGCTCCAGCTTCGGCATGCGGGCCTTGAGCGTCTCGAACTCGTCCTCCGCCATCTTGCGCATCTCTGCGTCCTCGCCGGCATCCGCGATCATGGCGGCGAGTTCGGCGATCTCGTCGCAGGCGCTCTTCCATTCCTCGATATGGGCGACGACGCCGGCCAGGTCGGAATATTCCTTGGACAGCTTGGCGAGCTCATCGGGGCTGAGGTCGGCGCTCGCCTCCAACCGGCGGGAGAGCAAGTCGCGCCGGGCCAGCACCTGGTCCAGCTTTCCCTCGAACCCCGGGGCCGGCGCGTGTTCCTGATTCTGTTCGATACTCATGACGTTCCTTCATCGTCTTCGCCCGCAGGCGGGTCGAAGCGCTGGGCGGGCACACCGAATAGCCGGGCAACAAGATCGGCGTCAAGCGCGGCCCGACCCGCCCCCGATTGGGCGTCCGCGGCGAGCTCACGGAGCGCCCGGAACGGCCCATGCAGCAGGCGGTTGACCAAGAGCCGGGTCGCCTCGTCGGCGGAGACGCCTGGATTGGCCTCCAACACGGCCCGGCGCTGCTCCTCGTAATGGCGTCGCAGCGCCCGCACCGCCGGAGCCTGGGCCCGGAATTCCTCGGCCAGGGAGAACGCCGCCACCTCGTCCTCGACGATCAGCCGCGCATCGATGGCGGCAAAGGAGCGCTTTTCCTGGCCCTGCAGGGCGATGCGCTCGAGGTCCTGAAGATTGAAAAGATAGGCCCCATCGAGGCCGGCCACGTCAGGCTCAACATCGGCGGGCACCGCGGCATCGAGTAGGAAGATGGGGCGGAAACGCCGCTGTTTCAAGGCTTGCGCCGTCGCCTCGCGGGTGATCACCGGCACCGCGCCGCCCAGTCCCGCCAGCACCAGGTCCATGCGGTGAAGGGCGCCCGCGATGTCCTCCATGGCCAGCCGGTGGGCACCGAGACGCGCCGCCAGGGCATCGCCACGGGAGCCGAGCGGGTCGGCGACCCAGAGATCGGCCAACCCCTGGTCCTTGAGTTTTTCGGCCACCAGCACGCCGGCCTCCCCGGCGCCGACGAGAAGGCAGCGGGTTTCGGCAAACCGGCCCAGGACCTCGCGCGCCACCTGACAGGCGGCGGCGGCAATCGACACCGCGTTCTCCCCGATCGCGGTTTCGCTGCGCACCCGTTTGGCCACTGCGTAGGTAGCCTCGAACACAGAGGCGAGCTCGCGGCTTAACTGCGTCGCGGTCTCGGCCGCCCGCTGCGCCGCCTTGACCTGGCCCAGGACCTCGGGCTCGCCCAGCACCTGGCTTTCGAGGGACGCGGCGATGGAGAAGAAATGCTCGAGCGCCTCGGCCCCCGTGCGCGCGAAGAAGCTGCCTTCGAGGTCCTGGTCCTTGAGCCCCGCCTGGCCCGCCAGGGCGTGGCGGATGGCGGCGGCCCCGCGATCGGGATCCTCGCTGGCGCCGATGACGATGACCCGGTCGCAGGTGGCGACCAGAACCCCCTCGTCCAGGCCGGCGGCGCCGAGCCTGCTATAGAAATCGGGGAGATCGGGGGCCTCGACGAACAGCCGGTCACGCAGCCCCTGGCCCGCGGTGAGGTGGTCGACGCCGGCGACCACCAGGCGGGCGAGCCGGGGCGTGCCTGACGGCGAGGGGCTGGAACCGGGTGCGGCAGCGGTCATGGCGGCTCCGGCGGGGCGGCTAACGGCCAGCCAGAAGCCGCTCCACAAGTGCGTCGAGGGCCACTTCTTCCTGGTCGCCGCTCTCCATGTCACGCAGGGTCGCGGCGTTGCGGGCGAGCTCGTCGGTGCCGAGGATCACGGCATGGGAGGCGCCCTCGCGGTTGGCGCGCTTCATGCGGCGGCTGAGGTTGCCCGAGAATCCGATATCGGCGGTGATCCCGGCATGGCGCAGGCGCTGGGTCAGCTTGAACGCCGCCGCCTCCGCATCGGCTCCGACGGGGATCACGACCACCGGCCGGGGCGCCGGGGCGTCATCGTCCACCAGCATGACCAGCCGCTCGATGCCCGCCGCCCAGCCGACCCCCGGCGTGGCGGCCCCGCCCATGGTCTCGATCAACCCGTCATAGCGCCCGCCGGCCAGGACCGTCCCCTGGGCACCGAGATCCTCGGTGATGAACTCGAACGCGGTATGGCAATAGTAATCGAGGCCCCGCACCAGGCGCGGATTGATCCGGTAGGCGATCCCGAGACCGTCGAGCCCCGATCTGACCTGATCGAAGAAGCCGCGCGCGCCCTCGGTCAGGTAGTCGCTGAAAACCGGCGCGTCGGCCACCACGCGCTTGTCGCCCTCGTCCTTGGAATCGAGGATCCGCAAGGGGTTGCGTTCAAGGCGGTTTAGGCTGTCTTCGGACAATTGGCCGCGGTGCGCGGTGAGGTAGTCGACCAGCACCGCGCGGTAGGCGCCGCGGCTTTCGGTATCGCCCAGGGTGTTGAGCTCAAGCACCGCGCGCGCCGTCAGCCCAAGCGCATCGAGGATGTCGGCGGCCAACGCGATGACTTCGACATCGCCCAAGGGCGCGGCGGCGCCGATCAGCTCGACGCCGATCTGGTGGAACTGGCGCAACCGGCCCTTCTGCGGCCGTTCGTGGCGGAACATGGGCCCGGAATAGAACACCTTGAGCGGCAGGCTCTGGCCCAGTCCACCGGAAATCAGCGCCCGGGCGATGCCCGCGGTGCCTTCGGGCCGGAGCGTGATCTCGTCCCCCGAGCGGTCGGGGAAGGTGTACATCTCCTTGGTGACGATATCGGAGGTGTCGCCGAGAGTGCGCTTGAATACCTCGGTGAACTCGAAGATCGGCGTCGCCATTTCGGCATAGCCGTAGCGTTCGGCCAATTCGCGCGCCGTCTCGCGGATGTGGCGGTGCCGGCGGGCCTGGTCGGGTAAGATGTCGTGGGTGCCGCGTACCGGCTGAAGCTGAACCAAAGCCTATCCTCGCTCGGCGCCGGATCCGATGCCGGCGGCAGCTTGGGCATCGGCGGCTTCGGCCGCGTCATCGGCGTCCGCCGCCGCTTCGATCTCCGCCGCGCGCTTTTCAACCAGTTCGACGACGTGGTCGATCATCTCGTCGCTGCCGATCTTGTGGTCGGTCTTGCCCCCGAGATAGACCATGTGGGTTCCGTTGCCGCCGCCGGTGATGCCGATGTCGGTCTCCCGCGCCTCGCCCGGGCCGTTCACCACACAGCCGATGATCGACAGCGTCAGGGGCGTCGAGATATGGGCCAGGCGTTCCTCGATCTTGGCCACCGTATCGATCACTTCGAACTGCTGGCGGGCACAGGACGGGCAGGCGATCACGGTCACCCCCTTGTGGCGCAGGTTGAGCGCCTTGAGGATCTCGAACCCGGCATGGACCTCCTCAACCGGGTCGGCGGAAAGCGAGACCCGGAGCGTGTCGCCGATGCCCTCCCACAGCAGGGTGCCCAAGCCGATCGCCGACTTGATGGTGCCGGTCCTGAGGCCGCCGGCTTCGGTGATGCCGAGGTGCAGCGGATAGTCGCAGGCCTCGGCCAGGCCGCGATAGGCGGCGACGGCGAGGAATACATCCGATGCCTTGACCGAGATCTTGAACTCCAGGAAATCATTGTCTTCCAGGATGCGGATGTGGCGCTGGGCGCTTTCCACCAGGGCCTCGGGACACGGTTCGGCGTATTTCTCCAGCAAATCGCGTTCCAGCGAGCCCGCGTTGACGCCGATGCGCATGGAACAGCCGTGATCCCGGGCGGCGGCCACGACCTCGCGCACCCGGTCCATGGAACCGATATTGCCGGGATTGATGCGCAGGCAGGCGGCCCCCGCCTCTGCCGCCTCGATGGCGCGGCGGTAATGGAAATGGATGTCGGCGACGATCGGCACCGTCACCTCGGCGATGATGTCCTTGAGCGCCCGGCTGGACGCCTCGTCGGGACAGGAAATGCGCACGATATCGGCACCCGCGGCCTCCAGGCGGCGGACCTGGTCGACGGTGGCGGCGACATCGGTGGTCGCCGTATTGGTCATCGACTGCACCGTGATCGGGGCGCCGCCGCCGACGGCCACCGGCCCGACATGAATCTGGCGGGTCGGGCGCCTCTTGATATCGCGAAACGGGCGAATGCTCATCTATCGTCCCCGGACCCCTGGCTCAGCCGGCGATCCCGGCTGGCCCGCGGGCTCTTTGCCCCAGTACTGCGTCGGTTCGGCCAAAAAATCAAGGAATCCGTGGCTCAGCGGGAGCGGCCGGCGATGCGGCCCTTGAGCCCGTCCGGATCGAGCGAAATATCCCGGCGCACCGCACCGGCGGGGCCGAGCGGCGGCAGCGCCACGCCATCGACCAGGATTTCCAGCCCCCCGGCGTTGCCGGTGGTCAGCGTCATCCCCGGCCGGGGTGGAACCGAATAGGTGGTGCCCTTGGTCAGGACCCGGGAAATCACCAGCTCGCCGGATCCCGTGCGCAGCTCGACCCAGCTGTCGGCCTTGGCCTGCAGCACCACACGCGGCACGGCCAACTTGCCGGCGGCGGGCGCGGCCGATGCCTCTGGCTGCGACGGCGCCGCCGAGGCCACCTGCTGGCCGCCCCCCGCCTCACGCGGCGGGTCGGGGCGCCGCGTGGGCGGGATCGGAGCGGGCAAGGGCGGCTTGATTGCGGCGGCCTGGGCGGTCGCCTGATCGGCCGCCGCTTCGGAAGCCACCGCCTCAGGCGCGGCGGCCTGGGGCTTCGGCGCGGACCCGTTCGCCAGCGCCGGGGATTCAGGGGCCGCGGGCATCACTTCAAGCCTTGGCGTGGGCTGAGCCGCGGACTCAGCCGCGGACTGCGGCGCCGCGGTTTTCGCCGTCTTTGACAGATCGCCCGCGGTCGGGGATCCGGCCGGTTTGCGGTCCGCTGGGGCGGCGGCGGTAGCCGCGCCCGCAGGCGCCGGCGGTTGGACGGCTTCGGCCGGCTTGGCCGGGTCCGTTCCGAGCCCGCTGGCCGGAGGGGCGGGCGTCCCAGGCGCGGGCTTGACCGCCGGCGTTGGCGCTGTCCTCGGCGCCACGGTCGCGGCCAGGCGCGGCGGAATTTCAGGCACGACGTCGCTGACCGAAACGTCGCGGGCGTTGAAGAAGTACCACAGCCCGTAAATCGCGATCGCCAGGAGCACGGCGACGAAGACGATGGCCGCGGTGGGAACCCGGCTCTCGGCGGCCGGGGTGAGGAAATCGAGCCGCGCGGTCGGCCGTTCCCCGGTGAGCTCGACCTTGAACTGGCGCGCCATCGCATCGGCGTCGAGGCCGAGATACTTGGCATAGGAACGCACGAAACCGACCGCGTATGCCGCGCCGGGAAGGGCATCGTAATGGCCCGATTCCAGGGATTCGAGGAATTCCCGGCGGATGCACAGCGTATCGGACACGTCGCTCAGGCTGGCGCCCAGCGCCTCGCGATGCTCGCGCAACTCCTGGCCCGTGGCGCCGACGATCACTTCCGTACCGCCTGCCTCGGGAGGGCTTTCCCTTTCGAGGGTGCTTTCGCTCATCCTTGCCTCGTCATCGGATGCGCGCTGCCAGCCACATGGCGCCATCCGGCGCCGCCGCACCCTGCCCCTGCCGGGACCAGCCAAGTGTTAGCAAATTCGCATCCTGGGGCCAATCGCCATATGGCCGCAAGCCCAATTTAGATGAGGACGCCATGATCCTGGGCGAAAGACTTGAGCCGGTCGCGCAGGCTATGTTCCGAACCTTCCATGATGGTCTTCAGATAGTCCTCCAGCGGGCGGCAACGCAGCGAGCGCACCATCGCCTTGACCGGTCCGATCGACGTCGCGGCGAGGGAGAGAGAACGGTAACCCAGGCCGATCAGCGCCATCGCCTCCAACGGGCGGCTTGCCATCTCGCCGCACAGCGACAGCGGCACGCCGGCCTTTTCCGCGGCCCGCGCGACATCGCGCAACACCTTCAGCGCCGGCGGCGACAGCGGATCAAAGCGGTCGGCGATGCGCGGATTGCCGCGATCGGAAGCGAACAGGAACTGCAGCAGGTCGTTGGATCCGACCGACAGGAAATCCACCCGTTCCAACAGTGCCGGCAATTGCCACAGCAGCGAGGGGACCTCGACCATGGCCCCGACCGACAACGTCTTGGGCAGCCTCCCGCGCGCCGCCTTTTCCCGCTCCAGTTCCATGTCCAGCACCCCGCGCGCCTGAACGAATTCCGCGACCTCCGCAATCATCGGGAACATGACCGCAAGCGGCCGCCCTTGGGCGGCGCGCACCAGGGCGCGCACCTGCTGGCGCAGCATCGCCGGGCGATCCAGCGCAATACGGATGGCGCGCCAGCCGAGCGCCGGGTTCTCCCCCGCTTCGCTCTCGAAATAGGGCAGCTCCTTGTCGCCCCCGACATCCAGGGTGCGGAATACCACCGGCTTGCCCTTGGCCTGATCGAACACGGCACGGTACAGCGCCGCCTGGGCGTCCACGTCGGGATAGGTGGCGCGCACCATGAACGGAATTTCGGTGCGGAACAGCCCGATGCCGTCGGCACCCGTGCTATGGACCTGGGGCACATCCAGCTCCAGCCCCGCATTGATATTGAGCCGCACCTCGGCACCGTCCCGGGTCACCGCCGGTTCATCGCGCAACTGCGAATAGGCCTGCCGGCGCTCCGCCCTGAGGCGCATCGATTCCGCAAAGCCCTGTTGCACATCCTCCACCGGGCGCACGAAGACCTGGCGGTTCTCGGCATCGACGATCACGGTATCGCCGGCATCGACCTTGGTGAACAGGTCCTTGACTTGGCCGATCACCGGGATATCCAGCGCCCGGGCCACGATCGACACATGGGCGGTGGTCGAGCCGCGCTCCATGATCAGCGCCCGCAAGCGGCGGGGATCGTAGTCGAGCAGCTCCGCCGGGCCCATCGAACGCGCCACCACGACGACGTTGGGCGGCAGCTCGCGATCGGCCTGCCCCGTGGACGCGCCGGTGAGCCGCTGCAACAGGCGGAGCGACAGGTCCTCCATGTCGTCGAGCCGTTCGCGCAGATAGGGATCGCTGACCTGACTCATGCGCATGCGGATATTTTCGCGCACCTGCTGGACCGCGGCCTCGGCGGTAAGGCCGGAGCGGATCGCATCGCGGATCCGGCTCGACCATCCCGAGTCCGAAGCCACCATGCGGTAGGCGTCCAGCACGTCCCGGTGTTCCCCGGCATCGGCCAACTGGCCGCTGCCGAACAGGCGGTCGAGGTCGGCATGCACCGACGCCAAGGCCTCGGCCAGGCGCTTGAGCTCGATCTCCGGATCCTCCGCCACCACATGGCGGATGGCGATGTCGGGCTGATGGATCACGGCCTGGCCCATCGCCAGGCCGCCGTTCAGGGCCACCCCGTCGAGCCGGATCGGCAGCAACGCGTTGCCCTCGGCGGGCGCGCGCTCGCCGGGATTGACCAGATCGGCGCTGGCCACCAGTTCCCCCACCACCATGGCGGTGATCTCCATGGCCTCGATCTCTTCGTCGGAGTAGCTGCGCGCGGTCTTGTTCTGCACCACCAGGACGCCGGCCACCCGCCCCGAGCGCAGGATCGGCACCCCCATCAGGGAGCGATAGGGATCCTCCCCGGTTTCGGGACGGTAGACGAAGGCGGGATGGGACTGGGCGTCGGCCAGGGCCATCGACTTGGCATGGGCCGCGATCTCGCCGACCAGGCCCTCGCCCACCCGCAGGCGAGTCTGGTGCACCGCCCGGCGCCTCAGGCCCTTGGTGGCGAACAGCTCCAGCACTTCACCGGCGCGCAGGATGTAGACCGAGCAGACCTCCGCCACCATGCCGGCGGCGATGATCTGCACCACCTTGTCCAGCTTCCCTTGGGCGGTGCCTTCGCCGGCCATGACGTCTCGAATTCGTCCCAAGAGCCGGCGCGGACCCGCCCCGGTCGGGACCGCCTGCATTATTCAGCCGTCTCCATTCGGTGCCGGTCGAGCAGCTTTTCGACAGCCTGCTCGACCAATTCGTCGAGGATTTCCTGGGTTGTCTGTTCCTTCGCCACCATGCCGACCGACTGACCGGCCATGAGGGAACCGTTTTCGACGTCGCCGTCGATCACCGCGCGGCGCAGCGCGCCGGCCCAGAAATGCTCGATCGCGAGCTGGGCTTCCTTCTGGTCCATATGCTGGCTGTCCACGGCGTCGATCAGCTCGCGCTGGCGCTGGAGGAAAGCGTCGGTCGCCTTGTTGGCCAGCGCCCGGACCGGGATGACGGGAAAGCGCGGGTCAAGCTGCACCGAAAGCACGGCATCCCGCGCCTGGGCACGGATGAAGGCCTTCTTGAACGCCGCATGGGCGATGGATTCCTGGGCGCAGACGAAGCGGGTGCCCATCTGCACCCCCGCCGCCCCCATCTCCAGATAGCTGACGATGGCTTCGCCGCGACCGATGCCGCCGGCGACGAAGACCGGGACATCGCGGATCACCGGCAGGATTTCCTGGGCCAGGACCGAGGTCGCCACCGGCCCGGTATGGCCGCCGGCCTCCATGCCTTCGATAACGATGGCATCGACGCCGACGCGCACCAGCCGCTTGGCGATGGCAAGCGCCGGGGCGAAACAGATCACCTTGGCGCCACCCTCCTTGAGCCGCGCGATGGCGGCGCCCGGCGGCAGGCCGCCGGCCAGGACCACATGCCCGGTGCCGGCATCGAGACAGACATCGATCAACTGATCGAGCTCCGGATGCATGGTGATCAGGTTGACCCCGAACGGCTGGGTGGTGAGCTGCTTGGTGCCGGCGATTTCCTCGGCCAGAAGCTCCGGCGTCATGGCGCCGCAGGCGATGATGCCGAAGCCGCCGCCGTTGGAGATGGCGGCCACCAGGTTGCGCTCCGACACCCAGCTCATGGCCCCGCCCATGATGGCAAGGCGGGTGCCCAGGAACGCGCGGCCCCGCGCCCAGAGGGCGTCCAACCGTGACTGTGCGGCCTCGCGGGCCATGGGCTCACTCCTGATCGAGGTTATAGGCGGAATGCAGGGATCTGACGGCAAGCTCCGTATAATCCTCGGCCACCAAGACCGAGATCTTGATCTCCGAGGTGGAGATCAACTGGATGTTGATGCCCTTTTCGGCCATCACCTGA